>Ga0214919_10013233_pt1 | contig 10023 bp, 11 predicted proteins | sample LL1503_MetaG_FD_177994 | JGI IMG/M metagenome (GOLD analysis project Ga0214919, IMG submission 177994) | Freshwater microbial communities from Lake Lanier, Atlanta, Georgia, United States - LL-1503 | ecosystem: Environmental > Aquatic > Freshwater > Lake | place: USA: Georgia | collected... | reverse complement strand
CTGCTGGCAGGCACATCAGCAGACGCCGCCAGCGACGACCAAGTTTTGTTGGACCGCGCCAAAGCCTTGTTCAAGCCCTTGCCGGACAGCGCGGCGCTTGAGAACACAGCTCTCACCCCAGAGCGTGTGGCCCTTGGCAAAGCCTTGTTTTACGAAACCCGGGTATCCAGCGATGGACGCCAAGGGTGTGTGAGTTGCCACAACCCTGCGTATTACGGTGCAGACAGCTTGCCTTTGTCCATGGGCATACACGGCAAGGTGCTGCCACGCAACGCCCCCACGGTATTCAACACCGCCTTATTGGTGGCTCAGCACTACGGCGGCAACCGTGCCAGTGTGGAAGAGCAAGCTGTCAAAGCGCTCACCAGCCCTGTGGCATACGGCAACGCCAACTACGAGCAGGCTGAGAAAAAACTGGTGGCATTGGGTTACCAGCCTTGGTTTGACAAAGCTTTCCCAGGCGAAGCCAAAGCCTTGAGCGCAGAAAACTGGGGCAAGGCGATTGGTGCGTTTGAGCGTACCTTGCTGACCCCCGCACCGTTTGACCGCTATTTGAAAGGCGATGGCCAAGCGTTAAGCGCACAAGCCAAGCAAGGCTTGAAAACCTTTATGGATACCGGTTGTGCTGGTTGTCACAATGGCGCGACCGTCGGTGGTCAAAGCTTCCAAAAATTTGGTATCACGCAAGACTACTGGCTGGTGACGGGTAGCACCGAAAAAGAGGCTTTCAAAGGCTATGACAAAGGCCGCTTCCAGGACACCAAAAACGAGGCCGATGCTTTCATGTTCAAGGTGCCTCAGTTGCGCAACGTGGCCATGACACCGCCTTATTTCCATGACGGCACTGCAGCCACCTTGCCGCAAGCGGTGCGCATCATGGCGCAGTTGCAACTTGGCAAGCAACTCAGCGATGCGCAGGTCAGCGACATCGTTAGCTTTTTGGAAAGCCTCACAGGTCCTGTGCCTGCCGACTTTGCCAAAGCGCCTAGTTTGCCGGTGGCTTCCCACTGAAACCCCTGCGTTTAGCAGCCATGCGCCGCTTGCTGTTTGCGTGGTTTGTTCTGTTATGTATGGGCGGAACAGGGCCGGCGCAGGCCGCATGGACATACATGGGTCATCTGGATGGCAACACGGTCTTGATTGATCGCAGCACCATTCAACTAAAAGGCCGAAATGCTTTGGTATGGATGCTCACCAATTATCCAACCGTCACTGCTAACCAGTTGTTGTCTGCCACCACCCATTTAGAGTTCGATTGCGACAAAAACCAAGTCAGGCATTTGCAGGTGTATGGCTATGAAGGGCAAATGCAATCTGGCGCTCGCTTGGTGAGCATCACCCAAGCCAGCGTGTGGGTGAAAGTGGAGTTCGGCACAGTGATGAAAAGTTTTCAGCAAATTGCATGTTTGCGCGGTCCACAGTTCAGGCAAGAGGGCGTGCTTAACAAACCGCCAAAGTAACTTCCCCCAGCGCGGGCATGGCAAATCGCAGGCGTTGACCCGGTTGCGGAAATTGTGATGCCACCCAACTGCCCGTGGTCACCCAGTCGCCTGCTTTAAAGCGCCGTCCACGCGAGCGCATATGGTTGGCAATCCAAGCCATGGCAATAAGGGGGTGGCCCATCACGTCACTGCAATGGCCTTGCCCTATCGCTTGTTCATTGATGAAAGCGGTGGCTTGCGTTTGCCAAAGCGTGTCAAAGTCTTTTGCCGTAATGGCGGTACCCAACACCACGCCATGGTTCCAAGCGTTCTCGGCCACCAAGCTGAAAAAGCCTTGTTTCAGCAAAGCATAGTCGGCGTAGCGGTCATCGGCAATTTCCAGTGAAGGGTAAGCACAGTCCAAGTAGGGCAAGATGCTGTGCCTGTCCCAATCCTCTTCTTGCTCGGGAAGGTCTTGGCCAAATTGCAAGGCCAATTCAAACTCCACGATCAAGTGCTGAAAATGCGCTGCTTGCACGGCATGTTCTTTGGCAAACACGCTGTCAGCCAAAACACAACCTGAAATCGCATTATCAAAACCCACAAAGGCACGCATGGCAGGCGTGGTGATGGCAATTTTGTAGCCACCTACCTGCGTGTGACGTTGCGCTGACTGTTGCTGAACAAAGGCATCTTGACTGGCGTAGGCCTGCGCCAAAGTGCTGGGTGCAAAGGGCGACACCAAGGCCTGAAAGGCTTCACGATTGGCTTGTTGGCGAAGCAACTCGGTGGCAGTTGCTTGCGCACCTGACCATGGGGGTGAAATAGGTGTATCCATGTCACCAGTGTGGCACAGACTAGTGTAGAAATGCGAAGGCCTTGGGTAACATTCGCTTATGCAATTTATTGAAACCGCGTTGCTGCGTATAGGCTACAAAGAGTGGAACCCTGATGGGCACCAAACCATTGTTCTGGCCCACGGTTGGCCCGACAGTGTGCGAACTTGGCACGAAGTGGTGCCGCATTTGGTGCAAGCGGGTTACCGCGTGATAGCGCCCGCTTTGCGTGGTTTTTTACCCACCACGTTTTTGCGCGAAGACACCCCAAGATCGGGACAGTTGTCCAGTCTTGGTCGTGACATGGTAGAGTTTGTGCAAGCCTTAGGGCTTGAAAAACCGGTGTTGGTCGGTCACGACTGGGGGGCCAGGGCGGTGGCTAACGCCTGTGGTTTAGAGCCTGGCATTGCCAGCCATATGGTGATGATCTCAGTTGGCTATGGCACCAATGACCCCACGCAAGCTTTAAGCATGGAGCAAACCCAGTTGTACTGGTACCACTGGTTCATGGCCACGGCACGTGGTGAGCGCTACGTGCGCGATAACGCCAAAGCGTTTTCACAGCGCATGTGGGACACCTGGGCACCCAAGGGCTGGTATTTGCCCCATGAATTCGAGCAAACCGCCATGGCTTTTAACAACCCCGATTGGGCTGAAGTGACATTGCACTCTTACCAACACCGATGGGGTCATGCGCCCAGCGACCCTTATTACGATGCGGATGAAGCCAAACTACACCCAGCGCCCGTACTGAATGTGCCCACTTTGATGCTGCACGGCGAGGTCGATGGCGTCAGCTTGCCAGCCACCTCGGCCAACCGTGAAAAGTTTTTCAGCGGACCCTATCAACGGCAATTGTTGCCAAATGTGGGACATTTCCCTCAGCGTGAAGCGCCTGTCAAGGTGGCTCAGGCGATTGTGGAATTTTTGAAAGCGCACCCTGTTGCTTGAACGTATCAGGGGTCTTGCAGCCATTGGCATATAGGACGCCACTGCAGCAGGTCTTTCTCCACTTTGGCAGGTGTGATGTCAAACATGCTCAAACCATGTGCAGCCAAATGCAAATAGTGCTGGGTATCGCGCAAATAGCCCACGATGGGAAGTTCTAACGTGTCCATGAACTGGCGTAATTTTTGAGCCGCCAAAGTACGCTCATCCACCCGCATGCCCACCACGCCCACTTTGGCGCGGGAGTTGCGGGTGATTTCTCTCAGCTTGGTTAAAAAAGTTTGCGCCGCATACATGTCGAATATGCTGGGCATGATGGGCACCATGATTTTGTCGGCGCGACCCAACACCTCTTTGAAGCGCCAGCCGTCAAGCCCACCTGGTGTGTCTATCACCACATGGGTCGTACCTTTGGGTGGCTTGGCGGTCAATACCAAATCCGCTTGCAATTCCCAGGTGGTGATACGCGGGACTTGTTCGGGTCTCAGGCTTAACCACAAGCGAGACGACTGCTGCACGTCGGCATCGCCCAGCATCACTGCATGACCTTTGGAGGCAAAAAAGCCCGCCACATTGGTAGATAAAGTGGATTTGCCAGCCCCACCCTTGGGGTTGGCCACAACAATCACCGGCATATCAGGAAATCTCCCAGCCCCGATCACTGTTGCAGTAAGTCAAGGCTTGGTTGTACAAGGCCGTGCCTGCTGTGCGGCCGGCAGCGACCAAAAAGTGTTTTTGGAGCGGCATCATATCGTTGGAGCGGGCGCAGTCAAAGCCATTGTTTTTGGCCCCATTGAAGTACAAAACCACGCGACCATTGGCCTTCACACTGCGTTGGCGAGCAGTCAAAAAACCCACCGCACACGCACCAGAACAAACCTGGCCTTCAGTCACCACAGCTTCGACGCCATGGCGTCCCAGAAGTTGACCCAATTCGATCCCTAACAGCGGTTTGCCCGCATTGGAATTGAGGTAGACCTGTGGCGGCACACGCTGGCCTTGGCGGTTCACACATTGGGACAAGTTATTGAAATGCGCTTGCAGGCTTTGCAAACTGACAGGGTCAATCGTGCCAGACAGCTCCACGATATCCATGGTGCCAGTGGCGCAACTGGGGTGGCGTAGGCTGCTGTGGCGGGTTTCAAAGGTTTGGCCTTGGGTCGAGCCCAGCACAGTGATTTGGTTTTGGGGGAAACCAAAACTGTTAGAGCCCAATACCACTTGGTGCGGTGTGGGTGCCAAGGGTGAAGACACAGGCATGCCTGCGGCACAGGCGACCAAGCCCAGCAGTATCAGGTGGGGCCAAAGTGTGAATAGTCTTTTCATGCAGCAATCCCGATCGGAACAGTCTTTTTAAGAGGTGATCTATTGTCGGCCCTTGGGCCACAAACTTGAGCAAAAACAAGGTTTTGTTCGTATTTTTGAAGCACAGGGCAACAGATTCCTTTGAAACATGGGGTTATTGTGTTTGGGGGTGTTTTTCCTAGAATGAAGCAATCTTGTGTTACTTTGGGGTAAGAAATATGAAAAAAACCATCGCAGTCGTGTGTTTATTGGCCAGCTTTTCGGCCATGGCCGAGTGGGTTTTGGTCACCGAAAATGAGCACGGTACGGGTCTTTTCGTGGATCCCAACATCAAAAAAACTGGCAATATGCGCATGTTTTGGCACATTCAAAACCTGAAACAAGCTGACAGGCAAGGCGATATGTCCTACAGAGGCGTCTGGCAGTACGATTGCCAAGAAAGTCGCCAACGCAATATGCAAGTGGCGGCCTATCCAGGCCCTATGGCCACAGGTCAAAAATCTGAAGAGGCTTACCAACCCAGCGACTGGATCGCCATTGGCAACGATCCCAGCAGCCAAGCCATGCTCAAGTACGTTTGCGCTTTGTAAACACCCTCAGTCGACAAAGGTAGCCACAGGCTTGCCTTTTTCGACAAAGTAGGTTGCCAGTATTTTCCCCTTGGTGGTGCCTGTGTTGAGGGCGTCGTGGATGGTGTTAGCGGGCACCATGAACGCGTCGCCGGCTTTAACCGTTTTGGCTGCTTGACCCTCCACACGAATTTCAAACTCCCCCTCCAGTACATAGCCCAACTCTTCACCAGGGTGGGTATGGCGTCCAGCAAAAATACCGGGGTCAAACTCGGCACGGGCTTGCACCCCCATGCGCCCAGGTACGCTGAGTTCATGGGATTGCAAAGCCACGCGGGTGAAGCCGGGTTTTTGGGCTGAGACCAAGCCCATGACAGCGGCACCGATCAGGCATACCAACAAACTAGAAGCTTTCATAGCCATACTCCCAAAATTTGAAATTTACTTCACCACCATCAAGGTGAACGGGTACACATAGGCTTGCAAAGTGACCAAAATGCCCACTAAACAAGCCAAGGCGATAGAGTGGAAAAACACATAGCGAAGAATATCGCCTTCGTGGTTAAACCACCGTGTGGCGGTGGAGGCGACCACGATGGACTGTGCGTCCACCATCTTGCCCATCACGCCACCAGAACTGTTGGCTGCACCCATGAGGTTGGGTGACAGTCCCAGTTGTTCAGATGCGACTTTTTGCATGCCACCAAACAACACATTGGAGGCGGTGTCAGAGCCTGTCAGCGCCACACCCAACCAACCCATGAGCGTGCCAAAGAAGGGGTAGAAGACACCGGTGTTGGCAAATGCCAAGCCCAAGGTGGTGTCGGTGCCGGAATAGCGGGTGAGGGAGCCCAGCGCCAGCATCAGCACAATGGTGAGCAGCGAGTAACGCACCAGCACCAAGGTGCGGAAGAAGATGCGAACGAGGTTCAAAGGGTTGTACTTCATCACCAAGCCACCCACGATGGCTGACAACAAAATGCCTGTGCCGGTCGCCGACAACAAGTTCAAGGTGTAGACAGCTGCTTCTTTTTTGGGCTCAGGGACAACAGGTGGCATTTTTTCTATCAAGTTGTGCAGACCTTCCAAGGGAAACTTGGGTGCAAAAATGCTGTTGAAAAACTCTTTCACAGGGGGCAAGCCCCAAATAAAGATAAACACCGTCAGAATGGCCCAAGGGGTCCATGCGCGGATGATGTCAGCGCGTGAATGCTGGGTGCGCTTGGTTGTGACCTGCGCGGGTGAGCCTTCGCTGTCGGCATGCCCTTTCAGCGATACCGAAGTCCAAATTTCAGCAGGTTGCCAGACTTTCAAAAAGCCCACCAAACAGGTCATGGATACCACCGCAGCAATGACATCGACCAATTCAGGGCCAATGTAGTTGGAGACCAAAAATTGCATGATGGCAAAACTGGCGCCAGTCACCAAAATCGCTGGCCAAATTTGCCACATGGCACGGCGTCCAGCAAATGCCCAAATCAACCAAAAAGGCACCAGCAATGAGAAAAAGGGCAGTTGTCGGCCAACCATGGCAGACACGGCCATGGCGTCATATCCGTGGACCTTGGCCAAAGTCAAAATAGGTGTGCCCAAAGCCCCAAAAGCCACGGGTGCGGTATTGGCAATCAATGACAAACCCGAAGCAGCCAAGGGTGAAAAACCCAGGCCAATCAAAATGGCTGCAGTCACGGCCACAGGGGTGCCAAAACCTGCTGCGCCTTCAAAGAACGCACCAAACGCAAACGCAATCAGCAGCAACTGCAAGCGGCGGTCTTCGGTGATGCCGGCAATCGAGTCTTGCAGCACCTGAAAGCTGCCGTTTTGCTCGGTGAGTTGATGCAAAAAAATGATGTTGAGAACAATCCAACCAATAGGCAATAAACCGGTGAGGCCGCCATACAAGGCTGCATTGGCAGCCATTTCAGTCGGCATGCCATAGGTAACGATAGCGACCAACAAAGCCGCCGCCAAGCCTGCACCCGCGGCGATATGTGCCTTCATGTGCAAAAAGCCCAGACCCACCAACATCACCACCACAGGCACTGCAGCCAATAGCGTTGATAAAAGCATATTGCCAAGGGGATCATAAATTTGTTGCCAAACCATGGGAAAGTCTCCGGTGCGAAAAACAAAAAATTATAGGAAGATGCTTACAAGGGTTTTCCCTCTCGCCATTATTTGGAGCTATGCATGATTGAACGCACACTTTTCAGCCCTGAGCATCAGGCCTTTCGCGACAGTTTTCGCCGTTTCATGGCCACTGAAATTGCGCCCTACCATGCGGCGTGGGAGGAGCAAGGGTTTGTGGACAAGCAGGTCTGGGCCAAAGCTGGCGCTTTGGGTTTTTTGTGCATGACCCAGCCTGAGGCTTATGGGGGCTTTGATGCCGACAAGCTGTACTCCATTATCCAAATGGAGGAACTCGGTGTGGCTGGTTTCAGCGGCATAGGTTTTGGCTTGCATACCGAAATCGTCGCGCCCTATATCCGGCATTACGGCACAGAGGCGCAAAAGCAGCACTGTTTGCCCTCCATGGCCACGGGGGCAATGGTGGGCGCCATAGCCATGACCGAACCCGCCGCAGGCAGCGATTTGCAAGGCATCAAAACCACGGCCATGGTCCAAGCCGATGGTACGTTTGTGTTGAATGGCAGCAAAACCTTCATCACCAATGGCTGGCACTCGGATGTGGTCATTGTGGTCGCCAAAACCAACCCCACGGCGGGTGCCAAGGGAACCAGCTTGTTTTTGCTTGAAGCTGGTACGCCTGGATTTACCAAGGGCAAGCCCTTGAACAAACTTGGGCTCAAAGCGCAAGACACCTGCGAGCTGTTTTTTGACAATGTCCGTTTGCCCGCTACCGCTTTGTTGGGTGGCACAGACATGCTCAACAAAGGTTTTGTTTGTTTGATGGAGCAACTGCCGTGGGAGCGTTTGCAAATTGCGATTGGTGCGGTGGCCGCTTCTCAAGCAGCAATCATGTGGACCATCGACTATGTCAAACAACGCCAGGTCTTTGGCCAAGCGGTCGCTGCGTTTCAGCACACCCGGTTTACTTTGGCCGAGTTGCAAACCGAGGTACAAATTGCACAGGTGTTTGTGGACAAATGCACCGAGTTGCTGCTTGAAGATCAACTTGATACGGCCACTGCCAGCATGGCCAAGTACTGGTGTACCGATTTGCAATGCAAAGTGATGGACGCTTGTGTGCAATTGCACGGCGGCAACGGCTTTATGTGGGAATACCCCATCACCCGCGCCTATGCCGATGCGCGGGTGCAGCGTATTTACGGGGGTACCAACGAAATCATGAAAGAAGTGATTACACGCAGCATGGGGCTGGGTGCCAATTAGCGGTGTCATTGCGAGTTTAATGCAGTGACGGGCTTAACTGATCACGAGTTGATGAAAACCAAACTCTCCTGCCGCACGGTCTGCAAAAAAAGCCTTTAAGGTCTCGCGCACCGTGCGAAACGCCAAGTCGTCCCAAGGAATATCCGCCTCTTCAAACAGTCTGGCCTCCATGGTTTCATGGCCAGGGTCAAAGTCGGGGCTTTGCAATTGGGCGCGGAAGAAGAAATGCACTTGCCCGACCCGGGGCACATCAATCACGGTAAACAGCGCTTGCATTTCGATCTGCGCACCCGCCTCTTCGTCGGTTTCGCGTGCCGCGCCTTGGGCCAAGGATTCGTGCAACTCCATAAAGCCTGCGGGTAAGGTCCAAAAACCTTTGCGCGGCTCGATATTGCGTTTACACAAAAGCACCTGTGTGCCCCACACCGGGATGGTGCCCACCACATTCAAGGGGTTGTCGTAATGCACCGTGTGGCATGCGGGGCAAACGGCTCGCTGACGAGTGTCGCCGTCATCGGGCAGGCGCATCACAACGGCGGTGCCGCAGTTGCGGCAGTGTTTGACGGGGTTTTTAATCAAAGGGTTTTGTCAGTGTTTCAGCACTTGAGTGTAGCGATTAGCCCTTGGCAACCCAAGTTCTGCAAAAAGCTTATCCTAGCGCCATGAAGTTGTATTCCTATTTCCGCTCATCGGCCTCCTTTCGGGTTCGCATTGCGTTGGCTTTGAAAGAACTGCCCTACGAGTATGTGTCGGTGCATCTGGCCAAGGGTCAGCAATTGCAAAACGACTTCACCAGCGTGAACGCAGAGGCCTTGGTACCTGTGTTGGAGGTCGATGGTTTGCGGTTGACCCAGTCCATGGCCATCATGGAATACGTGGATGAACAATTTCCACACAGCCCTTTGATGCCTACCGATGCCGTGGGTCGGGCACGGGTGCGCGCCTTGTCGCAATCCATCGCGTGTGAAATTCACCCTTTGAACAATCTGCGGGTTTTGAAATACCTCACGGGAACCTTGAAATTGGACGAAGACAGTAAAAACACCTGGTACCACCACTGGGTGCGCTCTGGCTTAGAGGCATTTGAGAAACAACTGCATCACCCATCGACAGGCATCTTTTGCCATGGTGACCAAACCAGCATGGCCGATTGCATGTTGGTTCCCCAAATCTTCAATGCCAACCGCTTCAAGGTGGATTTGAGCGGCCTGGATCGCACCTTACAAATATTCGACGCATGCATGGCCTTGCCTGCTTTTCAAGCCGCCCAACCTTCGGCTTGTCCCGATTTTGAAGCCTGACCATTTTCCCTTGCTGCCCCGATGGTCTGGGGTCAAAGTGTTTTGCACGACTCGCTATGGCGGCATATCGCAAGTGCCTTACGACAGCTTTAATTTGGGTGACCATGTGGGCGACATACCTGAAGCTGTTTTTCATAACCGTCAATCGTTGTCCGAGCAACTGCGGCAACGTCCGGTGTTCATGCGCCAAGTACACGGCAGTGTGGTGGCGCAATTGCACCACGACACGCCTGATGGTCAATTAGCGGATGCCTGCTTCACATTGGAATCGGGTCTGGCCTGCACCATC
>Ga0214919_10013232_pt1 | contig 10024 bp, 16 predicted proteins | sample LL1503_MetaG_FD_177994 | JGI IMG/M metagenome (GOLD analysis project Ga0214919, IMG submission 177994) | Freshwater microbial communities from Lake Lanier, Atlanta, Georgia, United States - LL-1503 | ecosystem: Environmental > Aquatic > Freshwater > Lake | place: USA: Georgia | collected... | reverse complement strand
CTAGACTTAAGGCCTTAAGGTATAAAGCTGCTAATTGTGGTTTTGATATAATTTGGAAATCCCTAGACATTGCAGCTTTTTCACCGCTAGATAAAGGTCTTTCTTCTTCCCAGTATTCTGTATTTTCAAAAAGGCTTTTGCTTTCAAAAATTGATTTAAGATCTTCAGATAATCCACTTTTCCAATTCTCGTAAATTGAATCTACTAGATCTGCTTCAAATTGATTATACTGTTCAAATAGTTTAATGTGCTTTGGCATTTTTTCTTTTTTAAGTATATATCTAAAAATTTTTTCAAAAACATTTTTTATTTCGTATAGAATATTCTACATTTACAATATCATCAAAAACAAATAAAATATGAAAAAGAAATAAAATCAAAAAAATTAGGAAAACATTTTTTTTCTAATCTAGAATATTCTACATTTACAATGTCTAATCAAATAAAAAAATAAAATTATGAAAATCACATCAATCTTCGGATCAGTTACAAAATTGGTAATTTTAGTAACTTTGTTGACAAGCTTTAATTTAAGCAATGCACAATCAACAGAAAAACCTTTTGACGTAAAGGTATTTCAAAAAGAGCTTTCTGCCCAAATGAAAGCAACTTTTCCCTACATGAATTTGGATACGACTTTGAACTATGTTCTTTATGCTTCTTCTCAGGAAGCAGCTGGGTATCCAAACTGCTACGGTACTCATCACGGTAATTATATCAATGCTTCAGGATCGGAGAAAGAAGCTGCTGTTAAAGCCGTTCAGGGGTATAAACAATTTTTGATTAACCGTATCTTCTTAAAAGAAAGTTCTATTGAAGGATGCGGATTTATTAAATACTGTTGTATTGCCGTAATAGAAAAAGGATTGGTACATTATGAATTTGTGATCGACAATGGACGTGACGTTGATGCAATGTCAATGGACGGGAATTACGAATAAAAACCACCGCTCACAAAAAAACCTAGCTTTTGGCTAGGTTTTTTTTATGCTTATATTTTAAGATTAAGCCATTTTATCTAAATCCCCTTTGTAAGGAATTACGATAAAGTATTCTCTAATTTGAATAGAATCAGCTTTTGTTTTCTCTATTGAATTAATAACTACTGGTTCGTTTGATACTTCTTGACCTTTTACCATACCAGATATTAAGAAAGAAACCTGTTGGAATTTAGGATCTGATTCGCTTGCAGAAGCAGATTGTACCTTAGCAGTTCCTGTTGTAATTTGCGCACTAGCTAATTGAGCAACGCCATCTTTTTTCATTTGCGTAAGAAGAGCAAGACCAGCTGCTTGTCTATCTTTTGCAAGTTTTTCATTACCTCCAGATCTGCTAGTTGGTTTACTAGAAGCTCCACCATTAACTACGATTTTAGTAATTGAGTTAAACTCTGAAATGATTAAGTTTGTTTGAGCTTTACCATCTTCACTTATAACTACTTCGTTTTCTTCAAAATAGCTTATTCCTGATGTACCGTATGGTTTATCAGTTACCTCTGTTGAATTACCAGCTGGAGGAAGAACTGTAGTAAGAGACTCTGCAGAAACAATATCACCCATTCCTTTTTTTGCATTAAAATAAGAAAACATAGGAAGTGCAAATCCGTATTGTGTAGCAGAAGAGTTAAATCTACCTGGATAAGGAACGATTTCTAAGATGTCAGATTTTAAAGAAGCCTCACTAATTGTTAAGAAAGGTATTGCATTCTTGTCGTATCTTTTTTCGTCAGATTCAGATCCAAAATTAGCTAAGTCTTTAGCTTTAACGTCTTTTTTGTCTTTTATTGAAGAGATGCTTGTTGCAAGAACATTTGCGTTCCAACCAGCAATTCTTGATAAAAGATCATCTATTGCAAGAACCTCAGTTTCAGTTTCTCTTCCTGCTGTAGAATTACCAAGGGTTCCTCCTACAAGATCATCACCATATTGTGATCCAGTAGTTGCTGGATGACCTTTAACTCTAACCGTTGATGCAATTAAGTTTGTATATGTTCCTAACATTGCTTTAGATGTAACAGAAGCAGCTACTATTTTAATTCCTTTTTCTTCGTTAGTAAGAGTATCAATAGCTTCTGTAAGGTTTTCTATAAACTCTGCTGATCTTTCTGGGTATCTTTTAAAGTAAGCATTCAAATGATCATTTATCAATTTATCAGCTGAAGCTTTACCCTCACCTTGTAGTTTTAATCCACCAATAAAAGGAGATGATACTTTGGATACACCACCATTTCCGGGTTCTTCTTTTTCCATTACCATTTTAAGAGACTCAACTAAGAATTCTTTAAACGATAGCACTTGTTTTTTAGCTTCCATTTTTTATTTATTATTTCTTATATATCTTTTTTAAAAAGAATTACCATTCTTTTTTATCTGAAATAATCACTTCTGGTTCAATTTCTACTGTTTCCCCATCATGAGATCTTTCTTCTCCATTTATAGATCCTTCTAGAAAATTATATACCTCTTCAATATCATCTTTCGAAGTTGCAACGTGATCTACTGCCCAACCGTGACCATTACTAAGTAGTTCATCAACTTTAGCAGGATCCATAGAAAGAATATCCTCGCATCTTTTTAGTGTGTTAGTAATGTTTTGGAAAAACATATAGTTTTCCATTTCAGAATGATCCTCTTTTAAACCCATTAATGTTTTTGCAAGATTTAATCTTTTGAATTTTTTAGCCTTTGATGGAGGTAATTGAGCTCCTGGTGTTTCAGGATCTGTGTCCTCACCTTTAAGCTTAGTGATTTCTTTTTGAACCACACTTTTAGATAAGGTATCGTCTTTTTTGAGCCCTAATTGTTTTTTAAGAGCTCCTGGGTTTTCACCAACTGCTTTTGAGATCCATTGTCCTCCTTTTTTCTCTTTAAGGTCTAACATATGATTCTCGAATGGCATTAAATTTTTCATTCTCTGATATTTTATTTTATATATCTTAACCTAATCTATTTAATAGGTTTGCTCCGGTCAAGACATCTAGGTTAACCCCTTTATTGGTTAATCTTATATTTACAGCTTCTTTTTTGTCGTCAGGCAATAATGAATAGACTTTAGATGCAATCAAAGGATCCCTTTCAAAAATCTCATCACAGAATTTTATTGGATCTGTTATGTCTGCATATACTTCATCCCACTCAGCATCTCCGTCGTCTTCTGGATACCCTATACTCTTTATGTGACCATCGCATGTATATTCTAAAGAGAAATCCCCTTTAGCATAAATAGTAGCTTCCCAGTCCCCCTCGCCTGTATATTCCCATGCGGGCTCTGAAAATGTTGTTTTAAATGTGGTGCCATAAGGTGTTTTTACATCTACCTCATCATAATATATACCAATCTCATCTTCTTCCATATCACATTGATTCAGCCAATTCCTAATCATTTGATCTGAATTAATCTTCTTAAGAAGCTCTTTTTCTTCTTGGTCTATTGCTTCAAAAAGGGTAAATTCTTTTATGTGTTTCATGTTCCTAATTCTTTTTTGTATGCTTTAAACTTTCGATCATAATATTCTAAGAATTCTACTAATGATAAGTTTCCTAAATCTATTATTGTTTGGTCTATATTTTTTCCATCATTATAATTGAAGTAAACCTCTGACCAAAGTGAAGGAAAATTATCAAATGATTCTAAATCCCATTCGTTTTCTAATGGTGCTATACCCATTAATTGATTAGCATATTCAGATGGATTAAATCTTTTCATCCAATCCATCATATAATTTAATGTTGTTGATTCATACCATTCTATTTCAGATTTCCAAGCTTCTATTTCTATTGGATCTACTAGATAAATCCCAAGCATAAGATCCTCCCATATTTCATCTTTGGATAAAGAAGAGAAAGCTCTAGTTGCATCAGTGACAAAAAGATCTATATCACCATCCCTTAAAAATTGAAGAGCATGTGTAAGCTCGTGAGCCATTGTTCCTTCGGTAGATTCTGTTTTAGAATACTTAGGATTAATCAATATAGCAATACTTTTATATGTAGATTCTTCAAGGTCAAATTGAGCAGTAACAGGTAAACTTTTTTGATAATCTATTAGCAGTTCAGGATTAATTTCCTTAACTCTTTTTCTCATCATCTCCCATATAGAAGTCCCTTGCAGGTATTTTTCACAGCTATCAAAGAATGAATCTTTTTCTATACTTTCAAATAATCTATATTCTTTAATGTGATTCATTTTTTTAAATTAATTTGGGATTAAATAATATACCTAATCCATTAGAGTGGGGATAATTCCAGAACTCTAAGTCATATTTATTTCTTAATTCATAACACACTTTTATCTCCTCTGGAAATATCCCCGTATCATGGATTAACACTATTGGAGCTCTTTGAACTGCCCATTCTGAGCATTCTAAAATGGGTTTATAATCGTGTATTATATCTATATGAATAAGATCATACTTATCATTGTCATTAGCAATAAAGTCTTCATACGAGCTTTGTATGAGCTCTATATTACTATAATCTTTAAGAAGCTCTTTTGATTTCTGATAATGATCTTCCTTGTATCCTGAATGTCTGTCGCCAAGAAATGTATCAACTCCTATTACCTGATCAAAATAATTAGATATAGCAGAAGTTGAATATCCCCATTCAACACCAAACTCTAAAGCTTTTCCTCTTTTAATACCAAATCTTTCTATAATATCAAGAAGTATTGTGTGAATATCACCCCACCCAGACTCAACGTTTACTGTTTTTACCTCTTCTCTTTTAATTGGAATATACTCTCTCATTTTATATTGATCTAACTAATCTTATATAATATAAATCCTCTTTACTTCTAGTACCAAGAAAAGGCTTATCCATTTTGAAAACATATTTTAATATCTCCTTAGGATCACCGTGTGGTACATTTGTCCAGTAGTAACTGTCTTTTATATCTCCGCATCCTTCTTGCTTTATACTCCATAAAGCAAAGCATTCATCTGCATTAGGTAATCTCCAGCCTTCTAAAGCACCAGTCTCAGCTGATTGTAAAGCAGTTGCATAGTTTCCTTTACCAATATCTTGTCCCATTACCTCTATCCCTAGTCCTGAGATATAGAAAGTTTGGATTTTTGCAGCATCTAGTTTATCTTTCATTACCAATTATCCTTAATATAGAATACACCTAGTTTATGACCTGGTATAATTTGTTTAAAAGCATTCATTACATTGATTTGGGTTGTATCAAAAAAGAATTGCTGTTCATTGTCGCCAACTATATTTGCGTCAATCCAATAATACGTGGGCTTAATCCCAGATATCTTCATTCCAATAAGTGAATGTATATAAGTGCATTCATTAGGTTTAGGAAGTCTCCAATCCGGATAATTGTGTTTAGCGTTATTTACTGCTTCCTTATAAGTCATTCCTCCATCGTTAACAAGAACATGTAAATTCCCTCTTTCGTCTCTATAACTCTTAGAATCTGGAATCATGATACTAAAAGGTCCTAGATTTTTTATTTCTCCTTTTTGAATCATCTTATATCTCTTACAGGTCTTACCATTCTATCTAAATTCTCATCGGTAACAGCTCCAACATAGTTTTGTCCAAATTCTTCAATTGAATAATAAGAAAAAGCTAAATCCCCCTTTTCGTTACACCAATACTGTCCAAAATATAAATGTACAACACCAAGATCTGAAAGATCGTCGATATATTTCATCTCGGTAATAGTAGGTAATCTCCACCCACCTCCTTCAAGAAACTTAAGTTGATATAATGATTCTGAATAAGTCCACTCTTTTGTGTCACCTAGATTCTCGTAGTAAATCTCAAGTCCAATATCTGTTAATAAGATATTCTTTTTCTTCACTCTGCTGGATAAAATTTATTACCACCTGGAAGTTCCACCCAAACTTTACCCCCTTGTGATATGATCTTACATGGTGAAGTTCCTCTAATACCTAGATTAGTTTTAAATCCTGAATCTATATCATCTGAATAAACCTGCCATCCCTTCATTACCCCATCATAAGTTCCTTCTGGAATTTCATTAGGAGGATAGTTAGAAAAGTTTTCGTATAATTTAATATGATTCATTACCAAGCAATTTTTCTTTTAATAAGTGTATTAAAAATGATTCTTGATACTTCGTCAAACTCGTAAGGATGACCATTAATAAGCATACCCGATTCATTATTAATTAGATATTTATTAAGAAGAAAATCTCTAGGAATTCCCATTTGTCTTAATGTTGTTTTTAAGTAGATCCCTTGTTTATTCCCTTCATGGTAAGCTACTGAATATTGTGAATTTGGCCAAAGCATAATACATCTTTCAATAAAAGGCTCAAGTACACTATAATCGTTCCATACACTGGAAACAGCTTCCAATCTACCAAGGATCTTTCTTCGGTCTGTTATGGCATTAGCCATTGTACTAGCTTTACCTCTAGCAATATCCATAGTAGATGAATGTACAGCTCCTGAATGCTTTCCTAGATCCTGAGCTCTTTTGATATCTTTACTGTCTGCGAATTTCATAACTTATATATCTGCAACAAAAGTAAGGAAACATTTTTTTATTTCAATAGATTTTTCTATCATTGGGTCTAAAATAATAATTAATAACATGGCAAATAGAAAAGAACCTGAAGAAATATGGAAAAATGTAAAACACCAACATTTCAAAAACTTCTATGAAGTTAGTAACCTTGGTAGATTAAGAACTAAGCCTAGACTAGTTACCAGAGGAGGAGAAAGTAATCGATACACCTATTTAAAAGCTCCAAGGATAGTTGCAGTAAGAAGAGGAGAGTATCCACATTTATTTGCTTCTTTATATTCAGACGATCCTGCCAACAGAAACAAAACAGCATATGTTCATAAACTAGTAGCAGAAGTTTTTATTAAAAGACCAAGTTCTAAGCACATATTTGTTACACATATTAACAATAACTACGAGGATAACAGAGCATCAAATCTTAAATGGATAACAGCTTCTGAGAATTCTAAAAGTAATATTGAGAAATACCCCAAAAATGCTCTTACCTTAAAAGCACATAATGAAAAAGTTGGATATTATGAAATGCTTAAAAGTAAAGCTTGGGATAAGAAAAACATTAAGCGTATAGTTAAGATGAGAAAATGGGGAGTGAATGTAATAGAGATTGCTAGAATATATTCATGTTCTACAGCTACTGTTTATAATATCCTGAAAAAAAGCTAAAAACATTTTTTTATTCAGTTAGAAGTTTCTATCTTTGGAATATAATTAGTCAATTGGCGGAATTTGAAGACACTAAAAAAAATAGTTAGGTGGGAATTTATAACTACAAACTTAGAGGGAGAATTTACTTTAAGTCCCTGAGTTTAGATTCCCTTCCTGACTACAAAAAATAAAACAAATATGGGATGTCATACTTGGTATAGAAAACCTTTAGTCAAAGGCAAAGAAAACGTTCAAAAGTATCTTAGAGAAAAAATAGATACTATGAGAAAAAAAGATTGGTGGAATAATGAATGTGAACAAGAAGCCATTTTGAGTCTAAAAGCAATTGATGCTTTAGATGAAAATATGGATGAAGAATTGATGGAATCCCTGACTTTAGACGATCACTTAGAATTTATCAATGGGGAGCCAATAATTTTCATTCCTGCAAATGGTTATGATACTGATGAACCAAGGATAGGTGGTTATCCAGATACAATAATAAGGTCTGCGGAGGAAATGTTTAAAGCAATGGAAACAGGATTAGTTAATTGGGAGGGGAAGCATTTTAATTTCTATTTGGACAAGGATAGAGAAGAGCGTATTAGAAAAAATATAGTGGATTTCTTTAATGCACACCCAGATGGTATTATTGAGTTTGGATAAAAATTAGATTATGAAAGAAATACTTGAAAAGATATTTGACAAAAAGATTGAATTTATTCACTTTAAGCAAGACATTGATGTATACCCTAAGCAATATAAAGACGGTGAGATATACGAAACAGAAGTAAACTCTTATGAACCCCTATATCATATTAATTTTGTTGATGGATCAAAAACAGTAATAGATTTAAGTGAACTGATAGTAATGATGTTCAATTCAAAAAAATAAGAAACAAATGGTCAGGTGGCGGAATGGTAAACGCACTGAATAGTGAAACGGAGTGGAATAAACCGCAATATAGTTGAGATACACATAAGGTCCACGTGCAGGTTCGAGTCCTGTCCTGACTACTATTTTCCAAATAATATGATTAAGGTTTCTTAAAAGCTCCTAATCGTCCTAATAGTCTATATCCTGGAGCTGCTTCAGCGTCTATAATATGAAGATCCTCTAAACCGTACTGCTCAACATTAAAATCTACACTCTTTACTAGAGCTATAAATTCCTCTGCAGTCATTTCCTCACTAGGTATTTTCTTACTGTAGTCTTCGCTAAAATAATCTCCGATATCCTCGTCTTCTATATCTCTGACAGATTCCGCACCCATAGATTTAAGCTCCTTTTTTGTGAGTTCTTTAGAATTAGAATAGATGTACATTCTTGCATCTTCACCTTCTTCAATATAGCTATTGCTCCAAATACCAATCTTTGCTAGTTCCTCTTCTGAGGGTTTAACATAGACCTCATAAGATATGTGATTAGGTGTGTCATAGACACAGATGCCTGTTCCCGATAAAGAAACTCCATTAACGACAATCTCCATGAAATCCTCGTCTATAGAATCCCATCCTGCTTCGTTTAGTCTTTTGTATGATTTTAAATGTTTCATCCTAGTATATATTGGTTAGAATCCAAATCTGTTTATAATGCTAGCACCTTTTTCTAGCTTTCTAATCTCTTCCTTATCAGTGGTCTCTTCAAATTTAGTAACGACACCTGGATTATATTTTCTTAGTGCATTAATCACTTTACCCATGGCTAAAGGATTATTGGCTTTGATCTTTTCTAAAGTCTGTACCAAATTACCAGAACCTGCTGTGATCATACCTAAGTACAAATCCTTAGCCGCAATCAAAGTGTCTATAGAGGGATTATTAACACCTTCCCTACTGATTAAAGCATCATACTTTTTAGTCAATGTGTAAATTAGTCCCTTCCTGAAATATTGATCTAATTGGAGCGTATCAGAAGCACCCATACTAATTTCAGTTCTATTTCTTTGTCTAATTTCTTCCTTACCGGAATAACCAGATTTATTGGTTAATTTAATGTACATAGTAACAGGCACACTATCCTCAGCATAGTAGATATTAAAAGGATCCACATTTAACTGGATTGACCCATAGAATTGATTAATTGACCCATAAAATTGATCAAGGGAATAGAATACTCCTTGGTACTCCTTAAAAGAAGGAAGCCCCATTATGGCAGAGCCATCAGTTATCATTGATGAAAGTCCGCTATTCTCTTTGTAAGCATTAATAACCTCATCAGCACTATTCATCTTTATGACAGATGCCCAATTAGATGAGACCCATTCAGAAAGCAATTTTTCATTTAGACCCCTTTCTCTTCTTAATAGTATAAATCTTGTAATTGAATACCTAACAACCTCTTCCATTGAGTTAAAGCATCCACCTCCGTATGTTCTACCTGAAGCTTCACTTATCTGACACCATTGGCCGTAATCATTAGTGTAGAATCTTGTCTGAGCAGCATATCTTCCCTTTACATAAACCCTACCGGTTTTAACAAGTTTAAATATTGTGTCAAATGTGTCATTAGGTCCAGAGATTAGTCTTTGGAGAAATTTGCCATCTTCACTGTTCTTAAGGTAGTCAATAATCAAAGCTCCATTAGCTACTGCATTGGATTCGTTTATTATATAGTTTCTGTATTCGAGTAGATGTTTCATGCTCTATATATTATAAAAATATTCCTCGTTTAATCATCACATTCAATAGCCTCTTACTTCCAATACCTTTTATATTACCACTCCAATCACTAAACTTCCCGCCTATTAGAGCTAAATAGACACTCCCTCCATTCTCGAACACCACTCCAGGAGGAAGAGAAGTGAGAGGTTCCAACCAGACATCCCCTCCATTCTTGAACACCACTCCAGGAGAAATAGAAGTGAGAGCTC
>Ga0214919_10013230_pt1 | contig 10024 bp, 7 predicted proteins | sample LL1503_MetaG_FD_177994 | JGI IMG/M metagenome (GOLD analysis project Ga0214919, IMG submission 177994) | Freshwater microbial communities from Lake Lanier, Atlanta, Georgia, United States - LL-1503 | ecosystem: Environmental > Aquatic > Freshwater > Lake | place: USA: Georgia | collected 2015-03-15 | reverse complement strand
TGTTCGGTTCCTCCTCCTCATAAGAGCTTTGGGAACCTTGGGATTGTTGGGATTGTTGGGATTGTTGGGATTGTTGGGATTGGGACTTGGGCGAAGCCGCAGGCGACAAAGCCTTGGCAACTGGCGACAAAGCCTTGGCAACTGGCGACAAAGCCTTGGCAACTGAAGGAAAGTATTGATGAAGGGATGCAGTTGATGCAGATGCAGATGCAGAAGATGCCTTTTTGTTGCCAGGCTTTCGTTTTTGGCTGCATTTGCCCGTTTTCCCCCAAACGCATTCATTTGCGGCGGCGTCGCACTCCGCCTTTTGTTTCTTGACGGAACATTTGCTTCCACCACGCTTGTATGGCATTGTGATTGTGACTGATTGTATAATCCGATTGATTTATGTAATGTGTGCACATTTTATTTTGGGGTTCAATTTTTTTTATTTGGGTTTGGTTTTCATTTTTTTAGTTTTCGGTTTCATTGTTATAGGGTTCATTTTTCGGCTTCCTCCTCCTTCTTCTAAAGTGCCTCGGGGGGTCAGTGGTGGCTCGGTGTCGTTGGAGCTGCGCTCTTCTGTGGTTGTGGTGGTTGCGGCTGTGGTTGCGGCTGTGGTTGCGGCTGGCTGAAAAAATGCGGACAGGTTGACCCGGAACGGTGACTCGCCTGGGGCCAGGTACGTGTCCGCTTTTCTTAAACGCACGGGATGCATGGACCCGGGCCGGCGGATGGGCTCAAGATCCCAAGGCACGGTGGCATTGGTGGTGGTGGGTTCGCGCTGCTGCTGCTCCGTTGGCAGGGCCGCACTCAGCAGCGCCATCTTCCTGCGTTTATCGGAAGACGACGGCACGTGCACGGTGAAGGGACACCCGGAAATGCCATGAATGCCCGAGCAGCCGCCGTCAAACAGCGCAACGTCCCAACCACTTGGGCCGTTGACAGTCAGCTGCGGGTGCTGCTCGCGCATCAGCTCCACGATGCGCGCCTTCAGCAGCGGGTGCATCAGCAGCTGCACGATTTCATGCAGCGTGACATCGGGTTTATGGAGTGCGGCCAGGAGGTCCACGTTCGCTTGCAGCGTGTGCATCCGGCCGTCCAGCCGCAGGCCCACCGACAGGTGCAGGCGGCCCTCCAATTGGTGCTTAATGAAGCGGTCTGCTGCCGATGCGCTTGCCTGCAAGGGGGGGAGGGGTTCGGTCACATAATAGGTCTTGGTGGGAAGGTAGCGCGTTTTGGGGTCGCCGTAACTCACGAAATTGCTGCGGTTCAGTTGACCGGACATGTGACGCAGGTGGGATCCGTCAAAGTTTGCACCCTCCTCGTCCAACAGGGTGAGAATTCCGTATGCCAGGCTCGTCACCAACCGGTTGCACCGATCGCTGTGGTCAAACACGATGGCCACCTGCTTGAACGGGCTGGAATGCTGTTCCGCATCGTCCAGCGCAGCGCGAGTGAGTTGCACAATTTCCCTCCGTGTCTTGCTGCACTCCGTCACAAACAATTCTTTTAATCGCCGCAGGTTTTCCAGTTGCTTACCTGTTGCGCGCGCCATTTTTCGGCGGATTGTGCTCTTTTCACTTGTTTCTTCTGTGCAAATGTTGGCAACGCTCGTCAGCAACACGTTGGCGGTTTCTTTAATGATGTCCGATGCGCTCATCTGGTTGCGCGCAACGCATGTCAGTGCGTCCATTAAATTGCCCGGATGGTCATTGTTGAACCCCAGGTTGTTTTTGGCAATTATGCGCAGGTGCGCCGGGCATCGGACGGTTTCTATCACATGCGTGCGGTGGGGGGAATGGGATTCGGTGTTGACGCATGCGTGAAAAATGCAGCTCGCCAGCACGAAAAATCCGTCGTTTTCGGGCGAACTGAGAATGGGTCTCGGATTTATGGGCGCATTGGATGGCGGCGGGTCGGCGGTTCGCGTGATTGCCCGCGCCAAGTCTAAGTCTGACCAGGCCGCCTTGGCCCTGGGTCGTCTTTGGGTTCGTCTTCGTTTTGTAGAGGGGGCAAATCCAAATGCCATTCGTCGCGTGGGCGATCCAGGCGATTCAATTGATGACGAGGAGGTCGTAGTTGATGAGGATGAGGATTCACTCATTTTTTACAATACAATGCAATGCATACAATATGACATATATGCATATATGAATTTATTATGAGCACGAATTTTTCATTTCATTCTGGATTTTCTGGTTCTGGTTCTCATGGACCGCCGTCGGGTGGTTCGTCTGGGTTGTCTGGGTTGTCTGGGTTGTCTGGGTCGTCTGGTTCGTTTTCCTCCTTCGGAGTCTGAAAGTGGGGCTTTAGGGGTATAATCCGAGCGGGCTAATGTGCTAAATGTGCGTTTCAGGTTTCGTCGTTCAGGATCAAAATCAGGTGGATCAGTTAACGACTGAAGTGGCGGCGAAGGTGGCGCAGGCGCAGGCACTTCCACTGACGTCAAAAGTTCCGACGCCTGAATAGAAGAGTACACTGGCATTGTATTGGGAAGGTACGCTGCCGCTCCTCGGCTCACCTTCAAACAGTTGCGCTTCTTATATTCGGGCGGTTGTGCACTGAGCTCATCATCTCCTGAGGAATTCTTCATAATGTACGTTTTACCTGGCGCCAAACGTGCTGGCGTATTTACGACCCCCATCACCACTTGCCTTTCTTCGGTTGGGTTATGATTGGGCGTCGGCATGTGCACAATGTGCGGGCATTCGGTGGAAGGCCCATGAATGTTTGTGCAGCCGAAGTCAACCAGCGCAACGTCCCAGTTTGTCTTCGCCATTTCACCCAGATTCTTCTTGTTCGGGTTTAGGTTTGAGTGCTCCTCGCACATCAGATCCACAACCCGCTTCCTCATATGTTGATTCATCAACACAGTCACGATTTCGTGAAGCGTGACCTTATTATGATTGAAGTGCGTCGGTTGTTTGAGCCCTTTCAGATTTATGTTCGCTTGCACAGTGTACACCGCACCCCCCAGCCGCAGGCCCACTGCCAGGTGCAGATGGCCCATCAAGTCATCATGAATGAAGCGGTCCAATGGGGTGACGATTTTCTCATGCAAGGGAGGAAATTTCAATGAATAAGTCTTGTCGCAAAGGTAACGATCTTTTACACCGTACCTCACGAAGTTGCCTGTGACAAAATCTGACACGTAATGAGGTGAGGTTGATTTGAACAAGTTGTCAAAAGAACAATGCAGACTTCCATTCAACCGGATGCACCGGTCGTTGAGTTCAATCACACTGGCCAGATTTGTGGCGGTGTCGCCGCCCGCAACACACTCCTGTTGCGCGGCCTGAGTTAGATCATCAATGTGCTGCATCATTTCCACGCATCGCCCTGAAAATAGTTCTTTGGTTTTGGTTAGTTCAACGCATGGTTGGCTTTGGCACGCTTCATTGAAAACTTTGTTCGTTGTTTCCAAAAAACTCTCAATTTCAACCTTATTCAACTTGCCGATTTCGTCAATCATGTCCAATGCCCCAATCTGATTGCACATGATGCACCCCATCATCTCCATGAATTTCCCAGAAATGTAATTGGTGCACCCCAGGTTGTTTTTGCCAATCAAGTGCAGGCCTTGTGGGCATTGGCGAGTTTCTATGACTCCCGATTCGGGGTCCAAGTCCGCATGCAAAATAAGGCTCGCCACTGCAAAAAAACCTTCTTTGTCGGTTGGATTCAATATGGGATTTCCCGTTGTTTTCACCATGACAGGAGGAGGAGGAGGAGGAGGAGTTCGCGTCACTGCACTCTTCATAAGTGTTGAATTCATGACCACCAATAGTGGTTTGGCCATGCTAACACCCTCATCATCATCATCATCGGAATCCATTTCACAAACGCAAGTATACACATTATCAATAAAAAAATTTTATTTTTTTTTGGTTTTTTTGGTTTTTTGGTTTTTTGGTTTTTGGTTTTTGGTTTTTTGGTTTTTTGGTTTTTTTGGTTTTTTTGGGTCATATGACAATCAATGACAATGACAATCAGTCACACGCCACAGTCACACGTCACAGTCACACGTCACAGTCACACGTCACAGTCACACGTCACAGTCACACGTCACAGTTTTTCAGTCCACTTCAATGATTTCATGGTTCTGGCCTTGGTCTTCCGGGTCGTACTGCGCATCGTATGCCATCATGCCGAAGCTCATGCACAGGTCCCGGATTTGGCGCTCCATGTGCACGCGCACGCCGCCGTAGTTTTGGCGGATGTCGTTGTTTGCGGCATTCAGCACGACTTGCCCGATGCGCTCGTTCAGTCCGCATATGTAAGCCCGGCGTTCCAATGCATCTCGGGCCTCGCGTTCTTCGCGATGACGCGCGTTGATTTGCATGTTCATGGTCATCACGCGCACGTACTCTTCGGTGAGGTCCTCGCGATGCTGGCGGTTCAGGTCCAGCTCGTCCTGCAGGCGCTGGTTGTTGCGTGCCAGGCGCTCAACCATTTCGTCCATGGTCTCTTGGCTGTGCACGTCGTATTGCTGAACCACTGCACCGCGGCACATGGGGCACTGGTTGCGGTTTGGTCCGCCGTTTGCCATGTTTCCCATGATGCAGGCGAAGTGGAACTGGTGGCCGCAGTCCAGGCTCACGAAGTTGCGAGCGGCGTCGGTCATGTCAAGGCAGATCGCGCAGCAATCGCGCTCTTCTTCTTCTTCTTCTTCTTCAGGTTGTCGTGATTGTCGTGATGGCTGAAACTCCACTTCGGGAAAGTCGTCTTGGTCTTGGTCTTGGTCTTGGTCAGGGGCTTGAGTGGATGCGTCATTGTCGCTTGCGTCGTCCGCTTCGCTTGCGTCGTCTGCTTCGCTTGCGTCGTCCGCTTCGCTTGCGTCGTCAATCAGAATGACTTCATGCGCAATGGGAGACAGAGGCGCAATGGGAGACAGTTGTTGTTGTTGCTCTTCGTTGGGATTCACAAACACTTCCAATCCGATAATTTGAGAGCTGCTGAAAATCAGGTTGTCCCCATCGCTGGTCTGGATTTGGATGGAGCGCTCCCCGTTCAAGTCAAACAGGGTTTGAATGATGCCATGGACCGTGTTGTTTTGGATGGTGTAAATGATCACCCTGCGACCAACCACCTGAATTGGCACAGCGTCTTCAATTGGCATGGCGTCTTCAATTGGTAGAGCGTATTCAATTGGCGGCAGAGCGTCTTCGGTTTCGTCGTTTTCGCTCATGATTGCAACGTTTTCGCTCATGATTGCAAGGGCGGCAAATCGTTCCGTAACTTCAGCGACTTCTTTGACGTCTTCTTCTTCTTGGTGGTTGACTTCTTCTTGGTTGACTTCTTCTTGGCGCAGGAAGTCTTCTTCATTGAAAGCAGGCACTTGGAGGGCGTATTTGAATTCACACACGCGCCACACCTTCAGGTGCTTGCCCGCATCATCCATGCGACGGCGCTTGATTTCATTTCCGTAACGGTCTTCGTTTTGCTGATTGGTAAAGGCAAACATTGTCGCAATTGTACTTGGTAAGAAACACTGCTTTGTAAAAAGCATTTCAAAAAAGGGAATCAATTTTTTTTGGTTTCATTGATTTTGTGAAAGCACATTTTGTGGATTTTGGGATTTTTTAAAATTATTAAAATTGAATTGCATCACATGTATAAAACAATACAGATAATACAGACAATGCCAAGACGAGGATCCCCGCACGCCAGGTGCACGGTGGTTGGATGCCGCTGCGAATGGATCGTGGTGTCTAAAAATCGGCACCAGTACTGCCACGAGCACATGACGGAAGCCAATGCGCTCTACAACGACTACAAGGCCGTCAATGCAGTGGCACTTGCCACGTTTGAGGACGCGGCGCTGGACCGCAGCATTCGGTTGCGCGAAGAGTACGCGCGCAAGTTCCTGGACTACGAGGACACCGGCGCGCACAGCGCCTACATTGGCATTCTAAAACGGGTGCTCACCACAGCGAATGCTGGTCGCAGGGCCTTGTACAACCGCCTCATGTCCAACAACGCATACTTTCGGGATTTTGTGTTTGTGAGCGCATAGGTCCGGCCGCGTTCCTTCGCGCTTCATTGCACGATTTGGGAACGCACCATCATTGAGTGGCGCCCTGATTTTTGGTTTTTATTTTGAGTTTATACCCCCGGCATAAAAGCGGGGGCCCCGCCTCATCCGCCGTGCATCTTCTTGGACCGGGATCGTCGGGATTCGTTCAAATACAGCGCCCGCATTTGCCGGATGGCCATGCGCTTCGTCAGGGGGCGCTTGGAGAAGCACTTCCGCGTCCCCTTCTTGCACACCTTGTAGCCCCGCTTGCTCTGCTTTCGTCGGCTGCTCTGCTTTCGTCGGCTGCTCTGCTTTCGCAACACGTACGGCATTCGTGGATTGTGTTGTTTATTGGTTATGCTTTAATGAGAGAATTTATTTGATTTTGTTATTTTTAATTTTGTTAGAGTCAAATCACATACATAAATGAATAAATTGAATGCATGTGAATCCGATTTTAAATACTTTCAATCCAATCAGTTCATTCAGATTCAAACAAATGTCCAATTCAAGCTACGTGTCAAGCTACTCTAAGCCAATCTACTCCGTTCCACGCGTGCCACCCGGCCTCACTGCCAACGACATTTCTGACGCCATTGCTGTGGCTTATGGCACGGCAGTTCACGTCAGGCTCGTTCCCGCAAACCCCATTTTCCGTTATGGCGGCGTCCAACATGCCGCCATAATAACAATGGCTCAAGAAGAAAACACAAACAGAAACGACTGCAACCACGACTGCAACCACGACTTCAACCACGACTTCAACCACGACTTCAAGGTCGTCTACGACTTCAACCACGACTTCAAGGTCGTCTACGACTTGGAGGCGCAGCTGCACTTCACTGTGCACAAAATGAACAAAATGATGGACAAGCAGCGCTTGTGGCGTTGGGCGCTTCGCGGCATCGTCATTCAATGAAAATCACTCACTCCTCCATGGTTGAATGAATGTTTACTGTTTGCTAACACTTTTCTTTTTTTGATATGAAAAAAGTGTTAGTAACATGATCACCTGCGGTTACCTGCTTTAGACCTGCTTTAGTTGACCTGCTTTTTTAGTTAGACCTGCTTTAGACCTGCTTTAGACCTTCTTGAGGTAGTCGCCAATGTCAAACTGAATCTGTGCCATCAGCGCCGGGATGGAGATGAACGTGCGGCGCAGCGTGTCGGGGTTCAGGATGCCTTCCAGCCGTTTCAGTTGTTCCGGGGTTGGGTCAATTTTGGCGTGCTGCGTCGGGGACACCGGGTGCTCCAGCTTTCTCTTCATGTACGCGGGTTTGGGGCTGCAGCGGCTGATTTCCGTGCTCAGCGCGTGCTTCCACGCCGTCTGGTCGCGCCCTTCGTCGCTGTTGGCATGCAGAGGCAGCGGCTCTCTGATCGCGGCTTCATACTTTGAGCGCAGCTGTTCCAGATTGATGGCCGGCATCACTTCAATGGCGATGCTGAGTCCTTGGATCACTGGATTCGCGGAAATCGCTTGGTTGATTTCGCGCGTGTTCTTCGGGTGCCTGTCGGGGCGGTAGGTGGTTCGGCTTGACTTCATTGATGATGACTTGTTGCTCATGTTCGGTTCGTTGTTCGGGTTGGACACTGATTGGTTTCAAATGCTTTTTGAAATCAATTCAATTTTTTTTGGGAATACTGCATTTGGGGGGTCACATCGCGTTGCGCCTTTTTGTTCTTTTTGCGCGACGTGCGTTGCGCCTTTTTGTTCTTTTTGTGCGACGATGTGGGCTGCGCCTTTTTGTTCTTTTTCGTCCTCCGTACAGGGAGTATCCGCGGCAGCCCACTTTGAATTGGGTGTCCACGAGTTCTCTCATCACCGCCGGTTTCAATGTCACAACATGCAGCCGGCTGTGGCAGCTGCCACCGGCAACCGGGTCTAAAAATATGCGCTCCATTATTTTGGACGGGTCGGCGCTGGTGTTGATTTGCAGCAGCGCGGCAATAACGTCGGCGGTTGCAAGCTGCCGCATCACCAAGTCGCGGCAAGCGGTGGTCGCTCTCCATGAATCTATCACAAAACACACGGCGGGGTCCGTCCGTGAAACGTAAACGAACGAATGATGCACCGTTTGATTTTGCGCGGGGTCGTAAAAGGACAGCATGTTCACGCCGGGATGCAGCACGGCTTCAAATAAATGGTGCATTGGGATGTCCACTATCCATGCATCTATTCCCGTCCCGTGCAATCGGTGGTGACTCCAAATGTGGCCCACCACTTCGTTGATTCCGTTGGTCAGCGCCGAGTGGGTCAAGGGGATGCAGTCGGGGCTTTGAATTAGCCCGCGGGTCAGCCGGTCGTTCAGTTGGGCGGTGCTCGTGATGCCGTCATGGTCCAAAAACATGACCGAGATGGCCATGGTTGGCGCAGTGTATGCGCAGCAATGAATGGCATCGCCTAAGCCGGCGGTGCGCCCCTTGAAATGCGCACAGCGTTGCCGCTCGCACGCGCGGGTCATGTCCATTGCGCACCTTAGTTTGGACATTTCTTCTTCCTGTTTCTGAATTTGCACCCGCTCATAGTGTTGCATCTGCGCAACGAATTGTTCATTCGGCACTTTCAGTTCCAACTTGGTCATGTCGTCGTCTCCGTCCATTCGGTTATACTTTGTGTTATATTAAACAAATAATATTCTTATCTTTTTCATCATTACAACACACAAAATGAGAGAAATTCGTCGCATTTGCATCGTTTATTAGTTTTAATGTCATTTAGCCATCTCCTCTAAACCCTAAACCCTAAACCCTAAACCCTAAACCCTAAACCCTAAACCCTAAACCCTAAACCCTAAACCCTGTAAAACCCTACGGTAACTGAAAACCCTGAAGGCACTATAAACCCTGAAAACCCTGATTTCTCTATATATAGTATTATTGAGGAATGAGTGATGTTCTGAGGAATGAGTGAGGTTATGAGGAATGGCCCATGTTCTGAGGAATGGCTGATTGCATTTTCTCTCGTTGAATGCAGTCAACATAATGTTTCAAATCATTTGGTTCTTCTAATTATGCAAATGAGAGAAATTCATAAAACAATTCATTCTGAAATTGATACGACAATGATGCAGATTCAATGGGCACGTTGTGGGGGGGGACGTTGTCGTCGTGTTTGGCACGCCTTGAAAACCGGATTATCGTTGAAGTTGTAAAACTGACCGCGCCGTTTCCCACTGTCAAATGTTAGAGCGTATCTTATTCCATTTGCCAAGTGTCGTTTGCGGGTTAATGTTTTGCAGGGGGCCAACCCATCCTTTGAACGATTGGTTGGCGTTCTATAGCGTTTTCCGACTTTCAACTCCCTTGCAGTAAACATGTTTTTGGATGATGTTCCCATCAATGCACTAAATGGCCACATTCTTTGTATTATGTATTATACAATGAAAAAAATGGTAATGGGGTACCGATGACATGTGGATCATGGATATGCAATGCAACTATAAATGATTTGAACAAGATGTTTTAATGCGGCCGACCTTTTACAACGGGTTTATTCCTTCTATCTTTTTCTATTCTTACAACATTGAATCTGAGAGAAATTCACAAAAATAATTCAAAAATAATAATGCAAGCTGGTTCCTTTTTTTAAGTCAATTTAAAAAAAATTGATTCCGGGGTCAAATACTAATCCAACATACAACAACCAACTGCAATATGGACACCGCAACTACTGCCAACACGAACACGAACCCGAACACGAACACGAACACGACTTCCAATGCACCGCTGTCGTGGACGTTTGATGATGATGATGATGATTTTGATCTCATCGGGTTCGGCATTGCATCCAATGGCGGACGACTCGGCATGAAACGGTAACGTAACGTAACCACTTTAACCCCATCATCAACCCCATCATGCAACCCATTCTAACTTTTTCATTCTTCAAACATCTGATTTGAGAGAAATTCAAATTTAATACATCACCACAACAATTACATCACCACAACAATTACATCACCACAACAATTACATCACCACAACAATTACATCACCACAACAATTACATCACCACAACAATTACAT
>Ga0214919_10013229_pt1 | contig 10024 bp, 14 predicted proteins | sample LL1503_MetaG_FD_177994 | JGI IMG/M metagenome (GOLD analysis project Ga0214919, IMG submission 177994) | Freshwater microbial communities from Lake Lanier, Atlanta, Georgia, United States - LL-1503 | ecosystem: Environmental > Aquatic > Freshwater > Lake | place: USA: Georgia | collected... | reverse complement strand
TGGCAGTATCCTAGGTCAATCTTGTGGATGTGGAAACAATCGTTGGTTTAGTATTATAGAATTTAATGTTGTACCATGAAAAATCTCCTGTTTTTACTTTTTCTTTTCTTCAGTTGGAACTTTACAGCTCAAGGAAATCTCCAGTTTAATCAGGTGCTTCGCATACATAATATAGCTCAGACTGTTCCAGCCAATAAAGTCTGGAAGATAGAATCCTATATGCAATCTCAAACTGCCTTAAGCGATGGGACTGAAATGTCTACCTGTAATTATCTAGATCGTCATCACCCTTTTCTAATCAACACAAAACCTTATTACTTAATCAATGGCTCTCCAGGACATGGAAGTTCAGGGACTTATATGGCTGTTGGAAATCAATTGCCAATTTGGCTGAAAGCAGGGGATATCGTCCAAACGACTTGTGTCGATAATTTCTTAAGTATTTTAGAATTTAACATTATTCCATGAAAACACTTTCTTTCCTTTTTTTTACATTCCTTTTATTAAACACAATTTATTCACAAGGAAATTTGCAGTTTAATCAGGTTAAATTGGTTAGTGCCATAGAAACGGTGCCAGCGGGTAAAGTTTGGAAGGTAACAAACTTTCTTCCAACTCCCAACGGTAATTATCAGGTTTTAATCCAACCTGGACTTGCTGAATATTTAATTAATATAAACGGTGTCGCTATGAATTTAGGACGCAGGGCTTATTATAATAATAATTATAACCACCAATTGGCTGAAGTTAGACATACAGGCGACATTTGGTTGGCTGCAGGCACGACACTTTCTGTTTTTCAAAATATTGCTCACTTATCAGTCATCGAATTTAATATTGTTCCATGAAAATTTATTTAGTATTATTTGCACTCATTTTTTTTGGCGCTCAAAGTAAAGCGCAAGGCAACCTGCAGTTTAACCAGGTATTGCATTTAGAAATCACTTGTTGTACTGCTTCAACCTTTACAGTTCCAGTTGGTAAAGTGTGGAAAATAGAAGGAGCAATGGCCTATAATAATACTTATCCTACTAGAATATCGGCTATCAATGGCAATCCAATGGAGGCTTACCTTACAGGATATACCTACCTTAACTATGGTATTTTGCCGATACCTTTACCATATTGGTTACCAATGAATACGCAAGTATCTTTTAATACAGGTTCCGGAATTGGTCAAAAAGGCTACGTCTCTATCATTGAATTTAATGTAATTCCGTAACGACAATGAAGTATATATTTTGTTTTTTGGTAGTGGCATCTAGTTTTGTGGCCCTTTGCCAAGACACCTCTTTTGTAAAAGTATATTATGCCGGTTCCTACGCTCAAGTGCCTGATGGCAAAATTTGGCAATTCGAAAAAGTATTTGTCTCCAGTGGAGATGGCTTCAATATTAAAATAAATAATGATACTTTTAAAGGTGATTTTATTGGCGGTACAAAAATACAGATTCCATATTACATCGCTGAAATGGAGTTATTGTCTTCGGGTGGTATGGTCTCCTATTTATTATACATTAGGCAAAGAAATTCTAGGGAATAAGGCATCCTTTTTCTATTTTTAGTGTTAATGTAAAAAAAATAGTAATTTAGTAACTTAATTAAACACTTAAATCATGAAGAAAGTCTTTTTAATAGTATCATTAATTTTTGTTGGTTTCTCCACTATTAATGCTCAATCTTACGCAATCAGTGCCGATGCAAAAAAATTAGAAATCGCTAAAACAACCGGTGTTTACGAATTTGTAATGGGTGCAGATGTTACCGAAGATAAAGTAGCTGAGGTTTCAAAGTATTACACGGAGTATTTTACAATCAAATTTGATGAAGCAACTCACAAAGCCACTATCACTTTATTTAATAAGGACGAAACATCTAAAATGGTGATGACAAGATATTTTATTGCAATAGGTGCTGACAAAATTGCGATGGGGGATGAATTAATGCCAATACAAGATTATTTTAAAAAATACATTTTGTAAATCCACTCCTTATTAATTATTCTTGACAAACCGACAGTGAAATAGCTGCCGGTTTTTTTTTAAAATTTAATTTCAAAAATGTATAACAAGTTACCCAAAGTTGAGCTTCATATTCACTTGGATTGTTCGCTAAGTTTTGATGTGGTTGCCCTATTAATACCTGGTATTTCAATAGAAGAATATCGAAATAAATTTACGGCCCCCAAAAACTGTTGTAGCTTGAACGATTATATAGAATGTGCGCAAGCAGCCATAAATTACATGCAGACAAAGGAGCAGTTGCGAATCGTGACGCTTGATTTATTGGCTCAATTTGATGCTGATAATGTTATTTATGCTGAAATGCGATTTGCACCTTTGCAGCACCTTCAATTAGGCTTGTCGCCTGAAGAAGTTGTTCAAGAAGTACTCAATGCTATTGTTGAAGGTAAAAAACAATACAAAGTGGAAGCTAAGGTTATTTTGTGCACCTTGCGAAACTTCTCCGAAGCGCAAAGTATGGAAACAGCTAAATTAGCCTTACATTTCAAAGATAGTGCTGTTGTTGGATTTGATATTGCGGCGGATGAGGTTGGTTATCCGCTTGATAATCACGTTTCAGCGTTTAAGTTTGCTAAATCAAATGATATTCTTTGTACAGCTCATGCTGGTGAGGCGCTTGGTCCTAATAGTGTTTGGGAAACATTAGAAAAACTTGCCCCTAATAGAATTGGTCACGGCATTAGAAGTATTGAAGACCCTTCCTTAATTGAGCGATTAATTGAAAGTAACATTCATTTGGAAGTTTGTCCAACAAGTAATCAATTAACACGTGTTTATCCAAGTCTAGAGGAATATCCAATTAATACGCTCTACAAAACGGGAGTTTCTATGAGTATAAGTACGGATGGAAGGGCCATTTCAGCAGTTGATTTAAACGAGGAATATCAATTTATGACCAATCAATACGGTTGGACAATTAATGATTTATATCGAATTAATACCGAAGCAATAAAGCATTCTTTCGCGACTGAAGAGGTGAAAATGGCGGTTCAAGCTCAGCTAGATGCTTTTTATTTAGTGTAAAACAAGTTACCTTTTTCCAATATTGTAGATAAGTTGAAATGTTAAGCGATAATAAGCATCCATTTGATTACTATCGCCTCGTTTGTCACCAATTGTATACGCTAAACTTGGATTAGAAAGATACATAGCAGCCGGTGATGACAATAAACTTGGGTCTGTATATTTTGTGCTCACATCGTCTAGGTAATCGCTAAACGTTTTGGTATAGTTTCCTTCGATTCCCAAACGTAATTTTTTTGTTAAGCCAATTCGAAGACCAATTCCTGTAGGAATAATAAAAGTAGCTGATTTGTAACTTGTGCTTTGTCCTTCTGTGTTTAATGGTCGGAGTGGCACCCAAGCGCCATTATAGGATGCCTTTGGATTGTAGGTGGTAAAACCGATCCCACCAAAAACATACAATTGGCTATTTGATTTTCTTCGCTTTGTTCGGCTTGTTAAATTGTAAAAGGATCCGTTAAATTCATTGGCGTAAAAAATAAATTCTAAGCGCTGACTTACTTCGAAATTATTACTTTTAAAATGTAAGTTACGTGCTTTGCGCATGATCTCCTCAGAGTATTTATCATCCGCTTCAATGCTGAAGTAGCTAAGGCAGGTTTTTGTTGCCAAATAAGGCCTGAATCGGTACTTGTATGAAATTTCTAAACCTGTTCCCGTCGATTCCCAATCAATGTCTTTTGTGCTGTAATCAATTCCTTGTCCACCTGCTCCGCCCAGATCTCCATTGAATTGGGTTGCGCAAAGTCCAATCTGAATTTCTTTCCTATTGGAACGCCAATTGGTTCGTTTATTGAAATTTTCAATCTTAAAGAGTTGTGAAATACCACAATTCCATACTGAAATCAATAGAAATAGAATTAAAGTCGTTGAAAATTTCACTGAAACAATTTTTTCATTACAAACTTAACGAAATCATTTGTTAAAAATAATTGAATGTTAAGCTATCAAGGTATCCTGAAAAAACTTAGGTCTGGAGATTTTACCCCCCAGACTTTAATTTTAGTGCCCACGACTGGATTATCAAACCTAGTCGTAGCCTCCTTGGTTTGATGATCAATATAGGTTTTCTCAATACACAATCATGAAATCCACTTGCGATGCAGGTCTGTATTTTTTTTTAATTTCTACCTCATTCAAACAAGGTTGATTCGGGAAATAAAAAAAAAATCCAGTGTTTAACTACTGGATTTAATATTTGTGCCCACGACTGGATTCGAACCAGCACACCAAATGGCACCACCCCCTCAAGATGGCATGTCTACCAATTTCACCACGTGGGCTTTTCTTTCGCAAAGATAATAAAAACATAAAGGAAGATGTCCAAATTAATTTTAAATACAAGACCAACTTTAAGGAAAATTATTAGTCGGACAGGATGTTTCCACGCTTAACTTTCTATGTAATCTAAATCTTTTGCAAAAGTTTCTTTCAATTGACTTAAGCTATAAAAAGCCAGACCAATGAAGAGCGCGCCTATCAGAAATGCTGAAATACCAACTGATAGCTGACTAGCGAGTAATATAGAAAATAAAAGCATTATTAAATTCACAGACCCTCTCACAAAATTGGGTATTGTATTAGCAGCGGTTGAGCGAATGTTTGTCCCAAATTGTTCCGCTGCAATAGTCACAAAAATTGCCCAATATCCGGTTCCGGTTCCCAAAAGAAAACAAAAGAAATAGTAATTGGATGCAGTCATCCCTTTGCCGAAAAATAAAAATACAAGGGTTAATATCCCCGTAAATGTTAGGTAAAGAAACGCCACTTTTTTTCTACTTTTTAGTAACTGACTAAGAAATCCGGAGATTAAATCTCCAAAAGACAGGCCTATGTATGCGTACATAACCGCCTTGCCATTTTCGATGTTCTTTAAGCCAAGCCATGGTCCAAAATCATCTTTTGAATTCATGATAATTAACCCGATGATGTACCAAATTGGTATACCAATGATAATACAGTACAAGTATTTTTTTCTATTTGTTTTCGATGTAAAGAGCAGTTTGAAATTCCCTTTAACAACCTCTTTGTTTGATTTTATGGAATTGAAATACGAAGATTCAATAGTACCGATTCGTAAAAACAATAATATAAATCCCATGATGCCACCTATCAGATAGGCAACTTGCCAATTGGCTAATTTAACTGCAGTGGTTTGGTAAATCAATTGCGCAAAAAATTCACCTTTTGAACCCACTAAGGAGGCGAATACAGCTCCCAGAGCACCAAAAGTTACTATTATCATAGTGCCGTAGCCTCTTTTTTCTTTTGACATCATTTCTGAAACAAGGGTAATTCCTGCGCCTAGTTCACCTGCTAATCCAATTCCCGCAACAATCCGAATGACTGTATACGAGGTGATATCATAAACAAATGCATTGGCGATATTAGCCAATGAGTAGAGTAATATAGAGCCAAACAAAACAGTTAAGCGTCCTTTTTTATCACCCAAGACGCCCCAGATCACACCGCCGATTAACATTCCAATCATTTGCATATTAAATAGAAACTTTCCGGTGGCCGCTTGTAACTCCGGACTTGTTCCAATCATAATTTGTTTTAAGCTTTCTGCTTTTACAACGCCAAATAATACCAAATCGTAGATGTCAACAAAATAACCTAGAGCGGCTACTACAATGATTGTGAGAATCTTACTATTATTTAGATCAGGTGTTTCTTTTTTCATGCCGTTAAAAGTAGGGAATTTGAAACAAAACATAATTTTCAATCTTTGATTATTTTAAAAATTAATCGAAAAACTAATTAACTTTATAAAAAATTCAAAAATGGTTTATAATTTCTCAGAGCATTCATCAGTGATCAATACGTACATGGCTGAAATCAGAGATGTTTCGATACAAAAAGACGCCATGCGTTTCCGTTTTAATATGGAGCGAATTGCAGAAATTATCGGCTATGAATTATCAAAAAACATGAAATTCGTTTCGAAGGAAGTAACAACTCCGCTTGGCGTTTCTGTAGAAAAAGAGTTGGAGGAACAGCCTGTATTAATAACGATTTTACGAGCTGGCTTGGCCATGCATCAAGGATTAGTAAGGACATTTGATCGGGCTGAAAGTGCATTTGTGTCGGCTTATAGAAAGCATACGAGTCCTGAAGATTTTGAAATTTATGTTGAATATTTGGCAGCACCTAATTTAGATAATCGAATTTGGGTTATAAGTGATCCTATGTTAGCTTCTGGCAATTCTATGGTGGCTGTTCTTGATGCTTTGAAAAGACAAGGAAAACCAAAAAGAATCATTATCGCATCTGCAATTGCAACAAATGAAGCTATACAATTAGTACAAAAACATACACCAAGTAATACGGAAATTTGGGTTGGGGCAATTGATAAGGAATTAACTGCACAATCATATATTGTTCCTGGATTAGGCGATGCAGGTGATTTAGCATTTGGAGTAAAAATATAATGATGATTAACTGGGCAGGAGTTACAAGTATTTTTTTATTAGCGCTTATAAAATTTATGTTTGCTCCTTTTGCGGGAGTTCCAATAGGTTTACATTATTATGAAACATACTTTGCGGCTGTTTCAGGGGGAATCATTAGTTCCGCATTTTTTTATTTTGGCAGTGATTTCCTAATGGAATTAATTCAAAAAAGACGACTTCAAAAAGAGGATGAATTAATGAAAAATGGTATAGCCATAAAGACTAAAAAAAGAATAACCAAAACGAATCGATTTATTATTAACTTAAAAAAGAGGTTTGGCAAGTTGGGTATTTGTTTTTGGGCGCCTTTCTTTTTGTCTGTACCAATCGGGAGTTTTATAGTAGCTAAGTTTTATGGCCATGAGAAAAATACTTTTTTATTAGTGGTTTTGGGCATGCTATTTAATGCAACTATAACTACTTTTCTTGCTTATGTCATTTTCAAATAAGCACATCTTTTTTGATCTAGACCGCACCTTGTGGGATTTTGATAGCAATTCAATTTTTGCATTAAATTTTATTCTCGAACAAGAAGAATTGCTTGCAAAATGTCTGGGATTTGATTCTTTTTATAAAGTGTATCATCAAAAAAACTCGCTACTTTGGAAAAAATACGGAAAAGGTAAATTAACTAAAGAAGAACTCCGGTACGAGCGTTTCAGATCCACTTTGAAGGTTTTTAACATAGTAGATGAGGAGTTAATTCGTCGAATAGGGGATGCTTATGTTGAAATATCGCCTAAGCAAAAATTACTTTTTCCTAATGCATTAGATGTATTAGCCGATTTGAAGTCCATGGGTTTTAATTTACATATCATTACAAATGGCTTTGTTGAGGTGCAATTTGAAAAGTTGGAAAATGCGGGTCTCTCACCGTTTTTTGATGTGGTCGTTTGCTCTGAACATATTGGATTTAATAAGCCACACCCGAATATCTTTAATCACGCGATGAATGAAGCAAAGACTAAAGGATGTAATTCACTTATGGTGGGCGATGATTATCGCGCTGATATTTCTGGAGCAATAAACGCAGGAATGCATGCGCTTTGGTTTGAACCTAATTTGAAAAATGGATTAAAGTTTGAAAACCGCATCATGGATTTAAACGAAATACCGCAGAAAGCTGCTCAACTGTTAAGTGCTTAATCTTTTTTGAAAAGTACTTCCGCTTCTTGACGCATCTTTTCATACATCACGATTCCTGCAGCTACACTTACGTTTAAAGAGGCTATTTCTCCTTTCATGGGAATTCGTAGTCTAGCGTCTGACATGGAAATTAAATCCGAGGTAATACCACTCTCTTCTGAACCGAAAAGCAATGCCATAGGTCCGCGAAGGTTAATACTTTGAATAGGAACGCTTGCTTTTTCTGTACAAGCAATAATTCGTAAACCTGATTGTTGTAAATAAAATAAGGTATTTTTTAATTGGTCCGTTTTACAAACAGTTATTCTATTTAATGCCCCAGCGGAAGCTTTCATGGCATCTGCCGTTACTAACGCTGATCCTTTTGATGGGATAAGTATGGCATCAATCCCCTGGCATTCTGCCGTTCTCGCTATTGCTCCAAAATTGCGAACATCGGTGATTCTATCCAATACTAGTATACAAGGTTTTTCTCCTTTTAGTAACATGTCATCAACAATAACTTGGATGTCGCCGTATTCAATTGGTGATAAAAATGCAATTACGCCCTGATGATTTCCTGCACTTAAGGCATTAAGTTTTTCGATGGGAACAAATTGTAATTGATAGTCTTTATCTGCCAATTCTTTTTTTAACTCCATGAATAAGTCTTTATTCATGCCTTTTTGAATCAAAATCTTATTGATTTCACGTTCTGCTTGTATCGCTTCAATGACGGTGCGAATTCCAAAAATCACATCGGATTTTTCTTTTCGAACGAAGTTTCTTTCTCTTTCCATTATTAATTAAAAATATATTGAATTTCCACATTTCCTTCCAATGTAAGGTGAACAGGGCACGTTTTTCCCGCTGCAATGGCTTTTTTCAAGGTGATGTCATCCCAATTATTGCCTGAAAAATCAAATCGTATGTTAATTCGCTCAATTTTTCTAGGTGCACTTGACATAATCTTTTCAACTTTTGCTGTGCAATGTTCAAAAGGAATTGAGTGTTGTTGGCAATAGATGCCTACAATGGTTATAAAACAGGAAGCCAATGATGTAGCCATCAAATCTGTGGGTGAAAAAGCGGCGCCCTTTCCAAAATTATCTAACGGAGCATCCGTAGTAATTTTACATCCCGACTTGTGGGTGCACTCGGTACTAAGATTTCCTAAATAATTTACTGTTGAAATTTCCATTGCTCGCAATTTCACAAAGATACTGCTTTTAATCTCCCTTTTTTGGAATAATAAAAAGTATTCACTCAAAAAACAATGCTAATTCATGAACTTTTACGAATTTTGTTCCCGTATGAATGATAGTACGAAAGAAACAGAACGATTAAAAAAACCCAGTTGGTTGAGGGTTAAGCTACCAATTGGTGAGAATTATCGTAAAGTTAGAAACCTTGTCGATCAACACAAATTGCATACAATATGTGAAAGCGGTAGCTGTCCGAATATGGGGGAGTGTTGGGGAGAAGGAACAGCAACTTTCATGATTCTAGGAAATATCTGCACCCGTTCTTGTGGTTTTTGCGCTGTGCAAACAGGTAGGCCTGAAGCAGTGGATGAGTTCGAACCTGGTAGAGTTGCCAATAGTGTGAAAATCATGGGGGTAAAGCATGCTGTAATTACTTCGGTGGATCGCGATGATTTAAAAGATGGTGGCTCCTCGATTTGGGTTCAGACTGTCAAAGCGATTCGAGTGCAATCTCCTCAAACAACGATGGAAACCCTTATCCCAGATTTTGCTGGTAAGTGGGAAAATCTACAACGCATTATTGAAGTTGCTCCCGAAATTGTTTCCCATAATTTGGAAACGGTGCGTAGACTTACCAAGGAAGTTAGAATTCAAGCAAAATACGATAGGAGCTTAGAATTGCTCTTTAGACTAAAAAAAGGGGGCATGCGGACTAAATCTGGTGTAATGTTAGGTTTGGGAGAAACACCTGAAGAGGTTATAGAAACAATGGAAGATCTGGTGAATGTTCAAGTGGATGTACTCACTCTAGGTCAATACCTTCAACCGACACCAAAACACTTACCTGTAAAAGAATTTATCACGCCATCGCAATTTGCCTTTTACAAGGAATTGGGTCTAAAAATGGGATTTAAATACGTGGAATCCGGACCATTAGTAAGGTCTTCTTATCATGCTGAAAAACACTTGTTTTAATCAAGCTTTTCAAATCCTTTAATATTTACTAAAAATCTTGTTAAATTATAATTAATTAAAAACAATTTTACATTATATTTGTCTTTGATACAATACACAAAATATACTATTATGAATAAAAAGTATTTGTTAATTGCTTCGGTTGCAATTGTCGCTACGGTAAGTACCTTACTAATAGCTCCTTGGTCAAAATTAACTTCTTCTTCTGCCTACAAATC
>Ga0214919_10013227_pt1 | contig 10027 bp, 5 predicted proteins | sample LL1503_MetaG_FD_177994 | JGI IMG/M metagenome (GOLD analysis project Ga0214919, IMG submission 177994) | Freshwater microbial communities from Lake Lanier, Atlanta, Georgia, United States - LL-1503 | ecosystem: Environmental > Aquatic > Freshwater > Lake | place: USA: Georgia | collected 2015-03-15 | reverse complement strand
GCTACGGACACTTTTTTATTGAGCACAACCGAGGCCACCACCGCGATGCGGCCACGCCTTTAGACCCGGCTTCGTCCCGCATGGGCGAGTCGATTTACCGCTTTGTATTGCGCGAAATGCCTGGCGCCTGGGTACGCGCTTGGGAGCTGGAAAGCACACGCCTGCGCCAGTCCGGGCTGCCGGTGCTTTCCTGGCACAACCATATCCTGCAACCGGCCCTGCTCACCCTGCTGCTATGGGCGGCTCTGATGGTTTGGCTGGGGCCGCAAATTCTGCCGTTTCTGATCCTGGCGGCTTTCTGGTCCAACTTTCAGCTGACCTCAGCCAACTACGTTGAGCATTACGGCCTGCTGCGCCAGCAAAGCAATAATGGGCGCTACGAGACTTGCAAGCCCTACCATTCCTGGAACAGCAACCATATTTTTTCGAATTGGATTTTGTTCCAGCTGCAACGCCACTCGGACCACCATGCGCATCCGCTACGGCGCTACCAGTCACTGCGCCACTTCGAGGACCTGCCCACCCTGCCAAGCGGCTACTTTGGCATGTTTGTGGTCGCCTATATTCCACCCTTATGGTTTTGGATGATGGACAAGCGTCTGCTAGATCGCGTGGGGCGCAACACAACCAGCATAAACCTCGACCCGAAGCGCCGCGCAGCGCTGGTGGAGCGATACGGGTTGGTTGAAGCCGCAACGCCAGGCGCCTGAATTACATATTGCGCCGGTACTGGCCGCCCACTTCAAACAAGGCGTTAGTGATCTGACCGAGCGAGCAGACGCGCACCGCGTCCATCAGCACCTCAAACACATTGCCGTTGTCTATCACGGCCTGCTGCAAGCGCTTGAGCATGGCCGGTGCCTCTTCGGCATGCGCTGCGTGGAAGGCCTGTAGGCGCGTTAACTGGCTTTCTTTTTCTTCCGGCGTGCTGCGCGCCAACTCAAGGGTTTCTAGCACTTGCTCGCCATGGGGATTGCGAAAGGTATTGACACCGATGATGGGCAGCTCGCCGGTGTGCTTGAGCATTTCGTAATACATGGACTCGTCCTGAATCTTGCCGCGTTGGTAGCCGGTTTCCATCGCACCCAAGACGCCGCCGCGCTCGGAGATTTTTTCAAACTCAGCCAGCACCGCTTCTTCCAGTAGTTCTGTCAATTCTTCGATGATGAAAGCACCTTGCGAGGGGTTTTCGTTTTTCGCCAGCCCCCATTCGCGGTTGATGATCAGCTGTATCGCCATCGCGCGGCGCACGCTGTCTTCGGTAGGCGTGGTGATGGCCTCGTCAAAGGCGTTGGTGTGCAGGCTGTTGCAGTTGTCGTAAATCGCAATTAGCGCCTGTAGCGTGGTGCGAATGTCGTTGAACTGGATTTCCTGCGCGTGAAGGCTACGGCCGCTAGTTTGGATGTGGTATTTCAGCTTTTGGCTACGCTCATTGGCACCATATTTTTCTTTCATCGCGACCGCCCAGATGCGGCGTGCTACGCGGCCCATGACGGTGTACTCCGGGTCCATGCCGTTGCTAAAGAAGAAGGACAGGTTGGGCGCAAAGTCATCAATATGCATACCGCGCGCCAGGTAGGCTTCCACAAAAGTAAAGCCATTGGAGAGCGTGAAGGCCAGCTGCGAAATCGGGTTAGCACCGGCCTCAGCAATGTGGTAACCGCTGATGGACACGCTGTAGAAATTGCGCACTTTGTGATCGACAAAATACTGCGCTACATCGCCCATAACCTTGAGTGAAAACTCGGTGGAGAAGATGCAAGTGTTCTGGCCCTGGTCTTCTTTTAGGATGTCGGCCTGTACCGTGCCGCGTACGTTTTGTTTGACCCAAGCGCGGATGTCGGTGGCTTCTTGCACATCCGGCTCGCGGCCCTTTTCGGCACGAAACTTATCCAGGTTTTGGTCGATGGCCGTGTTCATGAACATCGCCAATATGCTGGGCGCAGGCCCATTGATGGTCATAGACACGCTGGTGCTGGGGCTGCATAAATCAAAGCCACCATAGAGCACTTTCATGTCTTCCAGCGTGGCGATGCTGACGCCCGAGTTGCCGACTTTGCCGTAGATGTCGGGCCGCAAATCCGGGTCGTTGCCGTAGAGCGTGACCGAGTCAAACGCGGTGGACAGACGCTTGGCCGGCATGCCCTGACTGAGCAACTTGAAACGTGTGTTGGTACGGAAGGCATCGCCCTCGCCGGCAAACATCCGGGTAGGGTCTTCGCCCTCGCGCTTGAAAGTGAAAGTGCCAGCGGTATAGGGGTAGTGGCCAGGCACGTTGTCCAGCATCAGCCACTGCAATATTTCGCCATGGTCTTGGTACTTGGGTAGCGCCACTTTGGGTATCACCGTTCCGCTAAGCGAGGTGGTGGTCAGGGCGGTACGCATCTCTTTGTCACGGACTTTGACCACCAGTTCGCTGCCCGCGTAATCTTGCTGCATTTGGGGCCACTGGGCCAGCAATGCGCGCGCGTCGGCTTGTTGCTGCACTTCGCGTTCACCGGCCAATGCCAGTGCGGCTTCGGCGGCGCGTGCTTTGACTGGGCGGTCTACTTGCAGCATGACCGCTGCGGCGCGCAGCTGCTGGATTTCACGCGCTAGCGCGGCCTGGGCGCGGGCACGCTTTTTGTAGCCGCGTACGGTGTCGCTGATTTCAGACAGATAGCGGGTGCGTGACGGCGGCACCACCGGAGTTTGGTTGGAGCTAAAACGCACATTCACACGCGGTAGCACGCCTTGCGCTGGGGTCTTCAAGCCCAGGGCCTGCAAGCGCAGCAGCATCGCCTGGTAAAGCGCAGTCACGCCGTCGTCATTAAAGCGCGCAGCCATAGTGCCAAAAACTGGCATGGCCTCGAAGGGTTGGCCCCAGGCCTCGCGGTTGCGCTGAACTTGCTTGGACACATCCCGCAGCGCGTCGCCTGCGCCTTTGCGGTCGAACTTGTTGATGGCGACAAATTCGGCAAAGTCCAGCATGTCGATTTTTTCGAGCTGGCTGGCAGCGCCAAACTCTGGCGTCATCACGTACAAAGGCACATCGACCAAAGGCACGATGGCGGCGTCGCCCTGGCCAATGCCCGAGGTCTCCACCACAATCAGGTCAAAGCCTGCCGCCTTGCAAGCGGCAATCGCATCGGGCAGGGCCTGGCTGATTTCCGAGCCAAATTCACGCGTGGCCAGCGAGCGCATGAACACGCGCGGCGCATTCTCACCGGCGGCCCAGGGCGAAATCGCGTTCATGCGGATGCGGTCGCCCAGCAAGGCGCCGCCACTCTTGCGACGCGAGGGGTCTATAGAGATAACCGCAATGCGCAAGCTGTCGCCCAAATCCAGGCGGAAGCGGCGAATGAGTTCGTCGGTGAGCGAAGATTTACCCGCGCCACCGGTGCCTGTGATGCCGATGGTGGGCACCTTGGCTGCTACGGCTTGGCTGCGAATAGCTTGCAGCAGGTCGGGCGCCACTTTGCCGGCTTCGACGGCAGTCATCAGCTGCGCCAGCGCGCGCCAGGCGGCATCGCTATGCCCTTGGATGGCTGCTAATTCTTTGGGCGCAAAGCTGCTTAGCTCGCGATCGCAGCGCATCACCATCTCGCCGATCATGCCGGCCAAGCCCATTTTTTGTCCGTCTTCCGGGCTGTAAATGCGACTCACGCCATAGCTTTGCAGTTCGCGGATTTCGGCAGGAACAATCACCCCGCCGCCGCCGCCAAAGACCTGGATATGCGCGCCGCCCCGGCTTTTGAGCAAGTCCACCATGTACTTGAAGTACTCGACATGCCCGCCCTGGTAAGAGCTGATGGCAATGCCCTGCACGTCTTCCTGCAAAGCGGCAGTGACCACCTCTTCGACGCTGCGGTTGTGACCCAGGTGGATGACCTCGGTGCCCATGCCTTGCAGGATGCGGCGCATGATGTTGATGGCTGCGTCATGCCCGTCAAACAGGCTGGCGGCGGTCACAAAGCGCACTTTGTGCGTGGGCCGGTAATTGGCAAGCGCCTTGAATTCTGCGGATAAATCGGTCATGGTGAAACAGCCTTGGTGCGGGTGCGAAAGGGTTTGCCGGTGGCGGCATTTACGTTTACGTAAACGTCAACTGTAAACTATTCCCGGCGCTTGGCGATAATGCGCCCAAACTTTCCTCTGTTTATGACTTTTCTGGCGCTCGACATCGGCAACACCCGCCTCAAATGGGCCCAGTACCGCACAGCGCATCCCGGCGCAGCTCTGCTGGCCCAAGGGGCTGAGTTTTTAGAGAACATCGACAAATTGGCCGACGGCGCCTGGAGCCGCCTGCCGCCGCCAACGCACGTACTGGGCAGCGTGGTGGCGGGGGACGCCGTTAAACGCCGCGTCGAACTGCAAATGGAGCTGTGGGATGTCACCCCCCAATGGGTAGTGGCCAGCGACAGCGAAGCGGGCGTGCGCAACGGCTACGACCACCCCACCCGCCTGGGCGCGGACCGCTGGGTAGCCATCATCGGGGCCTACCACCGCATGCTGGCTCAGGGCGCGCCCCGGCCTATGGTGGTGGTGATGGTGGGCACTGCGGTCACCGTTGAAGCTGTATCGGCGGACGGGCGCTTTTTAGGCGGCATGATTATTCCGGGCCACGGCATCATGCTGCGCGCGCTGGAATCGGGCACCGCCGGTTTGCATGTACCCACGGGCGAGGTGCGCCCCTTCCCCACCAATACCAGCGACGCACTCACCAGTGGCGGCACCTACGCCATTGCCGGAGCAGTCGAATGTATGGTGCAGCACGTGCGCAGCCACTGCGGCGGCGAACCCGTGTGCATCATGACAGGCGGCGCCGGCTGGAAGATGGCTCCGTCCATGACCCGACCGTTCGAGCTGGTGGATAACCTGATTTTTGACGGCCTGCTGCAAATGGCAGAGCGTCGCTTTGCGCCCACCTAGTCTTTGGGCGCCAACCAAGCCTGTGCCAAGCGTACCCAGTAGGTAGCGCCCAGGGGTAACAAGGCGTCGTTGAAGTCGTAACTGGGGTTGTGCAGCATGCAGGGGCCCGCCCCATGACCGAATTCACGATGGGCACCATCGCCATTGGCGATAAAGGCATAGCAGCCCGGCTTAGCCATCAGCATGTAAGAAAAATCCTCTGCGCCCATGGTCGGCTCTTGCACTTGCACCCGGTCTGCGCCCACTATAGAGGTCATGACTTTGCGCGCGAACAGGGCTTCGGCTTCGGAGTTGATGGTGGGCGGGTAATTGCGCGAAAACTCAAAGGTGCATTCGGCACCGAAAGCGGCCGCAGTGTGCTGGGCGATCTCGCGCATGCGTGCCTCAATTTTGTCCAGCACTTCCACGGTAAAGGTGCGCACCGTGCCCTCTAAAGTACAGCTGTCGGGGATGACGTTGGTGGCCTCACCGGCATTGATCATGGTGACGGAAATCACCCCTGCTTCTATGGGTTTGATATTGCGGCTGATGATGGTCTGAAAGGCCTGCACCATTTGGCAGGCCACGGGCACCGGGTCTATGGTGTTGTGCGGAATCGCCGCATGGCCGCCTTTGCCGCGAACCACGATTTTGAATTCATTGCTCGATGCCATCACCGGGCCGGGGCTGACCGCAAACTGGCCCACATCGCCGCCGGGCCAGTTGTGCAGGCCAAACACCGCCTCGACCGGAAATTTGTCAAACAATCCGTCCTGGATCATCTCGCGCGCACCGCCGCCGCCTTCTTCTGCCGGTTGGAAGATGACAACCACGGTGCCATCAAAGTCACGGTGCTTAGCCAGGTGCTGGGCCGCAGCGAGCAGCATGGCGGTGTGGCCGTCGTGGCCGCACGCGTGCATCCGGCCGGCATGGCGACTGGCGTGGGCAAAGGTATTGAATTCCTGCATAGGCAGCGCATCCATGTCAGCGCGCAAGCCGATAGCGCGCTTGGACGTACCCGCCTGGATGATGCCGACCACGCCCGTAGTGCCCATGCCCCTGTGAATCGGAATACCCCAAGCGCTCAGTTGGGTAGCAACCACATCAGCGGTGCGTTCTTCTTTAAAACACAGCTCAGGGTGGGCGTGCAAATCGCGCCGCACAGCGGCCATAGCTGGGGCGTTTTCCACGATCGCGTCAATTAATTCCATGTCAAGCTTTCAGTTCACATCAATATAGAGTTCTGGACGGGCGGCGCCCGATAGCAAACCGGGGCACATCGCGGCACAATGGCCGCTTCTTCCAGCCAATGTGCGCCCCTCCCGCGCCTTCCCACTATGCCAGAAGCCAGCACCGTGGCGCACAGCGCCAAGCCAGATACCACCAGCCACCAGGTTCTGGGGGCCTGCCCGCATGACTGCCCGGACACCTGCTCCCTGATTACCACCGTGCAAAACGGTATCGCCATCAAGGTACAGGGTAACCCGCACCATCCGCAAACCGATGGCGTGCTGTGCAACAAAGTGGCCCGCTATACCGAGCGCTCCTACCACCCGGAACGCCTGTTGCATCCGCTCAAGCGCAGCGGCCCCAAGGGCTCGGGCCAATACACGCCGGTCAGCTGGGATGCGGCGCTGGACGACATTGCCGCGCGCCTGCAAACCATCGTGCAAGACCCCGCGCGCGGGCCCCAGGCGGTGCTGCCCTACAGCTATGCCGGCACCATGGGCTGGGTGCAGGGCGACGCCATGTCCTCGCGCTTTTTCAATCGAATGGGGGCCTCGCTGCTGGACTACACGATTTGCTCATCGGCGGGCGCCGCCGGGCTGGACTACACCCTGGGTACGCGCAAAGGCATGCTGATTGAAAACTTTGCCCATGCGCAACTAATAATTATCTGGGGCAGCAACGCCATTACCAGCAACTTGCATTTTTGGCGCTACGCGCAAGAGGCCAAGCGCGCCGGGGCCAAAATTATTTGCATTGACCCGCGCACCACCGAGACAGCGGAAAAATGCCACGAACATATCGCACTAAAGCCCGGCACCGATGCGGCGCTGGCGCTGGCCATGATGCACGAACTCATCACCCACGATTGGCTGGACCACGATTACATCAATCAATACACCCTGGGCTGGGAGCAACTGCGCGAACGCGCTTTGCAATGGACGCCTGCACGCGCAGCCGAAGTCTGCGGGGTACCGCAAGCCCAGATTGAATCGCTGGCACGCGACTACGGCCAGGCCATGCTGCGCGGCGAGAGTGCTGCCATCCGTTTGAACTACGGCATGCAGCGCGCCCGCGGCGGCGCCAACGCAGTGCGCGCGGTGACCTGCCTGCCCGCACTTACGGGCGCGTGGCGCAAGCCGGCTGGTGGCATGCTGCTCTCTAACTCAGGGACGCATGGCTTTGATGACAGCGCCCACACCCGCCCAGATTTGCGTCCCGCAGGGCCTTGCCGCACCATCAATATGAGCACTATCGGCGATGATTTGCTCCGCCCAGCCAGCCCGGAGTTCGGACCGGCCGTTGGTGCCTTATTCGTGTTTAACAGTAACCCGGTGGCGGTAGCGCCGGACTCGGGCAAAGTGGTGCAAGGCTTTGCGCGCGAAGATTTATTTACCGTGGTTTTAGAGCATTTCCAGACCGACACTGCCGACTATGCAGACTACATCCTGCCGGCCACCACACAACTGGAACACTGGGACGTTCACACCACCTACGGACACACCGACGTGCTGCTCAACCGACCTGCCATTGCGCCCATGGGACAAGCTCGCTCCAATGCCGAAATTTTCCGTAATCTGGCGCAGCGAATGGGCTTTACCGAGGCTTGCTTTAGCGACGAGGATGAAGCCCTATGCCGCACCGCTTTCGATGCACGCATCAGCTTTGATACTTTGTTAAAAGACGGCTTTGTCAGCCTGCCATTGCCGCAAGCACCGTTTGCGCAAGGCAGCTTCCCCACGCCTTCGGGGCGCTGCGAATTTTTCAGTGCGCGCCTGGCTGCGATGGGCCAGGACGGCCTACCGGACTACCTGCCCAATTACGAAGAAGCCCATGCAGATGCGCAATATCCGTTGGCCATGATTTCACCCCCGGCGCGTAACTTCATGAACTCCACGTTTGTGAACGTGAAAAGCCTACGCGGCATTGAAGGTGAACCAAAAATTGAAATCCATTCGCAAGACGCGGTGGCGCGCGCTATTGCCGATGGCGACATGGTGCGCGTCTTCAATGCGCGCGGTCAGTACCACTGCAAAGCGGAGGTCAGCCCCCGCGCCCGGCCCGGCGTAGTCAACGGCCTGGGCGTGTGGTGGCGAAAGCTCGGCCCCAAGGGCACCAATGTCAATGAATTGACCAACCAGCGCCTCACGGACCTGGGCCGCGCGCCCACGTTTTACGACTGCGCGGTGCAGGTGGAAAAGTACGCGGCTTAGCGTAGCGCCATCAAATCCTGCTCCACCATCCATAGCCGGTCCTGGCCCCAGTAGCCGGGCAAGTCGTTGACCCGAAAACTGGGCACGCCCCACAAGTCCATTTCCAGTAGTTCTTGCCGGTTTGTCGCGGCTACTGCGCGCCAACTGTCATCTTTCACGGCCTTGTCCACAAAGGCTTTGTCTAATCCGGCACGCGCGGCCAGGGCATACAAACCGCTGTCGGTGCCCGCGTCTATGCCATCGGCCCACACGCCTTGCAGAAACGATTGGGCGAATTGCAAGCCCAGACCCGTTTTCATGGCCTGGTGCAAGACCGCATAGCCGCGCTCCACTGGCTTGCCCACTGGGTCCACCAAGAAGCCATAGCGCATGCCCACTCGCTGCGCTTCGCGCGCCACATCGGCCACGATGTACATCGATTTCTCCCGTGGCACTGCCAGGCCACGCATCACCATGGGCAGCACAAATCGAATCTGCAACTGCGCGCCGTAATGCTCAGCCAACTGGCGCGCGCGCGGCAAGGCAATGTAGGTGTAAGGACTGCGGAAGGAACAAAAATAATGCAGCCGCGCTACAGGCTTGCGCCCGATACGCAGCGATGGTGCCCCGCTTAGGGCAATGTCGCGCACCGGTACCAGTAGCGCGCTGGCAGGCTCACGGCACAAGCCTTCCTCGCGCAAGCGCTGCTCCAGGTAATGCAAACGGTCTATGCCCCAATACCACTCGCCGCCATAAAAAAACGTGGCGCCCAGGTAATGGCCCAGTTGCTTGCGCAAGGCGGTACCCGCTGCTTTGGCGGCCTGGGCATCTGCCGGCGTCTGGCCACCCGACTGCGGCTGCCCGTTCCATAAACAGCGGCTGATAGTCGCCGCATCCACTACAAAACGGCCGGCCTGCAAGCTAGCGGCCAAAGCAGCTTCGCCAGCCGCTACTGCGCCGGTATCTGGCTGCGAAACCGGTGCCTCCAGCCCATTGGCATGCGCCAGCAAAGTGGCATCACGCATTGACCATTGTCCTAATCGCTCGCGATCCGGCGCTGCCGAATCCTCGGGCGGACTGACGATGTGGGCCAGTAAATCCACGTCATACCGATGCCCCAAACGCTCCAGTAATTGCACACACAAATAGCTATACGGATCATCTGCCTGGTGGAAATAATGCACCTGGGCCGCTTCGCCTTTCATTCGGCGCAACAAACTGGCGCGTGTACGCCCCCATTGGCGCACGCCCGGATGGGTAAGGATGCGCGCCACGTGTTTGATGACGATATTTTTCAGGACAGACATGTAAGTTTTGTGGGGCTATAACGCGGCTTGCATGGGCAGGGCAGGCGCTTAGTAGCGCTGCGCCAGCATACAGAACTGTAGGGTTCCAAGGCTGCTTACCAGGCTGGGGTTAACCCGCGATCTGTCGCGCAAAGCGCAGGCTGTGGGACTTACCCACAACCGCACCCGTTTTAATGAAACGCACCCTACTGCGAAGGTTCAAGGGCTCGCTCAATCCCTGTCGCAGACATGGCACAAGCTATCGCCACAAATTTTGCCTGGTAGCTCGCTTTAGTTGTTCGGCATGATCTGGGCCACGCCTCTTACCCTTTTCAGGGAATAGCTTTACTGTCGCCCAGCAGCTTATGCAAAAACACCCCCCCAAGCGCACCGGCCAACTGCGCCAGCACGAAGCCCGGTGCATCTTGCGGC
>Ga0214919_10013225_pt1 | contig 10030 bp, 7 predicted proteins | sample LL1503_MetaG_FD_177994 | JGI IMG/M metagenome (GOLD analysis project Ga0214919, IMG submission 177994) | Freshwater microbial communities from Lake Lanier, Atlanta, Georgia, United States - LL-1503 | ecosystem: Environmental > Aquatic > Freshwater > Lake | place: USA: Georgia | collected 2015-03-15 | reverse complement strand
GAAGCGACTCACTTGGCTACCTGCCAACAATTCGTCTTCGGCCAAGTCGGCGTTGACTTGCTCCACACACTCTCTGATGAGTTGATAGACTTCCGGCTTTTGCGCCAGATCGGTGTAACCGGCGTAAGGTAAATTGCGACGCTCGGCCCAGTTGCCCACGGCATCAAAGTCGATGTTGATCATGACGCAGACTTTTTCGCGCTGATCGCCATAGGCCACCACTTCCTTGATGTGCGGGAAAAATTTGAGTTTGTTTTCGACATACTTGGGCGCAAACATGGCGCCATCGTTGCTGCCGCCTTTGATGCGACCCACGTCTTTCACGCGATCAATGATTTTCAGATGGCCATGACTGTCTATGAAGCCAGCATCGCTGGTGTGGTACCAGCCATCCGATGTCAAAACTTCGGCCGTGGCTTCTGGATTTTTGTAATAGCCTTTGAGCAAGCCAGGTGACTTGACCAAGATTTCGCCATTGTCGGCCACTTTAATTTCAACACCACGGCAAGGCACACCCACAGTGTCGGCGCGTGCTTGGTTGTCGGGCTGCAAGCACACAAAAACAGCCGTTTCGGTAGAGCCGTAAAGCTGCTTCAAGTTGACTCCGATGGAGCGAAAGAAGGTAAACAAATCGGGGCCAATGGCTTCACCCGCCGTGTAGGCCACACGCACACGGCTAAAGCCGAGGTTGTTGCGCAAAGGGGCAAAGACAAAGAAGTTGCCTAAGACATACATGAGGCTGTTGAACAAGCCGATGAACTCGCCATCCATGCGTTTGGGGCCCACTTGTTTGGCCAAGCTCATGAAGTATTTGTAAATGCTGCGCTTGATGCTGCTGGCATCTTCCATGCGAATGCTCACACTGGTGAGCATGCCTTCAAACACTCGGGGAGGGGCAAAGTAGTAAGTGGGGCCAATCTCTTTCAAGTCGATCATGACAGTGGCCGAAGACTCAGGACAGTTGACCACATAGCCGGCCACCAACCACTGCGCGTAGCTGAAAATATTTTGACCAATCCACGCTGGAGGCAAATAGGCCAGCACATCTTCATCGGGTGTGAGGTGGTCAAACTCTGCACCAGCTTGTGCCCGGTCGATCAAGGTGCCGTGGGAGTGCACCACCCCTTTGGGGTTGCCTGTGGTGCCTGATGTGAAGAACATGGCGGCCACGTCTTCTTTGGATCCCAAGGCCACTTGTTCTTGGTAAAAATTCGGGTGCTGCTTGGCATACGCTTCACCCGCTGCCAACAACTCGTCTACAGAGCCGAGGCCCGGCTCGTCGTATTTGCGCAAACCCCGGGGATTGTCAAAAATAATGTGCTCGAGTGCCGTGTAGGTCTCTCGCACCTCCAACATTTTGTCAACCTGCTCTTGGTCTTCCACCACGCACAAACGCACTTCGGCGTTGGTCATGGGAAACACGCATTCGGCCGCGGCGGCGTCTTGGTACAAGGGCACAGGAATGGCGCCCAAAGATTGCGCGGCCAGCATCGTGGCATACAAACGGGGACGGTTAGAGCCCACCACAACCATGTGCTCACCGCGCTTTAAGCCTGCCTGATGAAGGCCGCAAGCCATGTGCGCCACCATGGTGGCCATGGCTTGCCAACTGATGCTTTGCCAAATGCCATATTCTTTCTCACGCATGGCCGGCGCCGTGGGTCGTTGCGTGGCGTGCGTCAATAGCAATTGAGGAAAGGTCGTCTGCATACGGGTCCTGGTTAATCTCCGTCTTGTCCTAGAGGAGTAGGCTTGTTAAATTCTGAAACATGATGCTAGACTGTGCTTTGACGCTAGGTTGTCATTTCGACGACAATTGGCAGGTCGCCCCCCTAGGATTTTCCCTAGGGTTTTCAACGTCTTACAGCAAGTTGACATGAAATCTGATCTGCATCAAAGAAGACGTCCTCCAACAGACGAGGAATTAAGCAATATTCCGTGGCTGACTTTGCTGATGCCCAAGGAACGCGATCGCGCCGTCAATGCCCTGCGGGTCGGTGATGCAGAAAAAGGTGACTTTGTGTGCCGAGTAGGCCGCCCCGTCACTTACTGGTTTGGCAACGTATCGGGCCTGCTTAAGATGAGCACCGACAACATCGACGGCCAAACCATAACCTTCACAGGCGTGCCGCCAGGCGGTTGGTTTGGCGAAGGCACGGCTTTGAAACGCGAGGCCTACCGCTACAACATACAAGCCCTGCGGGCCAGCGTGGTGGCGGGCTTGCCCCTTGAGACTTTTCATTGGCTGATTGACAACTCGCTGGGCTTTAACCGCTTTGTGATGAACCAGTTGAATGAGCGCTTGGCTCAGTTCATTGCGGCCAGGGAGTTTGACCGATTGAGCAATCCTGATTTGCGCGTTGCCCGCAATTTGGCGGCACTCTTCAATCCGGTTCTGTTTCCAGGTGTGGGCGATTTGCTGCGCATTACCCAACAAGAGCTGGCTTATTTGGTGGGGCTTTCTAGACAGCGCGTGAATGAAGCCATGATTCACCTGCAGGAAGAGGAACTCATCAGGGTTGAATATGGCGGCGTTCGAATTTTGAATTTGCACGGCCTTCGAACCCGCATGATTGACCGCAGAAACAGGGACAATCGGTCCAAAGAAAACGTTTTATGAATCAGCCTCCTCCAAAGCCAGCCTTTGCTCGCGCGCCACGACCTGCCAACGCGGTCTCAAGCGCACACCCCAGTGCTTCTGGCGCCACCACCGTGCGCTTGAACAAGCGCATGGCCGAGTTGGGACTTTGCTCACGCCGCGAAGCCGACGCTTGGATTGATCAGGGCTGGGTGAGGGTCAATGGGCAAGTGGCCGAGATGGGCATGCAAGTGGGTTCCACCGATCGCATCACGGTAGAGCGGGAAGCCCAAGCCCAACAAGAGCAACAAGTGACGGTGCTGCTGCACAAACCCATGGGCTACGTCAGTGGCCAGGCGGAGGACGGGCATGAGCCTGCCATGGTCTTGTTTCAAGCTCGCAATCAATGGTCAGGCGACACCACCCGCATTCGCTTTGGCCCTGCGCAGTTCAAAGGCCTGGCGCCTGCCGGCCGCTTGGACATTGACTCTGTGGGCATGCTGGTCCTGACGCAAGATGGCCGCGTGGCGCGTCAGCTCATTGGCGAAGACGCCGACATGGAGAAAGAATATTTGGTGCGCGTCACTTGCGCGGGGCCGCAAGGTGATATTGCGGTCAACGTGCAAGCGCATTTTCCTGAGGCACAAATGCAACGCTTAAGACATGGCCTCAGTTTGGATGGCAAGCCTTTGAAACCGGCGCAAGTGGCATGGCAAAACCCAGAGCAACTTCGCTTTGTACTCAAAGAAGGCAAGAAACGCCAAATTAGGCGCATGTGCGAGCAAGTGGGCCTCAAAGTGGTGGGACTCAAGCGCGTCCGCATGGGCCGCATCAGCCTGGGTGCTTTGCCCGTGGGGCAATGGCGTTATTTGGGTCCTAAAGAGTCTTTTTAATTTCAAGGTTTAAAACCAGCCTCAATTTGGAGCGAACACAGCATGAATTCAACATTGAAAAAAACTTGGAAAACCGCATTGGGTTTGTGTGTCTTAAGCAGCGCACTGAGCGCTGGCGCGCAGACGGCCTCCGTCAATGCCATTTGCAGCACCGATCAAAGCTGGTGCGAAATGGCGGCCCAAGCATTCACCAAAGCCACGGGCATCACGGTGCTGCAAACCCGCAAAGCCACGGGCGAAGCCTTGGCACAAATTCGTGCTGAAGCCGCCAACCCCAAAACCGACATTTGGTGGGGCGGCACAGGCGATCCATTTTTACAAGCGGCTGAAATTGGCCTGCTCACGCCCTACCGACCGACTTACATCAATGACCTTTATGGCTGGAGCGTGCGTCAATACGCCATGACTGAAAACAAAGTGGGCGGCTTTTACACCAGCGCCATTGGCTTTGGTTGGAACACCGAATTGCTGAAAAAGAAAAACCTGCCTGTGCCCAAGTGCTGGTCAGATTTGATCAAGCCCATTTACAAAGGCGAGGTTGAAATTTCTCACCCAGCTTCCAGTGGTACGGCCTACACCATCTTGGCAGGTCTGGTTCAACTGATGGGCGAGGAAGCAGCTTTTGAATACATGAAAAAGCTCAACGCCAACATCACCCAATACACCCGCAGTGGCACAGCCCAAGCGCCCAATGTGGCCAAGGGCGAAGTGGCTGTAGGGATCAGTTTTATGTTTGGTTTTGACCTTTGGAAATACAACAAGTACCCCGTGCAGTCTGGTGCCCCCTGCGAAGGGACCAGCTATGAAGTTGGTGGCATCGCGCTCATCAAAGGCGCACGCAACGCGGCAGCGGCCAAACAATATTACGACTGGCTGATGAGTGCTGATGGCCAAAAAATTGGCGGTTTGGCGGGTAGCCTGCAATTTCCGGCCAACAAAACTTTTAAGCCTGACGCTCGAATTCCCACACTCGACGATGTGAGGTTGATCAAGTACGACTTTGAAAAATATGGCAAAGCCGCAGAGCGAAAGCGTCTGCTCGACCGCTGGAACAAAGAAGTGGGCGCACAGGCTCGTTGAATGAACCCACATTAACCCCTCTTGAAATTTTCAAGCCCACCCCCAAATCAATCAATAGTGGGTTATTTGACCCCTTCGTTTCTGCGGCCTTGAGCCTGCAAAACCTGTTTTAACTGTAATTTGTAAATTCGAAGATGACTAAAAAGACACATGCTTTCCAAGCCGAAGTCGCCCAACTTTTGCACTTGGTTACCCACGCCCTTTATTCCAACCCCGAAATTTTTGTACGCGAATTGGTCTCCAACGCTTCGGACGCCTGCGACAAACTGCGCTTTGAAGCGCTGAACAACGACGCGTTGTACGAAAGTCAGCCCGATTTGGAAGTGCGCTTGTCGTTTGACACCGAGGCCAAGACCCTGACCATTACCGACAACGGCATTGGCATGACGGCCCAAGAGGCCATCGACAACTTGGGCACCATTGCCAAGAGCGGCACCAAAGACTTTGTGAGCAAGCTCTCGGGTGATCAAAAGGCCGATGCCCAACTCATTGGTCAGTTTGGCGTGGGCTTCTATTCTGGGTTCATTGTGGCCGACAAGATCACGGTGGAAACGCGCCGCGCCGGCGCGCCTGCATCTGAGGGTGTGCGCTGGATCAGTGCTGGTACGGGCGATTTTGAAGTTGAAAACATCGAGCTTGCCCACCGGGGCTCGAGCATCATTTTGCATCTGCGCGAAGACGCGATGCAGTACGCCAACACTTGGAAATTGAAAGAAATCGTTGGCAAATATTCTGACCACATCAGCTTGCCCATCTTGATGGAAAAAGAAGCGTGGAAAGATGGCGAACTGATTGGCAAAGACGAAAGCGAAGGTCGTCAACCAGGCGCCATGGTGAAGACTGGTGAGTGGGAAGCCATCAACAAAGCCACCGCATTGTGGACACGTCCTAAGAAAGATGTGACTGAAGAGCAATACAAAGAGTTCTACAAACACATTAGCAAAGACTTTGCAGAGCCGCTCACCTGGACGCACAACCGGGTAGAAGGCAGCACCGAATACACGCAACTTTTGTACATTCCTTCTCAAGCGCCGCAAGATTTGTGGAACCGCGACAAGAAAGCCGGCATCAAGTTGTATGTGAAACGCGTCTTCATCATGGACGACGCGGAGGCCTTGATGCCCAGCTATTTGCGCTTTGTGAAAGGCGTGGTGGACTCTGCCGATTTGCCTTTGAACGTGAGCCGCGAGTTGCTGCAAGAAAGCCGCGACGTCAAAGCCATTCGCGAAGGCTGCGCAAAGCGTGTTTTGTCCATGTTGGAAGACTTGGCCAAGCACGATGCAGCGCCCTCTTCCGCCGCTGACGAAGTGACAGACGTGGTGAGCGAAGAGGACAAAGCCAAGCTGGGTCAGTACACGCGCTTCTACAAAGAATTTGGTGCGGTTTTGAAAGAAGGCTTGGGCGAAGACTTTGGCAACCGCGATCGCCTGGCTAAATTGTTGCGCTTTGCCTCCACATCATCGGATGAAGTCAGCGTGTCATTGACCGACTACAAAGCGCGCATGAAAGAAGGCCAAGAAGCCATTTACTACATCACCGCAGACACTTTGGCAGCCGCCAAGTACAGCCCCCAACTGGAAGTGTTCAAGAAAAAAGGCATTGAAGTCTTGCTCATGACCGACCGTGTGGACGAGTGGGCCTTGAACTTCTTGAACGAGTTTGACGGCACCCCCATGCAAAGCGTGGCCAAAGGCGCCGTCGACTTGGGCACACTGCAAGACGAAGAAGAAAAGAAGGCTGCTGAAGAAGCGGCTGAAACCTTCAAGCCTTTGTTGGCTAAATTGAAAGAAGCTTTGAAGGACAAAGCCGAAGACGTGCGTGTGACCAGCCGCTTGGTAGACTCGCCGGCTTGCCTGGTGGTCACCGACAACGGCATGAGCATGCAGTTGGCACGAATGCTCAAACAAGCAGGCCAAGAAGCACCTGAATCTAAGCCGGTGTTGGAAGTCAATCCTGAACACGCTTTGGTCAAGAAACTCGAAGGCTCGGTGAACTTCAATGACTTAGCCCATATTTTGTTTGACCAAGCTTTATTGGCCGAAGGCGGTATGCCTGCAGATCCAGCGGCTTATGTGCGCCGCGTGAACGCGTTATTGGTTTAAACCACCAAGAGCGGCTCTTGCATTTGCTCGATCTGCTCTTCCAACATTTGCACTTGGCCGCGCCAGTAATCTGGCGTGCCAAACCAAGGAAAGTTGATGGGGAAAATGGGGTCGTCCCAACGGCGCGCTAACCACGCGCTGTAATGCACCAAGCGCAAAGTGCGCAACGGCTCAATCAGGGCCAACTCGCGTCGATCAAAATCGCGCACTTGTTCATAGCCTTCTAGCAACATGCTCAACTGTCCTGAGCGTTGCTTGCGATTGCCAGACAATAGCATCCACAAATCTTGTACAGCAGGCCCCATACGCGCATCGTCTAAGTCAACGAAATGTGGGCCACCACCTGGCAAATCAGCCGGTGTCCAAAGAATGTTGCCAGGATGGCAATCACCATGCAATCGCAGCATTTGGAAATGAGGCCAGTCACTCCCAAGCGCAGAACCCAAGCCACTCGCATGCATGACATCCATGGCTTGCTGCCAAGTGTCTTGCCATGCGCGCTCTACCTCCATCGGAATGGCTTTGTTCTTGGACAGCCAATCTTTGGGCTCTTGCATGAAGGTATCGATGCTGAGTGCAGGTCGATTGTGAAATGGCTTGGCGGCACCCACAGTGTGAATGCGCGCCAAAAAACGACCAATCCATTCCAACACTTCATCGTCGTCCAACTCAGGAGGGCGTCCACCACGCCGCTCACTGACTGAAAAGGAAAAGCCTTGGAAGTCTTTTTGATTCATAGAAAAACCAGAAGCCGGTGTCTCGGACCTGTTTGCACCATTTGCAAAAGCCTTCTGATGCAAAGTCCGTCCTTGCAAATTCAAAGGCGGCACCACCGGGACTTCTGCGGCCACCAACTCTGCCGCGAAGTCGTGCTCTTCTTGTATCTGCGCATCGGCCCACCGACCAGGCCTGTAAAACTTAGCCACCACACTGTCAGGCACAGGCGTGCCATCGGTTTGGGTCGGCGTGCCTTCTGTTTCCAAGTGGATTTGGTACACGCGGTTCTCGTAAGAACTTAATGCAGTCAGACGACCGTCACCCATCAGACCCGTGTCGGCCAAGGCGTCTAAAACAAAATCTGGCGTGAGTGAGGTGTACGGATTGACATGGCTGTTAGCGCTTGGTTCTTTGTTCACAAGGCTATTTTCCTGTGAACCGCGCTGCGCGTTTTTCGATGAAGGACTGCACGCCCTCTTTGGCGTCTTCGCTATTGGCCAAAGTTTTTTGAACCGAAATGAATTCGTGCATGGCCACCAGCGGGCCTTGCTCTATCGCCTTCAACACGTTTTGTCTTGTGGCCACCACTGCCAAGGGCGCTTGCGCTGCAATCGTTTGCGCAATGTTCAAGGCTTCGTTCAGTTGCTGCCCCGCCGGCACGACACGCTGTACAAAATTCAAGCGCAAGGCTTCAGCACTTGAAAACTCATCGCCCGTGAGCAAATGCAACAAAGCATTGCCCATGCCCGCACGTTCTGCCATGCGCAAAGTAGCACCGCCCGTGGCCATGATGCCGCGCTTCACCTCCAATTGCGAGAAGCGGCAATTGTCTGCAGCCACCACAATGTCGGCGGCCAGCATCAACTCTATACCCAAGGTGTAAGTGATGCCTTGCACGGCGACCACCATGGGCTTGGTCCGGCGGCGATAGCCTTCCATGCCCAAATTCAAAGGATCGACCAAACCCATTGGCACGGCTTTTTCTCCGCGTTGCATGAGGGGTGCGATGGTGGGCAAGTCAAGCCCTGCCGTGAAGTGCTCGCCCATGGCGTGCAAAACACCAACGCGCAGTGACGGGTCGTCGTCTAGCCTCGTGTAGGCCTCGCCCAACTCGCGGTACATCTTGGGCGTGAAGCCGTTGCGCTTGTTGGGTCGGTTGATGCCGATCAACAGCACACCCTCACGTACTTCTAATTCAATGCTACCTTCAGGATGAATCGTCGTCATAGAAATCCTTGCACTCAGGTTAAAGACAAGTGCGCCGGGCGCACTTGCGCAAGATCAATATTGATAAACACCATGGCCCGTTTTGCGACCCAATCTGCCAGCAGCCACCAACTCTTTCAAGAGTGGGCAAGGGCGGTATTTGCTGTCGCCAAATTCTTTGAGGTACACCTCCATGACCGCCAGGCAAACGTCCAAACCAATCATGTCGGCCAAGGCCAAGGGGCCAATGGGTTGGTTGCAACCCAGCTTCATGCCGGCGTCAATGTCGTCGGGTGTGGCCAGGCCTTCCGACAACACAAACAGCGCTTCGTTGATCATGGGCACCAAGATGCGGTTGACTACAAAACCTGGCGCATTCTTCACCGTGATGGGGGTTTTGCCTAGGGCTGTAGCCAAGGCATGCACAGCATCGTGCGTCTCATCGCTGGTTTGCAAACCGCGAATGATTTCGACCAAGGCCATCATGGGCACCGGGTTGAAAAAGTGCATGCCTATGAAGCGGTCGGCACGCGTGGTCACTGCGGCCAACTGCGTGATGGAAATAGAAGAAGTGTTGGATGCAATGATGACATCAGGCGCCAACAAGGCATCGAGTTGTTTTAAGATTTTGACTTTGAGATCTTGATTTTCTGTGGCGGCCTCAATCACCAGATCGGCACTCATTAAATCTTCATACTGGGTGCTGCCCTGAATTTTAGAAAGTGCTGCGGCTTTGTCGGCTTCCGTTATTTTTTCTTTTTTGAGCAAGCGGTCTAAGCTGCCAGACACCGTGGCAATGCCCTTGGCCACCGCGGCTTCAGAAATGTCCACCATCACCACCGGAATGCCGACCACTGCACATGCTTGTGCAATGCCGTTACCCATGGTGCCCGCGCCAATGATGCCAACTTTTTGAATGATCATGATTTAAGAAATAGAAAGTTAAAAAAATTCTTGCATGGCTTGAACTCAAGCTCTGAAACGTTGTCGCGTTAAGGCCAAGGCCACCCAAAAAGCGACAACCGTCACGCCGACCAGCAAACACAAATTGCTGGCGATATGGGTTGGCCATTGGTCCAAGAACAGCGGCCTGACCAATTCAATGGCTGCCGTCAAAGGCAAATAGTCCGTCAGCGTTTGTAGCCAGCCCGGCAGCTGTGTACGCGGAAAATAAATGCCCGACAAAAACATCATGGGCGTTAAAAACAAGGTGAAGTAGTAAGTGAAAAAGTCATAGCCTTTGGCCAGGGCATTGAAGATCAGCGCAATGCAACTGAAGGTCACGCCCACCATCCACAACACCGGCCATGCCAACAACAGCTTCCAACTGTGGCTGATGCCCAAGACCAGCATGACCCCCAAAATGGCGGTCACGGTGAACAGTGCTTTGAACGAAGCCCACAACATTTCTGCCATGACCACATCGTCTAAGCGCACTGGCGCGTTCATGATGC
>Ga0214919_10013224_pt1 | contig 10031 bp, 13 predicted proteins | sample LL1503_MetaG_FD_177994 | JGI IMG/M metagenome (GOLD analysis project Ga0214919, IMG submission 177994) | Freshwater microbial communities from Lake Lanier, Atlanta, Georgia, United States - LL-1503 | ecosystem: Environmental > Aquatic > Freshwater > Lake | place: USA: Georgia | collected... | reverse complement strand
GAAAAATTACCAGTAGAAAGTATGAATATAAAATTTAATATAATTAACAATCATAAATTTACAATGGATTTTGATATTATTTTAATAGATCAACATAATATACCACAATTTTCTGAAAAAATAATAGGAAATTTAATTTATAATATGTTTAATAGATTAAAACAATTTATAGAAAACATTACCTTTTAATATAATGTTTAATAAAGTTAAATCGGCTTATTTTTCTTTATGTAGATTTTTAAGTAATTGTTTTTTTATAATAAATATATCTTGGATACTTATTGATGAGTTATTTTTGTATGCTTTTTTAAATAATTATGAAAATTTCATAAATAATATAACAAAAAGACTTGCAGAAAAAAACATATTATATGTAAAGATATTTCAGGCATTTGCGCTAACTAACAATATTATTGACAAAAGAATTCACAATGAATTATTAAAATTTACAGATAATGTTCCTTGGACAAATGAAGACATAGATAGGAACACACTTGTTAGTTTAGAGAATGAATATGGTGTCGAAATTTTGAATAATTATAAACCGATTAATTCAGGTATGATTTCCTTGGTATTTAAATGTATTAAACGTAATAAATTCACCTCGGTGAATGAATTCTTTATTATTAAAATGAAACGGTATAATATTGAAAATATATTAAATGAAGCTATAGATAAAATGTTATTTTGTGTAAGATTATTATCGTTTATACCTATTATAAATAATTATCAATTTTCGGATGTAATACATAATAACATATATCTTATTAAACACCAAACAGATTTTCATAAAGAAGTAGAAAATATTAATAAAATGCAAAATAATTGCAAAAAATTAAGATACATAAAAATCCCAAAGGTACATATTGCTGTAACTAACAAACATAGTAATTGTATTATGATGGAGTTTATTGAAGGAAAACCCCTTCAAGATATAGATCCTTCTGATTATGAAGAATATTCTAAGCAAATAATCAAGTTTGTATTGGTTACGTTATTTATGAATGATCTATGTCACGGTGATTTACATACAGGAAATATGTTATTTATTAAAGATAATTCGGATCCAAAATATAAATATAAGATTGCCATTTTAGATTTTGGTATATTATATGAAATTGAAAAAATGAAGAACATACTTTTTTATGCTTTTGCAAATATGTATGATTTGCCGCCTGAAGAATTAGCTAGCAATATATTAGTATCAGGAATAATCGAACCCGTAGATGTTATTTCAAGATTATCTCCAATTCATCATTCTAATATAATAGCAATACTAACACAGTTTATCAATGATACAATATATGTATCGAAACATTTTAGTCAAAAAAATGCATTTAGATCCTTAGCTTTTTTAAATGATTATATTGTTAATAATAATTTAATAGTTGATGGATTTAAAATAAGACCTAGCGATGACTTTATTAAAGTACAAATGATTTTTACAATGTTTTATGGTGTTATTTATACATTATGTGGAGATAATTATATAAAACTTACAAATAAAGTTATGGCTGAGTTATTTCATATAGATGTATCGGAATCGTAATTTACAACATTTTTAGCAGTTCCTCTAACCTTTTTTGGTGCTAAGCTTCTAGTAGTAGAAATATGTTTTTCTGTATTTTTCAATGTGAAATGATTTGATTGTTTATTATGATGCAGTGCAGGAATATCCTTTACTTCACCATTCGTTTTATCGTATACGACATCTTTTACCCTTTGTAATTTTTTTCTGTCAAGACAGTCTTTTAGAAACGCTGTTAGTTTAATATATTCGTCATCAGATAAATTATTTTCTGTTTTGTAATTTTCAGCAAATGTCGAGAGTTTTTTGATTTTAGCGGTTTTATCTAGTTTGCTCCAGGGTTCACTTGCATTATTTGTTTTTTCATTTTCTAGAAATTTATCTAAATTAACTAGATCACTTGATGATTTTGTTTCCGGCCACGAAATGCCATTCATCATTAATGTCTTATATTTAATGGATTTTAGTTCATTACATTCATTTTTATTTATGGCTGTGCTTGTAGTTTCGATTTCTTCTTTTTGCATTGTTTATATATTAATATGTAAAATTGATTTTAACTCAGTTTTTTAAACATTATATTATGTTTAATATTTATATTGATTTTATAATATTATATAAAATATAATAATATAAAATATAATAAAGTAAATATAATAAAGTAAATGGATCTAGTAAAAAAAATTTATGTTTCTGATCTAAATTTGAACGCAATAAAGAATGAAAATACCGAACAAATTTATACAAAATTGAATGATGATAAATTAGATGATGAAACAAAAAAAATAATATTTACTGGAACCAATACAAAATATCAAATGAAAAAAATGGATGACCCAACTAAAAAAGAAAGAAAGAAACGTGTAGAAACTAACACTTGGGGATTAAATGATGATGAACTATCATTTGAGACGCAATTAAAAATACTGAAAAATATTCATATTGCAATAATTAGCACTTCAATAATTGGTTTGAAAAGTGAAGTTAATCCCAAAGATATAAAATTAGAGAAGGATCAGCATTTTATTTCAAGCCATATTAAAACTAAAATATCCAGTTATAAGCAACAAGATATCATAAAAAATATGTTTTTACTTGATGAATTTGTTAGTTTTGAATATGTTGTTAGTTTACTCAATGATTGTGATCTAAAATGTCATTATTGTTCTTGTGAAACATATTTGTTATACGAATTGGTAAGAGAGATGAAACAATGGTCTTTAGATAGGATCAATAATGATATAGGGCATAATAAAAATAATTTAGTTATTTCTTGTTTAGAATGCAATTTAAAACGACGACGAACTAACAAAGACAACTTTTTTATGACAAAGAATTTAAAAATAACAAGAGAAGGATTATCACAAGTTTAAATATTCATTATTTTACATAATATTATAATAATGAATATGTACCATTGGAAATGGAGTCTAGGCGAACCATATTATAAAAGCGCTCGTCTAGAAAAACAGACTACGAATCCTACTGAAATAGTATCTGAATACGACACACAACAAAGCGCAATTAACCAATCTTTAGAAGAAGATTTGTCTACATCTAACAGTAATAGTAATAATAGTAAACGAGAGGAACTCGATAATAAAATGGCTGATCGCGAACTAGTGCTTCAGCGTGGTTCAAATCCGTTTCTACAACAATCCAGCTATGTGAATGATATTGTTGTCAGAGATATGTTCTTGAAGCCTGTAAATACAACGCAAGGAAGAGTTAAAAATGGCGAAGACACGTAATACAATTTAATACAATTCATTTACAAAGATTTAACACACATCGTATTCAACAATCTATTTGCTAAATAAGCCAAAAATGTGTTGAATAAAATAAAGAAGGCATTGACAACAAAAATTGTGTCCACCTTTTTATGATGCATCACAATAAATGCTCCAATAGAAATCAAACTTAGCACAAAGCTAACACCGAAAATGATTGATAGGATGTAAAAATACATACAGTATTCTTGACCTAAGGGTCCAAAATATGAATTCATAAAGTTGTTCATAATATTATATTTTGATATTTTAATTTATTTTAATTTGGTAAATAATTTATTGCAATTTTTACTTAATTATTGCGACTTTATTTAATTAATTATTGCGACTTTATTTAATTAATTATTGCTAAATCTTAAATAAATACATTTAAATATATATTATTTAAAACTACTTAAATAAAATACTTAAAACTAAAATAATAAATGTCGTTGACAACATATACTACTCAAAATGACTTATTGTTGAAAAACTTGGTAGTCTTTTATAATACTGCAGAGAATGACAATCTAGATAAAATGCTGCGAATTATTACCGGTGACTCTAAAATATCGTTACGCATTGTCGATTGGTTTGCGACAAATTATGCCAAGAAATATTATACTTTGTACGTAATCGATCAAACTGTTGACAATGTTGCCAGACGATTTAAGGTCTACGATGATTACAAATTGAAGCTGAAAGCTTACAGCAAAAAAAGATTCGATCCGTTCTGTAGGTGGGACAGAATAAGTATTCCGTACAAAGACGGTAAATGCATTGAGACCACGATCGGTCAACTAAATTTCTTCAAATGGGCGCTTGAAAATAAGGTGGTTGATTACATCGAACAAAATTATGAGACGATCGAGAAGGATATGAATAACCGTAACAGCACGTCGAAGCGTAAGGAACTATTATTAGTCGGTGACAACTCGAAGACGCGAAAAAAGCGCGAAGAGCTATCGGTTTCCGCTACAAAGAGCATCAAGAAAGAAAAGGTAGAAATTGTTGTGCAGTTTAATTAGGTGTCGCGACTCTTTGCTTTTGTTTTTAATATTAAAAACAAAAGCAAATATAATTAAAACAACTTAAAGACAAATAGATATAATAAATTATAATGGAACCAATAAAAACTGTTGAGATTACCGAAGTGTTTGAACAAAATAAATTGCGAGATTTTACCTTTTATGAATGTGGTTTGTTGCATAAAACTATATTACCATATCTTACTGATGAACAAGAATTATTTTTGTTAGTTAATGATGATTTACATAGAAAAGGAAAATATACATCAGATGATTTTATTATATCATTAGATGATATATGGCATTTTTTGGGTTATAATCAAAAGGCAAAGGCAAAAAGAGTTATTGAAGAACATTTTATTTTAAATAAGGATTATAAAATAATTGGAAATCAATATATTGATAAAACAATAAAGTCTAAACAATGTAGAGGCGGACATAATAAAGAAAAAATAGTAATGAATCTTAAAACATATAATTTATTTTGTTTAAAAAGTAATACTCCTTTTGCACATAAAATTCAAGAATATTATCTTGGATTGGAACAAATGGTAATTAAAACATTAGATGATGAATGTAAATTATTTTTAAAAAAATCTGGTTTAGATGAAAATGGAAATGAAATTACGCATACTATTGATACTACAAAATGGGAAATTGAAAATTCTGATGATGAAATAGAATTAGGTGAATCAGATGATGAAAACTCGGATTTAAAATCAGAAGAACCAGAAAATAAATTTACTAGATCATTGGATGATTTAGTAATACAAATATCTTGTAATAGATCTGGATTATCAAGACATTTATTAAAAAATTATAAAGAAAATTATCATTTTATTATATTAAAACTTGGTAAAAATAGTGATTTTATTAAAGGCGGTCATAATAAAATTACATTTATGTTAACCGAATTTGCATATGAATTATTACAAAATTCATTTAATTTAAGAAATAGATATATTGTAAATATGAGTGAAAAATTTAAATGTGTAAATATTGGAATGTGTATTGAAAATCAAACCATAGGATTTATTGCAAATTCATTTGAAACAATTGTAAAAACTGAGAGACAATTCATATTTGATAAATATAGAGTAGATTTATTTTTTAACGATTTTAATTTAATAATTGAATGTGATGAAAATAACCATAAAGATAGATGTGTGATACAAGAAAAAATTAGGGAAAATTATTTATTGTCTTTGGGAAATACTATCATACGATTTAATCCAAATGATAGTAAATTTGAACTATCCAATATTTTAAAGGAAATAAATAAATTGTTGTTTTTTAAAAATGAATACAAAGAACCTATTGTTATTTTATTACCATAATTTAATTAACAAATATTATAAATCTACTTCCTCTTATCATATTTTTCAATTGCTAATAATAAGCTATATTGTTCCATGCTTGATCTTTGTCCCTTCTCTTCAATTAATTTTTCTATCAGTGATCGAAATATTAATGCATAACTTTTCTTGTAATCTTGTGAGCCTTTCCAGCAACAATTGTAATAAGGATTATTTGGCGACCGAATATTATTCAATACGAATCCAAGTTCGGCCTTAGACCAGTTTTTTAGCAGTTTGACTATGCGTGCCTTGTTGATCATAAACCAATTGATATAGAATTCAATGCGAACCAAGCTTTTTTGATTTTTTACATGAGGCGAGTAAGATCCAATAAGTCTTTTAACGTCTATAGGTAGCCTACCAATTCGTTGCAACAACTCAAGTTGTGATACAAGTTGTGATTTTTGATCATTTATTTCCTTTTCATACTTTTCAAAAATACTCTTTTCAACTAACAAATTATGCTGGGCGATAGCTCTCTTTTTAATCAGTAGATTTTTGAATTCATTGGATCCATTGGATCCATTAGGTTCGTCTGATTCATTATTTTCTTCAATCAAGTCATCAATAAATTTTTTGTATAAAGCAGCAAATTTGTATTCGGTATCCATTGTTTGAAGTTGTGTTATTTGTTAGTACTATTAACTATATTGGTAAAAAAGGTTTCAATTTTATTCATTTATAAATTACAATTAGAAGAATGTTTAGAATAAGAATAAAAATATAAAAAGATTTAAATATTTTTATACAACATTAATAAATGGGTAATTCTTATTCAATGACAAAAATAAATTATGAAGATATGCAAACTGTTGTGAAAAACCCTGAAATCTATATGCTTATTAACACACTTCCGGTGGATAGCCAAGAATGCCTTATTTCGACTACTGTAAACGCTGACAAAGAAGAGGCCTTTATAAATAAGTATTTGAAGGAAAACCGCAGCATCAAAATTATTATTTATGGAAAACATTGTAATGACGAGTTGGTCGACAAAAAATGTCAGCAGTTGTTAACGCTTGGTTTTGTGAACATTTACGCTTACAAAGGTGGTCTATTTGAATGGTTATTGCTGAATGACATTTATGGCAAAGAGCTCTTTCCTATAATTTGCAATAGCAAAAAAAATATAGATATTTTGCGTTTCAAACCACCACCGTCACTTAATATATCGTTGTTAGAATACTAATATATTTTGCATTTGTTAGATATCTGGAAATAGGGAATTCACCTTAAAGAACTGTGTAATATCAGATTGTTTGCTATTTTTTTCACCTAGTCGTGTTGCTTTTTTGACCTTGGCTTTGGAATTAGCTTTAGATTTTTTAATATCTTTAACAGAACAATCTTCAATCCAATCCTCTTGCAATTCTTGTATTCCTAGCTCTGCTAATTCCTTAGTCATTTTATCGGATTCTGATTGCGTTTGTGAAAGATCTCCTATATTTTCTAAAGCTAAATTGGATAGTTCGTCTGCACGCTTATTGTTTTCACGATAGACGTGATTAAACTCGATAAAATTAAATTGTAATTTTAGATCTATAACTTCTTTATGTAATTCAAGAAGGGAATCAGATTTTACTTTATAAAGCCCTGTGACTTGATTAATAACTAACAAGCTGTCGCCTAAAACAGATAAATTTGTTATTTTTAGATCTAATGCACCCTTCAGACCAAAAATGAGACCTGAATACTCTGCTTGATTGTTAGTTTTATAACCAATAAATTTGCAAGAAGACCAGATTTCTACGCCATTTTTATAGATCACCATACCTGCACCGGATAGCCCTGGATTACCTTTACTAGCACCGTCAAAATTCAAAACATATTCACCAGATGGATATATCTTAGCATCCTTTTTAGAACCAGAGCCAGCTCTAGACAATTTTGGTAGATTTTTAATAGCAGAAAGCATTTTATTTATATTTATAATGTTGTTATATTCTTTAAAATTTATTTCAATTTATTTATTAAAAAAATTGAAATAATTATGATTGTACATAATATAAGCATCAACTAAACTAACAAAACAAACCAAATAAAATGGCATATAACATTGATGAAACAAAAAATGACTATGAAAATGACTCTGCAAATGAGTTTTTAAACGGAGGTACAAAATTTGATAAAGATGGAATAGAAATCATATCAGACGAAGAATATATCAAAAGAATATTTCATTATGGTCTAACTTATGTTTATAACAGCCTTTTTAACAATTATGTGCAAGTACTGGATCCAAGATATACATGGACCGCAATAAATGTAAAACATATGAGATTCATTCTGGGTGAATATAAAATTGCATTGAACAGAATAAACTACACTATAAAATTAATAATCAACGACCAAGAAATCTTAAATTCAAGGAATATACAAGATTTTGTTGATTATTTCGAGGAAAATGCGTCACAATATAATGGTAACACAGTTTATAAGCGAATTGATTTCCGATTTATTGAACAATAATTCTAATATAAAGCTAATATAAATCAATAAAAAATTAAATATATTCGCATTTAATAGCAATCCACACCCCTTTTTTATTTTCATTTTCTTCAACCTTAAACGGATTACCACATCCATATATCATATTATTTGCAATAAAATAATCACAAACCACTTTTGTTTCGTGTGGGTTCATTTGTTGTCCATTTGAAATTAAAGTTCCGTGCCTAAAAATCCGACAATTAAGTTTCTCTATTAAAATAGGACTTGCACACCAAGGGCAAATAACAACAATGTCTTTTTTAAGTTCTTGATTTGTATCCATTAAATATTATATTATTGTTATATATAATATTTAACTTATTCAAATAAAAAATATGTTATTTACAAATTTGAATTTAAAGACTTTATACAAAACTATATATTTAGACCTGCCTTTGGATAAGCGCATCAATCTGCTGCAACCATTCTGATGCCAAAGTTGCATTCTGATAAATATCCTGATTGCCATCTAATACCAATTGCTCCTTAAATAGTCCTCGATCTAAATCCAAAAACTCTTCGTGATATTTGTGACATTCCTCTAGATATGTCAATGGTATCAGCTCTTCACCTTCTCTTGCACGAATATGTATACGTTCATAACATTTTTCAGGATCAGCCTTAATATAAACGACCTTGTTCACTTCAAACTCGGAAGCAAATTCGTCAAATAATGTTAAATAAATTTGATGCTCCACATCTGACATTTTATCTTGATCGTGCAACATTTTTGCAAAAATTTCCTTGTCGGTGTATAAGCTTCGCTCGGTTATAATAACAATATTTTTATCCGCATTTGTCTTTACAATTTCTCTTAGGCCAGCCAATCTAGAAGTAAAAGCCATTATTTGGAATTTAAATGCGTGCGCTTTTTGATCTTGATAAAATAACTTGAGCATTTCAGTACCATTCTTATCCTTTATTTGAGCCCATTTATCTACAGGCTCTTTTGCAAATATGACATTAGTCTGATTTTTATAATGTTCCTGGGCGTGTTTCATCATAGTGCTTTTACCTGAACCGATGTTGCCGTCAAATGAAACCAGTATAACCTTATTTATTGAAATTGTTTGTGACATTGTTAGTTATTCATATATATACTTTTATTTTTAACCCTTTTTAAAATTTCAATTTTATTTGATTTTTATACACTTTATAAATTATAAATGTATAAATATATAAATTTCTAAAAAATTGAAATTTTAATATTTAAAGACAATTCTTTTATTAAAGCATAAACACTTCTCATTAAAATGGATCTTAAACAACGTAAATTATCTAAATCTGAATGGAACTCTATTGAGCTCCCAGTTTCTGAAGAAGAAGCTATAATATTAAAATTAATTATGTCTGGATACACCGATGTAAATATTAAAACAAACAAAACTAATTCTCTCTTTACATTTTTAAAGATAGAATATAGTCAACAGATGGAAGACTTTCTTTACAACAAACACTTTGCAACTCGAATTAAATCTATTTTGGATAGAAACAGAATTACTTATGTCAAATTCAACAACGATAATAATAAATATCGCGCAAAGAAAGATGGAGAAATCAATGCAGAATGCTCTAAAGAAAAAGAAAAAGATCGGGACGACAATGTTATTTGCAGTATCAGAATATCTACTATTGTTAAGCTCAGAAGCAGTGATCAAATTCGTATTGGACGAACGGACTCAATTGATGATAACTCAACTGAAATATATGAATTCATTCTAGTTAAACAACTGGAGCAAATGTTTGAGTATAAAATTACTAACAATAAACGGTGGTTATTTCATTACTATACACTTATTAATCTTATGCAGAATAATATTGACAAGGTGAACTGTCACGTTAAACTAATACTAACTAC
>Ga0214919_10013223_pt1 | contig 10031 bp, 4 predicted proteins | sample LL1503_MetaG_FD_177994 | JGI IMG/M metagenome (GOLD analysis project Ga0214919, IMG submission 177994) | Freshwater microbial communities from Lake Lanier, Atlanta, Georgia, United States - LL-1503 | ecosystem: Environmental > Aquatic > Freshwater > Lake | place: USA: Georgia | collected 2015-03-15 | reverse complement strand
ACTGGGCCAAGTCTACTACTAATGTTGGGTGTGCTGGGTATGCGACCATTTACTCCTGGATCCGTTTGAATCCAAAAATCAGGACCAGTACCAGGAGTAGCGTCTACTACATTAAACACGCCTTGCATATTCATTTGTGTAGAATTATTATAGTATAAAACATTGGGTGCATTCTGTGGCACTGTAAAAGTTATTGTGCCAGTGGCAGCACCGTTGTTGGTTACACCTTCTGTGAACAAATTGTTAATGCCTAGTGTTTGTTGTGTCTTGATATAAAATGGCAATGCTGGTGTAGATACCAGTGCAAATGTGTAGGTGTTGCCACGCACCAGTGTCAAGGTAGGATTAATTTCGTAATCAATTACCCAGGCACTGGTACCTTGATTTGAAACACGGAAATTGACACTACTTGCTTCATTTTGCGCTATCTGGAATGTGTAATTGCCACCGCGAACCAATGTCAACGTGGGGTTTTCACCAGATACACCTGTGAATGTATAAGCACCATTGGCTCTAGTGACTACAAAGTTGTCAGTGGTAGGCACGGCTCCGGTAAACACATCAACTGCATTTGGGCCACCAGGTAACCAATAATACTGTGCGTAATTGACATATTTGTCAAAATCTACAAAAGGATCCCAAGCATAATATTCACTGGTGTAAAGTTGATCAGCGTTCTGAGTAACAGCGCCTTGCAGATCTAACGCATCTGTTATGCCAGGATATGTTATAGCATCGATGACCTTCTTACTGTTGGTTGGATCAATCTGAACTACACCGGGTTCAAGTTGATAATTGGTTCGAGTTGCTGTGGGTTCAGTGACATAGTAATCGCCTGGAATAACTCCGGGGCCAACACGGCGTCCAACAAATCCTTGTATTTGCTTCAGCTGAGGTTCTTGAATCAACTGATCCAATGTGGCTGCTAATACTTGTCTGTTGGTAGAGGTTTGAAAGATTTCTGGTAGAAAATCTACCGATCTAGTGCGAGCCATTAAATTACTCCACTGCCAGGAGCAGTTCGTATGTTGGTACTAGTCAATGCAGTAATTACTTCAACGTTTTGCACAGTGGCTCCATTTACAAATATTTGGTTGGGGGCGCAACGAATTTCATATAAACTTCCAAAATACTTATCTTGATTAAGAGGTACCAAAACTACACTACTGACAATGCCAGCCAGTTTGTCGTGCAGGAAACCTGACAGTTCTGAGAAGTAGAATGTGTCGCCAAAGTCCCATAGATCCAAACTAAAATATTGATTGAGATACTGCACTACCAGGTTCTGAATCTCACTGGTACTGGCCACACTCTGTGCGGCACGAATAACTTTGATTGTTGCTTGAAGTTCTGGTAGGGCCTTGGCCCCAAACAAAGGCTGGAATTGCACACTGTTCAAGATCATTGTGTCTGACAACATTTTATAATTGTTTAATCCGGCATAGGCTGTGTTTAAAAAATCAAGTGTTGGCGGCTGTGGCTCAGTCACTGTTCCTGTAGTGTCTTGAATGTAATTTGTATAGGCAATATAGTATTCGTTAGTGACCACATACACATCAATAATGTTAGTAGTACCAGGATCAATTCTGTTGGTCAATGGACTGTTGTGTCTGTATTGGAAAAACAAGTTTTGACGACCAGTTTGAGCAATGTATTCGTCTGTTGCTACCAATGAGCGGACGCCTGTTGCAACATCTGCTACTAATATATAAAATACTTGATCGGTGTAGGTATAGAACACTTGGCCTGGAACATATTCGGCCAGCACTACTAAAACATCATCTTCTGTGGCATACTGACTGTTGACTATGCCCGAATCTATCAACACGTATCTTTGTAGGTCATCAAAATCCACAATGCGTTTTAAAAATACCCATGGACTTGCGGCTGATGCAGGATCGGGTATAGGCCCAATGATCTCAGAGAAGAAGTCTGGATTGTCTGGCACACCATCGTTGTTTCTGTCTGAGAAAGAGACCAACACTTGATAGTCGTCCACTAAGCCGTCGATCTGTATAGGTTGTCCTACTATCTTGGTTACAATGTCTGATCCCAGTGGCAATGCTGATGTGGGTTGGCTATTGGTTTTTAATACATTTATAAAGTCGCTAATGGTTGTGCCAGTTCTACTGTCATACACCAACTGGTCGCCACTGAAGAAGAATCTGGTTTGGACCACGCTTCCAAAGTAGTAATCAAGCGCACGGAAACTGACAGTGTAAAATCCGCTGTTGAACACAAACTCAACAAACCAACTTGCATCAAGCCCGGCACCTGATGTGTTGCCAGCATAGGCCTGACTCCACGTGGCATCAACATTTAAATTTGTTGTGGTTATTAGATACCACGTACCCGGAGTACCAGTAATTGTTCCTAGACTATCATAGCCCAGGCCAAAATTTCGTTTCAGCGCAATTTGTTCGGCCATACTGGTCTGCAGGCTCGTTGGTAATTCTTTGACAAAAATTGGTATAACCTGGGTGGCGATTGCACCAGTGGGCACATACTGATTTAATACAACTGGGCCTAGGCCGCTGGGGAGATTACCTTGGCCTTGATTGGTTCCGTCAAGATATATTTCTAAAGGACTAGACCAAATGGTAAGTTTTTCATCTGCTAAAGTTGGCGAACCAACTTGTAATCGATTGTTGGCATCAAAATAATAACCAGCAGGTGCAGCAAATTTTACAAGACTGCCCACAGTGATGTATTGAGCGTTGGATGACGAAGTGCCGTTAATTGGCACAGGATTTCCTGAGCCGTTTACAAAATATCCAGTAGAACTGCCGGCTTGGCTTGTGCTGAGACGCCAACTCATAGACAAACTAGTCAGTGGAGCCCGTGGAAACTGTGCATAATAAAATTGTTGTGCTTGACTTTCGCCCAACAATGGTTGAACCTCATTCAAAATAACACTGTTGGTTTCGTTACTGGTTTGTGTAATGAATTGAAAAGTAGGCAAACTGTAGTTTTGATACAAGGCACCATCACTGCTGAAAGTGTTGGTACTGGAATATTTTCCGGTGTTGTCCACTAGATCAAGATAACGACTAACACCAATGCTGGCGCGATTCAGTGCTTTGCTTTTTAAAATTGAGTTGTATGCCGTGTGTGGGAAGTTGTTGTAATCTTCACCATTGACCATACGATTCTGCGTGTAGTATCTTGCAGGAGCATTGGTTTTAATTTGTGCAAGAGTCTCGCGTGGTTGTGCATTTGATACCGGTGTGGTAATACCACAAGTAAATGTCAGAGTTTGTAATTGCCCAGTGCGACTCACATAGCTGATGGGTATAGCGATGCTTTGCATTTCTTGTGGATTGATAATGTATTGCAATCCATTGCTGGCACGAACATAGTTGCGGAATGTTCCAACCGGGATATCACTAAACACTCCATCACCAAAAGTCAAAGTTATTTGATCGTTGGTTCTACTGGTCACACTAAACAAGGGGCGACTACCAGGAGAGGTTTGTTCTGCAGCCGCTCCATACACACTGGGAACATAGGTCCATTCAGTGGCAATGCTACCAACATTGTCTAATTGATATAACCAAACGTCAGTGTTGTTGACACCTTCGATGTTGATGTCCACTGTTCTATTGCTTACACGGTCGGCTAAATTAAAATCTTGATTTTGCAATGTGCCTTGCTTGAACAAGAAAAAATATCCAGTGTTGGCGCTGGCAAAGCCCAATTGGTCATTACGGAACAATATATTAAATCTTCCGCTGGGCTTTGGGCTCGGCTCATACACATACTCTTGTCCAACAATAGTGGAAGTAACTGCTTCAAATGGCATGTTAATGCCATCCACTGTGGCAGTGTATGGTACCACGGGCAAGTAGCCTGGCACAAGATTAATACTGTATTCGGCAGTGTCAATTCCAAGGATTGTTGCTCGGGCCCCAGGAACACCCACTCGTTGTGCATCAATTAGTGCGGCATTTATAATTGCTGTGAACTGTTCTTGCCAACTGAAGTTTGTAGGGTCAGCCCAGTTGACTGTTACATTGGCCAAGTCAATTCCATTGACATCAGTCACATCTTCTGTGGTTGATACTGAAAATACTTTGAGATACCCAGACGCTTCTATGTTGCGTTTGGGAGTATAACTAACCAAGTTGGCCAGTTTAACCACACTGTCTCTACGCTCAGCACTATCAATATAGTTTTCACGTGTGTTTAAGTCGGTACGGAATGCTAAACTTTGGCCCATAAAGGCCATAACGTCTAGTAGGGCGATAAATTCTGAACTTTCAATGTAGTCATTGAATGTTTCTGGATAATACAGACGTAAGTAATCTACAAAACTCTTGCGTAAGGTTTCAAAATCGTAGCTTTGAAAGTCAGCCTCTTGGTACGTTTGATAGATTTTTTTCCAATCCTCAACGCCAAAAATTACTGTTTGTCTTGTAGTAGATGCCATAATCGTCCTGTGTTCTTGTATTTATGGAAATCAAAAACGGCGCAGTTAAACGTAACTAGCTCGGCGTTGTTGCTGATTAAAAAATATACTCAATTGTTGTGCTGTAGTGTTGGGAACTATGGCCAGTTGCACCTGTATCAATATTCCATTTTCTTGTGGAAAAACCTGGACTTCTGATATCTGTATGCGTGGGTCGTAGCCGGCCACACGTTGAATTTCATTTTCTATAGCAGTGACCAGTGCAGGCGATTGATTTTCAAATAGATTCTCCCACAATGTGGTGCCAAATTGTGGGCGGCCTGGCAGCTGTCCTTGTCTAATGTTCAACCCATTTAACAAGTCACGCTTGACCAAGTCTTCATCTAATAATGTAAACTTCTTATATTGATCTTGAGTGTTAAATCCAATAAATGTCGGCATAGTTTAGTATTTAACCTTGTCTTGATCCACGTGAAAAACGGAAAGTTCCATCATCATTATTACTTGGCGGTATAGCAATGTCTATATTTCCAACTGCGGCGATCAACTCAGCTGCCGCAACTGACGCAACAATGTCAGCTTCTATGGCCACAATGTTGGCATACTCTAATGTGGGTATTTTAGGATTGTCAATGATATCTGCGACTGCTTGGTCAATTTGTGTTCTAATTACTGTATTGTCAGAGCTTGCGGCCACTGGCGCCAACAGTAATTCATCACCGTATGTAGCGACAAAATCCATGGCATAAATTCCTTGTCGACCAGTAACTTCTATAGCCGAGGACAATGCAAGATCAGCTGATCCTTGAAGGTACGCAACCACTGCATCAACGCCATATCTCACTGCGGGTTGCAAAAAAGCCGCAATAAATCTAGCCTCTTCGTCACCCACAATGATTTCATAGTCAACAAGTCCTTGATATGCTCCGTCATACAGTGCCGTTTGAACTTGCTCTTGCAAAATAGGAGCATCTAAATAGTCAGTCAAACTGTTGATACTGTATGCTCCAGTCCAGACCGCTGGTGAGTTCAACACCGTAACAGTCATGGCAGGATCAGTTATAAGATCTAAGGCAGCAGGTTTTATCAAGCCAACTAGGACCAAATTAGACGGTGTTTGTCCGTAGAGTCCTATTCCTCTAGTGGCTATGTCAGCTCCAGCATACACTGCCTCACCATTGGTGGCAATATACCAGTCTGGCAATAGTTCTCCTGTAATATCAGTAGATGTATAAAAGGCCGCTGTTCTAGCCTGTGCTATCAATGCTGTAACTTGTCCTGTGGTTAAAATAGTGATCATGATGTTGTTGGTACTGTTTGAGTTGCTGGTTTTGTTCCAAGAAATCCAGCTTTGTTAACTGGCGATATAACCGGCCTTGTTGCGATTCTGTTGAATGCAGCTTGGGCCAACTCAGTATTGCTTCCTACTCGTGGAACTGTGACTGTGCTGGTAGAAGTTGCTGAGGCAACAGCGTTGGCCGATGTGTCATTTAAATTGGTAGTAACATCAACTCCGCTGTTGTGTCCTTTAAAAGGTTCATGAGTAGGAGCTCTAGTAACAATCGTCGACAAAGTTCCGGGTTCCGATACCCAACCTTTGTTGGCCACCCATCTAGTATCGGCCAATTTAAATCCGCTCATGCTGGCCACTGGACTGACTGATCCGGCTGATCCACCATTTAAATTAATAATTGACGCTTTGAGATTCAAACTCGATCCGGCATTCCAACTACCAGATTTACTTTGCAACGCCAGTGCACCGTCGCTTCTGATGCCGACTCTGGTTTGACCATACATGGATATTGCCTGGGCACTGCTCATAGTAATGCCTACAACTCCTTCCAACTTGAGTTGAGCGTTGGCTTTGGCTTTGATACTGCCGCCGGCATACATGTTGATGTCTTTGTCAGCATGTAAGTTTAAGGTACCCTGTGTTCTGACATTGACTGAATTGGTGCTGTAAAGATCTATCGTTCCGTTTTGTCCTAACTCAATCCAGCTTTGTCCATTGGCATGACAAATGTAAAAACAATTGCCGTCATCACTCATGGTTATCTGATGACCTTTGGCTGTGCGTATGCGAACCAGGGTATCTTTTCCTGACAGGTCACCGTCGTCCATGACCAAGGTATGGCCACCCATACGACCAATTACCACTATGTCTTGCGGTTTAACTGCGCCGGTTTCTAACTGTTGCTTGATTGTTTCAGGCTTTAATCCGCCTTGATATATTGGCTTGCCAGGAGTGCTGATTCCATAGACTGAACTGGGGCTTTCTCGTTGACTGCTACTTTTTATGGGTCCGCGAACAGTGTCAGTGATTAGGCCCTGTTGTAAAAATGTGCCGGCAACCACATTTTGCACTGGCTTTTGTTGATCATAAAACTTGGGATTTTGATTGATGCCTTTGTTTAATTCATTGATTTCTACCACCGGCAATTGTGTAGCATCATTGAACAGCCCTGACGCTTTGGCTGTGCTTGATAGTGCATATTCTTTTGTGTTCACTGCACCGATTGCAGGAATCATACGATTGATTCCGTTTACTGGCACACACCCTACATAGAACCCGTTGCTAGGATCCCCGCCTACAAAGAAACACAATACCTGAACTCCAATGTCCGGCGGTGTGAACCACATGCCATAACTGTTGCTGTTGCCAGGATAGGTGCCGACTCCGGCGCTGGTACCCAATGGTGCTGTTGCTCCGTAGAAAGGTGGACAATAACTTACTGTGCGCCACAGACTAGGATCCCCAAGATTGGGTGTGCCGTCTTTGTTGGTAGCGCCAAACTGATCAATATACACCTGTAGTCGACCGCTGCGAGTGGTATCAACATTGTTGACCACAGTACCAATATACGGACCCATTTCCGCAGGCATTCCACCACGATCAAATTTGTAGTTTTGTGAGCGACCTCGACTTCGTTGTATATTTTCTGACATGCGTTATCCAAAAAAATCATTTAAATCTGTTGGTGTGCTTTGTGGAGCATTCAACAGACGCGGTGTTTCGGTGTTCCTGGCCAACAGATATTCGCTAGTTGATGCTGAATCACCTGAATCATCTGTGCCTGCCATGGTCTGATTACTTACCGGGTTTACAACAGGTGGTCTTTCAATTTCTGAAATTTGCGGTATACCTAATCTAGCACGAATGTATGGATCAGTGGGGTCGGCTGCGCCTAGAGCCGCTCGTTGTTCAGCGGTCAATCCATAATATGGATCTATCACAGCGGCTTCTCCCGCTGTGTTCACTGTGTTGTTTAGTTTTGATGGCGCGGCAAAAGTCCTGTTTAATAATCCTATTACCTGATTACTACTGGTAGGTAGGCCCGGAAGAATCGACGGTCTAGTTGACTGTCCACCCAATACGTTTTGCGCCAAGAAATTTACCGCAGTGTTTGTCACGGCATTTACCGCTCCGTTGACTGTGGTTGGTACCCAGGCCGGCATTGCAAAGCCGCCAACGGCTGCAGTTATAGAAGAACCTATTCTACTAGAACTAATAGCAGTGATGGCCTGTTGTTGAAGAAATTCTGTAGCGGCCGCTGCCGCTTGATTGTCTGCGGTAGTTTGTTGTATTAGTATACTGCCTTTGAGTTCTTGTGTAAATTTACCTTTGGCAAAAGTGCTGTAAACTTCTTTGGCAACAAATGTTCTGTTGATAGCAGCTGGGCCTCCAGCACGACCAGTCAATGCTGTTGCATCGGTGCTGGCGCCAGATGAGGAAACTGCTGTGCCGGTGATAGTTTGTAATCCAGTGTTGATATTATAATCATTAGCTGAGTTAAATGCAACACGATACAACACTTGTCCAGAATCAAAATTTATTGTGCCGTCATCTAAAAACGCACTAAAATAATCAGAACTGCCTATTGGACGACCAATAAATGCCTCGCCCTGTTGTAACCAGGCTGGATCACCTACAATAGTCATAACACTTTCTTTAAAGTCAGCTGGATTTAATATTTGTTCAGCAGCATTGGCCACAGGTTCATTGGTTTTACCGTCAGCTCCTTGACTGCTTTCTGTGCTGCGTGTTTGATAACTGTATTGTATTTGATCTTCGGCGTTGCCTGAATTTGCGCCAAATAATTTGTTATAATTTACACCTGACAAAGTCAAGTAATACAGATTATTAATTGATTCTTCATAGTTCAATACTGACGTGTTTTTACCAGTGAACCAATAGTTGTATTCTTTCTGCACACCTGTGAATGTTGGCTTGGGAAAATATTGACTGTTGAGTTGTGCAATACGGTATGGACTAATAGTGTATTTGATATTGTATGCAAAATCGTTTCGCTTGGGATCGTATTTGTCAAATTGCGGAGTGGCTTGAAGATTGATTTTAAACCAGGCTACGTTTTTTGCAGCGGCGCCGTTGCGTAATAGTTGTCCAGTGTCGTCATTGTAGGTGACCAACTGCTGATCCTCAAGATAAGAACTGTTACGAACAATTTGATCTAGCAGTTGCACAATCTGCATACCAGCTGTGACCCCTTGCGTCCGACTGTTGGTGTCTACGCTTTGTTTGGCACCTAACTTTTGATCAGCAGCTGTTGAGCCAACAGAGTTGCTGGTTTTGCTTCGATCTAGCCCTGCCGCTTTCTTTACCTTGGCATTTTTTAATGCTGGTGTGGCAAATTCTACAGAATAAACATCTGGGTAGGTATAAGGAAGATCTGCACCTGGACCCGATAATTCACGTTGATAATTGTTGAGCGCGGTTATTAGTCCTTGGCGCACAGTTGATCCACTGGACAGAGGAATTACGCCGGCATTGGCCGGAGCTGTAGCCGGAGGTAGATCCACTCTTCTAGGATCAGTGGCTGCAAACGCAGCTGAGCTTCGGCCGCCAGTGGTTTGAGAATTAGTAGCATCCAAGGTGCCATTCAATAGATCATTTACAGACTGCCCACTGAGTTCAATATTGTAAGGTATAGATCCACGCTTGGAACCCACGTTGACAGTGTAAGGTATTCCTATAGCTTTAACATCGTATTCAACCAGTTTGCTGCCCACTTTAAATTTGATATCTTTGATCTGAAGTGGAAAAAACTTTTCTACAAAGGCATTGGCATCGGTATTCATGTTGGCACTGTTGAGGTTGCCCGGAGCTCCTCTAACTATATTTCCATCTTGGTCGTAGCCGTAAAATCGTATGACCATTAGGTATACAACACTTTGGAAACTTTTTGTAGTTGTTATGTCTGGATAAAATTGTTGTATCGCTTTGGTTAGGTTAGGAATAAGAGTTATACCAGAAGGTTCACTTATAGTAAAGTCTATGTCAACCACATTGTGGTTTGCTCCTACTGCTTTGCCTAGTATCTTAGATTGCAGTCTGACTTTTTCAATGTAATAATCGTTGTCAAAATATGGTCTTCGGCTACCTACAGGAATACCGGCACTTTGCATCAATAACCAACAGCCAGATAAATTTTTTCGCCCAGTAGAGACCATGGTATCGTATGCTTCCTTGGTCACAAGATAAAGAGAAATACCATAGGTGTAACTGGCATATTGATCCAACACATTGGGTAACGGTGTTATCGGCGAGTTGGTGAAGATTGTGTTGATTTCTTGTTGTGTTGCATTTGGGGTTCGTGCTTGACCA
>Ga0214919_10013222_pt1 | contig 10031 bp, 9 predicted proteins | sample LL1503_MetaG_FD_177994 | JGI IMG/M metagenome (GOLD analysis project Ga0214919, IMG submission 177994) | Freshwater microbial communities from Lake Lanier, Atlanta, Georgia, United States - LL-1503 | ecosystem: Environmental > Aquatic > Freshwater > Lake | place: USA: Georgia | collected 2015-03-15 | reverse complement strand
GCATCAATATGGTTAGATACATCTACTCCATCTTCTAATTTTGTATTGAGTGGTAGTAATGTAAATTCTTGGTTAGACAAAACCAGTAATAGCTATAATCTATCAAAAGTTGGAACAATAACATATAATGCTATCTCACCAACATCTGTTTTAATACCAGCTGGTTCTTACTTTAGACAAACAAATTATAATATGCTTACTTCTCGTCAAACTTGGTTTTTCGTTATTTCAACTCCTACAGCGTTTAATGATGCAAGAGTTGTTGGTATGAATACATCTGGAACGTCTTCTAATGGTTATGGTTTTGATTATCTGATAACTCAATCTAATAGATTTTATATTTATAATCACGGCACTACAAATGATGGAATTGGTTTTGATTACAATTTTACAGCAAACACTATGTATTTATTTTCTATTTCTCTCAATTTAAATGTTTCAACCTCTTACGCTACAGCTATAGCAAATACTATTATGCGTCTAAACGGAACTACTAAAACTTTATATTCTACAGCAGCAATAAGAGGCTATTATAATTTAACTTCTAATATTGGAACTACGACATCTCTTTTAGTAGGTGCAATTGGTGTTTCTGGAAGTTATTTTCCTGCTAATTCAAATTCTTTTAATATTCACGAAATGATTGGAATTAATAGTCAAGCATTAGGTATTAATGATATTAGAACGATGGAGACATATTTGAATACAAAATGGAATTTAGGTTATACGATTACTTAATAATAAAAATATTCTTTAATTATAATAACAGATGTCGTATAGTTGGATAGTTAATTGGAAAAGTATATTTAACGATACAAAAAAAGAAACTTGTAAAGTTAGATGTAGATTAGTTTCAACTTCTTCAAATACATTAACCTTTGCGAATGTCGGTTCTGTTCGTGCATCATTACAATCAAATACCTCCAAAATAACAAATGGTTTAAATATTGGTGATATTTTAGTTAAAAACAATTTAATACAAACAGGATATAATTATTTAGAATGTAATACATTAGATACAGATGGATTTACAATGTTTATTCCAAAAACGGATAGTTCTATTTTAAATATATCTATTTATGATGTGAATGAAAATCTTTTAAGTAATTGTCCATATTATCAAGTTTGGTTATATTTTGATACCGATGAATAATAAAATAAAAGTAAATATTATATATAATATGAGTATAACAGGTAATATATATAATATAGACCAAACTTTAACAGGTGAGGGAGTAACAGATTTAGAATTAAATACATTATTAGTTGATGGATTATTTCAGAATGTTAATGCGACCTTTTTTAAAAACATTAATTCTAATATTCAAGACCAATTAGATACATTAAGTTCCATTACTCCAATTACAGGGAACTCGGCTACCATAGCTATAGGAACAACTACTACTTTATCATCAGGTTCTAACGTATCTGTTACGAATACTGGAACAACTTCAGATGCTATTTTAAATTTTGGAATTCCTAGAGGAATACAAGGTATCACACCGACTATTGAAATAGGAAGTGTAACTACTGGTTCAACAGCAAATGTTACTATTGATAATAACATATTAACAAATCCAAAACTAAATTTTACACTAGTTAATGGAACAAATGGAATTACGCCAACTCTACAAATAGGAAGTGTAACTAATTTAGATGTTGGTTCAACTCCAACTGCTACACTTACTCCAAGTATCCTTTATCCAAATAATTATACTTTAAATTTTGGATTAGTTAAAGGAAACAAAGGCGACCCTGGTAACAAAGGTGACCCTGGTAACAATGGCGACCCTGGTAATGATGGAATTACACCGACTTTTTCTATCAATCCAACCATAGATAATTTAGCATCAGGACAAACACCAACTATAACATTAACAGATGACCCTACTATTGCTAATAGAAAAGTATTCAAATTCGGACTAGTAAGAGGTGCGAAAGGGGACAAAGGTGACCCTGGTAGTGATGGAGATAGTAGTGCAGCAACAACAGCAGCAGTAGCGAGTGCAGCATCATCAACAGCAGCATTAGCAAGTGCAGCAGCATCGGCAACAAGTGCAGGAGCAGCCGCAACAAGTGCAGGAGCAGCCGCAGCAAGTGCAGCATCAGCGGAAGAAAGTGCAACTTCAGCAATATCCAAGGTAAGACATTTTACTGCATCAGATTTACCATCAAAAGAAACTTTAAATGGTGAATTAGTTATTAAAGATACTGCAGGTATTTCTTCAGTTATCAGTTTAAATCAATCAGGAGACATTTCAACATCAAATTCAATTTCAGTTATTCCTACAGGTTCAAACAAAAATGCATTTATAGCAACTAGCGATGGTAATTTACTTACAACAGGAAGAATATCATTAGATAAGGGAAAAATTATGACTACTTCAACGACAACTAGTATTATATCTGATACGATAAATATCGGTGGAACTTCTAATCCATCAACCATTAATATAGGAGTTGGAGTAGGTTTAGATGTAACTACAAATAATACTATTAATATTGGTAATGTTGCTTCAACAATAAATTTATATGGAAATGTTAATGGTTTCATTAAACAAGAAACTACAGGAACTAGATATGTAACAACAACACCTTTTACTGCTTGGTAAGTGAAAATATTAATTTATTATAATTATATATAATGACTGACGGACAGGTAGATGACTTACAAATTAACGAATTAAAATCATTAAATTGTTTTGGCGTATTTTCAAATTTAGATAATGCTTATTATGATGACGATGATGATGAATTACATATTGATACACAAGCACAAGCATATTTTCAAAGAAATATTGATGTTGGAGGTTCATTACGATTAGGTGTAGAGACTTCTGTTAAAATAGATGGAGTGACTACCTACACAAATTCTGGAGGTAACATTTTAGTTAAAATTAATGGTGTAACTTATACTATTACTCCTACTATTTTATCTTATATATCAACTATTAGTGATAATATACAAACACAAATTAATAATATTGATTTATCTTCATATGCACCATTAGCTAGTCCTACTTTTACAGGAACACCATTACTAACAACAAACCCAGCTGATAATGATAATTCAAAAAAAATTGCATCAACAGAATGGGTCAAAAATCAAGGATATTTTACAACTCCTCCATTTTCATATGCACCATTAGCTAGTCCTACTTTTACAGGAACACCAATTTCTACAACTCCAGCTACTACCGATGATAGCACTAAGATAGCAACAACCGCTTTTGTAAAAGCACAAGGATATTTAACAACGTCTCCTGATTTAACTTTATACGCACCATTAGCTAGTCCTACTTTTACAGGAACACCATTATTAACAACAAACCCAGCTGATAATGATAATTCAAAAAAAATTGCATCTACAGAATGGGTCAAAAACCAAGGATATACAACAACACCAAATAATTTTAGTTTATATGCACCATTAGCTAGTCCTACTTTTACAGGAACACCATTATTAACAACAAACCCAGCTGATAATGATAATTCAAAAAAAATTGCATCAACAGAATGGGTCAAAAACCAAGGATATACAACAACCTCTCCTGATTTAACTTCATATGCACCATTAGCTAGTCCTTCTTTTACAGGAACACCAATTTCTACAACTCCAGCTACTACTGATGATAGCACTAAGATAGCAACAACCGCTTTTGTGAAAGCACAAGGATATTTAACAACGTCTCCTGATTTATCAGCTTATGCACCAAAAGATAATCCTACTTTTATTACAAAGATAACAACACCTTATTTATTATTATCTGAACCAATTTATTGTGAATTAGGAGGAAATTTTAATCCAACTGATGAACCTTACACCAATTCTTCGCCTTTCATATTTTATGTAACAAAATATACAGCAACATATACAGCAGCTAATGCAATTATTGGTTATAGCACCAGTCAAGCAATTCAAATAGTTTTAAGACAAAACTATCATAATGGAAATTTTAGAAATTATGTAACCAGTGGATATGATAAATTTACATATGGTTGGAATAATTTAAATGGATATTGGAGAAGTCCGCAAACAGGAAAATACAAAATTTGTATAAATTTCTATATTCAAAGTAATGATAGTGGAAATAAATTTTCTCTGATTAAATATAATACTTATGGTAATCCACTATATAGTCAATATTGTTTAGTAGGTGATACAATTACTACTGATACAATTAGAAATTTTTCTACTATACTACCAATGAATATAGGAGATTATTTTAAAATAGTTTTAACTACCTATGCTGGAAATGCTGTAATGTTATTTGAAGGAACAAACACTACAAGTATGAAAATAATGTTATTAGGTTGATTTTATCTCCTCACTACTTTCCTGATGTGTTGTAATTTCTTTTTCAGAACGTATATCACGATGAAATTTTAAGCAGCCAAAACAACAATTAACATCTTCACATTTACTTCTAAATGAGTAACGAATTATTAAACCTATTAGTGCTGAACCTATCGTAGCTAAAGTAATGATAATAGCATCTTCCATATTTACATAATTATTAGATAAAAAGTATGAGTAATATATAAATGGTTCATATAAAACAATTAGATAAACCTGATTTAGGTCACATAAAGATGAATTGTGATGATACTATTGCCGAGAAGCTAACTAAATATCCTATGATTAAAGAGGCTTTTAGCACAACTAGTTTTAATGTTATTTGTGGTCGTATGGGTAGTGGAAAAACATCCTTATTAACATCTCTTGTGAAAAAAGTATTTAAAAAATGTTTTGAAACGATATATGTGTTTATGCCTAGTAATTCTCGTGCATCTATTGAAAACGATATTTATGGGAAACATTTACCAGCTGACCAATTATTTGATACACTTACATTAGAAAACATATCAGAAGTATATAGTGCTTTACAGGAAAATAGTTCAGAAGGATATAATAGCTTAATTATTATTGATGATTTTCAAGTTGCATTGAAAGACCCTGAAATTCTTAAAGTTTTACAAAAAATTATAACAAAAATGAGACACTTAAGAACTACTATATTTTTACTACAACAAAATTTTCAAGCATTAGCGAAACCATTGCGTGAATTAGCTAGTAATATAATTATTTTTAATTTAGGTAAATCTCAATTAGAAAAAGTATTTGATGAAGTCATACAATTACATAAAGATAAATACCAACAAATAATTGATATTTCATTTAAAGACCCTCACGATTGGATATTAATTAATTTACATAAGAGTAGAAGTATTTACCGAAACTTTGATAAATTGATTGTGAATGATAATGAACTTTAGAAGATTATTTTCTTTACTTTAATTATATATAATGGCTTATAGTAAAAGTAATTATTCTGGTTTTTTTACGAAAGGATTTGGAGATAAATTAATTGGTGCTGGTAAAGGATTAGCTGGAATTTTAGAAAATCCATTAGTTCAAGCTGGGGTATCTGCTATTGCTCCTGAAATTGGTGCTGGATTAGCTGTTGCTAGTAAATCTGGTATTCTACAGAAAATTAAGAATTCGTAATTATTTTCTAACCATTTATTAAAGTATAATGGTTAAAAAAATTAATATTAAACAGAATACAAAAGTTAAACAAAAACAAAATGTTAATGTAAGAGTAAATATAGACCAAAGAGATACAAAAAAGAAACCAAGAAAGAAGAGAAGTAATATACCATCTGCGAAGAGAGAAGGAGTTAGTTCTTTTAGCACTGGATTTACTCCTGTTTATATACAATCTGGTAATCCATATCCTATACCATCTATTCCTGATGCTACTCCTATTAAAGCTTCAGTTGAACAACAAAAAGTTTCTAGTTTAGTAAATCCTCCTGTAACATCTACTACAAATTTAGTGGAAGAAGTTAAACAGAAAGTGAAAGAAAGACCTAACCAAAAGGAAGAGATAAGAAGTATGGGAAAAGAAGATATTAATGTTGCATTCAGAAGATTACCTAATAATATTCAAAATAGCATAATACAGAGACCAAATAATGATATGGATATAGTTGATGAAATAAATTCCAATAATATTGTAGCACAAACGAGGGAAAAAAGAAAATATACTAAAAAGAATGAAGAATTTTGGTTAAATAAAAAATACAGAAGGGGTGGAATTTAATAATAATTTATTTTGGAAAATTTTGCTTTTAAATTTATTTGTGCAAAAATGTCTTTTTGGAATTCCAGATTTAGAAAAAGAAATTCCAGATTTAAAACTTTGTGTGGTAAATTGATTTTGGAGAAAGGAATTCCAGATTTGATTTTGGAAATTCTAGTTTTGGAAATTCTAGATTTTCGTATGGGAATTCCAGAATTATATATTTAAAAAAACAACTTAAATACAACTTTAGTATATATAGTGTGTGTGAAAAAACTCGTTCAAAAATAAAAATAACTCGTGCAAAATAAAAATAACTCGTGCAAATTTTAAATTATTTAGGAAAAACAACTTAAATATATACAAAGTATATATAATAGGGAAATGACTTACACATTAGCACAAAAACGAGCTATAGATAATTATAGATTAAAAAATAAAGAATTAGTTTTAAGTATTAATCGTAAATCTCATAGTAAATATTATGAAAAAAATAAAGAAAAAGAAAAAGAAAGAATATTAAATAATTATCATTGGAAAAAAATCAGTAAAATATTCTTGAATATTCTTTTTAATTAATCAATATATTTAGGAATAATTATATATTTTCCAATTATATATTTATTTAAAAAAGAACTTAAAGAATATTTTCTATGTATATATATAAATAGAAATGGCTGAACGACTTGTAAAAATCAATACTTTAGGAAAACGCAACAAATCTAAACTACTAAAAGAGTTAGGTTATAGAAATATTAATGAAGCAATTGAGACTTACTCTAGTAGTGGTGAATTTAAAAAATTGAAGAAATACGCCGATGAATTGAAGGAAGATACATTTAAGATTATGCAAGAAGAATACAATAATCAAATTGATTTATTAAAAAATCAAAAAAAAGAAATTAAAAAAGAAAAAGTAAAAAAAGAAAAAGAAACAAAAAAGAAACAAAAACCTGCATCTAAAATAGCAACATTCTTTAGAAGTTATAAAAGGGCAGTTAATGTTGAAAAGAGTGTTAAATATGGTAAAGATAATTTCGTTAAACAATTCGTTGATGTGTATAGTATTAATTGCAAAGTCTCATACTACTTTGAATTTGGTGATATTAAAAGAAACTTTGGTGTAGCTATACCAAAACCACAATTCTATTATGAAAATAAAAATATGTGTATTGATTTTAATAATATAATTTATAATAAATTACTTCCATTACTTGGAAACTTATATTATAGATATAAAAATGGATATATTCAAATTGATTTAATAGGACATTGGGTAAGTGAGGCTCTTGAAAATGAAAGCGTTATTGATATGTTTAATGAAAGTCCGTCACAAAAACTTAGTATTGAAGCTTTACAACTAACACCAAAAAACTATAAAACTATTTTAAATAAAATTATATCTGCAGGACAACCTCCAACTAGTTTAGCGGAGTTTTATGTAGAACAAATTGATATTAAATTTATTAAACCTATTGCTGGTGGTTGTTATTCTTGCAAAGGTCACGGAAAGAATTTCAAATTTCAAAATTTAACATTACATAATCCGTATTCTACTAATAATAATTGCTTCTTTAAATGTGTAGAAGATTATCTGGACTTTAAACCAACCAAAACTGCGTGTAATGATATTAGGAGTGAATTTGGAATTAAAGAAAATGAATTAATTACTATACAAGATTGTTATAAAATTGCGAAAAAATATTGTAAAAAATCTATTGTATTTGTTACTAACGATTTAAGTGTATTGTATGGTGATACAAATGGAGAAATCAAAATTTTCTGTTTAGATAATCACTATATGACTTTGGTTGGTGAAACAAATAAATGTAGTCAATGCGGACAATTTTATATGAAAGACCATAAATGTAATGGTAAGGTTAAAAGTTTTTACAATATGAAAATTAAACGACTTATAGAACCAGTAAAAAAGTCTGATAGTGGTTTATTAAACAAGGAAATTCTACACTATGATATTGAAACTCAATATAATAATTTAAATCATCAACATACACCATATATTGTAGGTTTTTGTTATTATAAAAATAGTGTTTTGATTTACGGAGAATTTTCTGGTGATAATTGTATGAAAGAATTTTATGATTTTCTTGGAAGTGAAGAAGTAAAACACATTAGTTATGTTAATGCTTATAATGGTGCTGGTTTTGACCATTACTATTTATTCCGTCATAAAATGGAAAGTGAAGAAAAGGTTGGTAAATTTATTCTCAATAATGGAAATATTTTAAGTGCTAAAATTAAAGGTAAAACTTTAATTGATTTATGCAGACATCTTACTGGTAGTTTAGCTAGTAATCTGAAACAAAATGGTTGTTCTATTGCTAAAGGTGAAATAGACCATAATCTATCTGTAAGATGGGAGGAAACTGATGATAAACGAAAACAAGAAGTAAGAGAATATTTGAAGTGTGATGTATTAGGTTTATGTGAATTGTATGAAAAAGTCAATGAACCTATCTATACTAAGTATAAAATTAATCTATGCGAAAAAATGACTACATCAAGTAATGCGTTTGATATTTGGCGAGATTGGTTTTTAAAAGATAAAATATTCTTATTAGATGCTGAAAAAGATGTTAATGTTCGTCAAAGTATTTATGGTGCTAGATGTTATAAAAATAAAAATAGATTTATTAGTAGTCAATATGAAAAGGCTGTTAATGGTGAAATAAGTTATGATGATATTGATGACTATATATTTGATGCTGATGTTGTTTCGTTATATCCAACTGCGATGAGTAAATATCCATATCCTATAGGAAAAGAAAAAATTACGAATATTTACAGAACCGATAAATTAGGTGTTTATAAAATTACTTATAAAGCACCAAAGAATTTATTAAATCCTATATTACCCAGAAAAGAAGACAAAAAATTAATTTGGGATTTAAATGATGGTAGTGGGTGGTATTCTTCTGTTGATATTGAAAGTGCAAAAGAAAAAGGATATATCATTAATGTTATTACTGGATATTATTGGGAAGAAAGTTCTTACATATTTAAAGATTACATTGAAGAATTTTATCAAATGAAACAAAATGCTACTAAAGGAACACCTGCATATAATACTGCAAAGTTATATTTAAATGGTCTTTATGGAAAGATGTTACAGAAACCTAATCATAGCAAAGATGCTATTGTTAAAACTGCTGAAGAGTTTTGGAAAATATTAAATAATAATATTATTCAAGAAATGTCTTCTGTAGGAAATACTTGGTTAGTTAAATATTTACCAAAACCTGAATTTATTAAATCTTCTGGTGCTGAAAAACCAACTCAATTAGGTGTTTTTATTTTAGCATATAGTAGAAAAATTATGAACGGACATTATGATAAGTGTGGTAATACTATGGATAGATTACCATTTTATTATGATACAGATAGTTTGAATATTCATAGTTCCTGTTTAGATAAAATCAAAATTGATAAATCTCTTGGAGGAATTGATGATGATGTTGGAGGAAAAGTCATCAAAGCAATTTACATAGCACCAAAAATGTATGCTTTTAAATACATAACAAAAGATGGAAAAATTAAACACCATTTTAGAGGTAAAGGTGTCTCTAATGATGTTTTGGGTTGGGATGATTTTGAAACTATGGATAAGGGAAATAGTAAGGTTTTCAAAAGAGCATTTCAAATGAAAAAAATTAATATGACGAAAAATGGAAATACAAAAGATTTAGACCATTTCAGTCACAAACACATATTTAGTGATGATACAGCAAAAGAAATTAACAAAAATATATGGAGTGGAAGATTGTTTGTTGATGAAAATAATTCAGTGCCTTTTGGTTTTGATGTTACACTTTTAGATAAAAATTAAGCATAAAATTTTGGGGGAGATTTTACGCTTTTTTTTTCTTTGAAGTAAAAATTTTAACAAAATTTAAAATAAATGGAAAAAAATTTTGGGGGAGGGAT
>Ga0214919_10013221_pt1 | contig 10031 bp, 4 predicted proteins | sample LL1503_MetaG_FD_177994 | JGI IMG/M metagenome (GOLD analysis project Ga0214919, IMG submission 177994) | Freshwater microbial communities from Lake Lanier, Atlanta, Georgia, United States - LL-1503 | ecosystem: Environmental > Aquatic > Freshwater > Lake | place: USA: Georgia | collected 2015-03-15 | reverse complement strand
GCCAAAGATGATGTGGATCAGGAGATATATACTCACCATATTTTACACTATCAACCGCATATTAATTTGATTGATATAGAAAATTATATAAATAAAAAATAATTATAAATTTTTATTATTATTTTTATTATTATTTTTATTATTATTTTTATTATTATTTTTATTATTTTTTTATTAACGAATCCCACTAGACAATTTACCAGTCGTCTAAACCGTCGTCCCAGTTGTCTTTTACCAAAACCTCGGTTTCTATTTGTTGGCCGCATCCATATTGATTTTCATCAAGGCCGATATCTTTCACAACTTGCTTGTCCTTGCGCTCTAAATTTCGCAAATTATCCTCGGCCTTTCGCTCCTTATTCTTTTGAATTTTCAATTGCTTGGCTGCTTCCATTTCCTTCAGCTTTTGCTTATACAATTCTTTTTGTGATTCGTCTTGCTTGGTCTTTGTCAACTTCTTGTCGCGAACATTCTGCGCCATTTTTCGGTTTTTACCTGTATGGAAATCTACCATATCACATTCTGCGTCCATATTCTGTTCATGAACCCAATCTTCATACTCTTCATTTGCATTTGCATTTGCATTTGCGTCGCTTACATTTGCTTCGCTTACATTTGCTTCGCTTACATTTGCATTTGCTTCGCTTACGCTTACATTTGCTTCGCTTACGCTTACTTTCGGGTCATAAACAAATCGTTCTTCTTCGTTTTGAAACATTGTAGTAGTAGCCATGTTGTTGGTTAGTTGTATAATGACCTATGTATAGTCTATAATAGCGTTTCAATTTTTTGATTTAATATAAATAAATTAAATCAACTATAAAATAAATAATGTGGTTTGTATTAAACGTTTGAACAAATAAAATGCTTATATTATAAAATTGAAAATAATTATATTCATTTATTAGAGACATAACAATGATGGCGAAATATATTCCTGAAAGAAGTTGTGATTTTACTGATTATCCAAATTTGTTCAAAGGAACTTACTGGGGATGTTATAATCAACTATGCGAATATGAGAGAAATAACGAAACGATTATAGGTATAAATAGAAATAAACTTGTTGAATTATATAATTTGAAAAGGGTGATTGTGGGGCGTGGAATTACAAAAAATATAAAAAAACAATCAGAATTAATAATTAATGGAGATGATATAAGAGACCATATTGAATATTATAAAACAAATGATAACAAAATACTAACATTATTCAGTTATCATGGTTATGGTAGTCGTCATTGTGAATTTATTATACAACAAGGATATATAGAATTTGATCCACTTTATTCAATAGACCAACAAAGTTATTTTAAAATATTACAATAAAGAGGCACTTCAAATGTGAGAAGGGGTAAACAATAAAATGAATTAATAATAAAATAAATTAATACATCTCATCGCCGTCCATACCTATCTCCTCAAAATCCGCATCTTCGCCCATATAATCAATCTGATTATCTTCCCGGTCCATCTCCTCATCAGCCAATTCTTGTTCAGCCATTTCTAATACGGAAGTATCGGTTGTCTCCTGATTTTTTTGTTTAAGCATGATATCAATTTTAGTCAGTCTATCTTGTTCGGTTCGTTCATCATCATAGGTATCTTTTTCATAGCGGAATAAACCTTTCTGCATACCTTTATTCCATTGCTCCAAACGATGATTTTTTATTAAATCCTGAACTTGCCGTGTTTCGTCTGTCATTTTTTTAAAATTTTCAGTAATCACATCCTTTTCTCTTTCTTTTGACCGTAAAATTCTTTCCATTAAAATCTTATAATTAAAATCAATCGCCTTTTTATCAACATCAACAATCGACATAAAAGAAGTTACTATCATAGCTATTTTATCACTTAATTCTTTCTTGTCGCCCATTACAATTTCTAATTCCGACATATTACCTGTTGCTAAATCCGTCGCATGTTGTATAGACATTAATTCATCATCTATATTAGAAATTCTCGCATCAACCGCCTTGTAAACATTTTTTAAAGCCACTTCTGAATCATCTCGGAGAGAAATAAGAGTGGTTAATATAGTATAAAAATAAAATTTAAAAAGCATCATCGTAAGACGTCGGTCAAAAATAGAATACATATATTTTTGTTCACCCATATTAAGCGGCGTATTAAAAAATGTATTATTCGCCAAGAGTTCAATATCCTTGGACAAGCTCATTAATTTCCGCATAATAACAACTATATCAGGGTCATCATACAATTTGTATAATACCGAATAATGTGAATTAATATTTTTTTTTAAATCGCTTTCATGAACTTGCGATACTGCCCAATGTTTCGGTATATTTACCGTGGAGTAATCTACTTTATTAACTATCATATTAGGAAAAACACTCACCATATCTCTTATCGCATTCTTTATAAATCCAACCATTTTATAAATAGTCTCGTCGGCGTTCTCCATAAACGTATTATTACCAGTTTCTCGCAAGGTAGTTATATTCTCAAGATTTGCCGTGAATGTGTGTAAATCAGAACCTTTAATTTTTGAGGAGGCTCTCACACATTCAATAATATCTCCTTTCATTTTTTCATTCGCAGAACTTAGATAATTCTTTAATTCTCTCATTTCTGCCGTATCTTCAAATAAACCATCCGTCTCATCTTGCGTAAGTATATTCATAAATTTATCACGAAAGACTTTCGGCACATGTTCAGAATCGCGTTCATTCATGGAGGAGATAATATGTTTTAATACATCAATACTAAGGTTATTAATCGGTGTATTTATTTTTATCTTTACCATATTATCACGATTAACTAGAGTTAGTAGTTGGTCAAGCGATTCAGTTGTATACAATTTACCATCCCGTTTAAGTTTCCTGATACTTTCTTCAATCGTATTATTTTTATCATAATTATCTGGTTTATTTAAGCAGATTGCTCTTAATTCTTCGCTTATCGGCATATCATTATTATATTTACAAAAAACGATGAAAGCCCGATAGATGGTTTCTTCGGAGAACGTTTCCGGCAATTTTAACAGTTCTCTTTTTGTATCTTTTGGATCATACATCATTCCGGCTTTACCCATACGCGTTAAATCATCAATTAAATTACCTAATATCTTAACCGACTTATTATACGAGGCAATATCGGGCTGTTCTTTAATAAAATAGTTAAGCGCATTAATCTCTTCATTATCGCAGCACGCATTTTCTAAGAAAGGTTCAAAATTCGCATTGGTTAGAATGGCATTCTTTTTATGGACCGTTTTCTGAATTAGTTCTTGTATGCCCAAAGAATAAAATATTATTTTTGACTTAATACTCAAGATCATTTCATCCTGTTTTTTATTTTTTTCACGCATGGTTTGTACCAATTGGTCTTTAAACTGACTTGAAATATCCTGTAATGTTTTCAATTTAAACGGTCGCAATTGCGGGAGAAAATTATTCCATCGAAGTATATTATGTTCTTCGGGTATAGCTTCTTCTTTATTTATTAATAAATAGTTTAATTTTTCCTTTATTCCTTCCTGCACTTCATTATCCTTTAAAATAAATTTAGTAATAAGACCTTGAATTCGAATAAATAAGTCTTTCTCTTTGAACCCCGCAATACCCGACCAGGGAACAATAGACCGTTTTTCCATTTTACTCGCGACGCACGCAATATACATAATCGCCGAGGTATCTTCGCTCCCATCTAAAGGAAAGCCGGTAAACGATTTTATACAACCTGGGTGAGTTTTTCTCGTTTTTATCGCCGGAATGCTTATCTGTATTGCCACCAAATAATAAGATAAAATTAATAACATTAAGGATTCATTGTAAAAATCATCATAGGCTTTAATTTTCTTTTTCTTCTCCGAACTTGCGCTATTGATTGCTTTTTCATAAGCTTCCTTATTCGGCATTATAGTAGATTGTTGTCGCATCACATTTCTTATTATAAACTCTTTTTTCGCATCAAGATTAATCCCCATATAACTACACATGGTGTTAATGACTTTTGAGATTTTAATCGCTTCAGGATTTTCAAATTCAGATTGCGTTTTCTTTTCTTGGGTAATAGCATCGCCCAAATCCGCTTCAATGGTGGAAAGTGCGCCCTCGCCAGCAAATTCTTCGGGAATAGACCAATTTATTTTACATATAGTCTCTCCACTATATTTATCCACCCACGAATCACCGTCATCACTCATGGTTCCTTGTTCGGCACAGATACGGTCTATCTCCTTTTTATAATCGCCCTTTTTAAGAAAAACATCAGCCAAGTGATAAATGAAGATTGGCAATAATTTAGTGTGCGTATTTATACAATATAACCAATATTTCTCTTCACCTTTAGCATCTAATGCCGGTTCACGTGTAAAATTCAAAACAAATTCACATATGTATTGATTTCGCTTAGAAAAATCAGATTGTCCAAGTATTAAATCTCTTAATGGAGCATGAGGCGAAACAATTTTATCTATTGTCACTGCGGTATGCCCCAATAAATATTTCTGTGTTTCATATACAAATCTCTTTAAAGTGGCGACATTAATTAAAGGTTTGATCCGACTTGAACATAAATCATATTCATTCCAGGCTTTATCTTGTATTTGGGTTTTATTCATTTTTAAAGTAGTATCAAATTCATTTATCATCTGGGTCATATTTTTATTTTTCAACATTTCGACTTCAAGATTGCCATTGTTACAATCGTTCGTCTTTGCGTTTTCAATACAGCTCGCTTGAAAATTACATATAGATTTGCTTTTATCATCTATAATTTGATTATTGGGTCCTTCTGGCATTAATTTCCATTCATTCTCTTCCCGCACATAATATATAATTTCTGGATTGCCTTGATCAAGCATATCTAGTATGGCATAATCACCATTTTCGACCAGACGTTTTCCGACTATCATCGATTTTGCTTCTCTTTTTGCGTTCTCCGGCGTAAGTCCGTTTTTTTTAATTAAAATAGTTGCCAATTTGTCTTCTTGTTCAGGTGGCGAGGATGATGTAAGTTTATCTTTATACTCATCATTATAAATTGAATAAAAGGTAGTGTCGTATTTTTTATCAAAAAAGATATCCTTAAAATTATCATCTTCTAATTCATCAATCGCCAGATAACGTTTTGCGATATTTTTATATTGATTACATATATTAATTCTAGGATTAGATAAATCCTCATTGGTCTCTTCTATATACATTTTCATATCTTCTATAACAGCATCAGGTGAAACCGGCGTAATTAATTGTAAGTTCAAAATGGTTAATGCCGCGTTAAAGAGTCTTCCATTATCAATTGCTTCTATTTTTTTCATAAACTCCGAAATACTCATGTCTGGTGCCGCACTATCAAATCCATAAAACCCTTCAAGCAAATTTTTTCTAAGAGGTTCATTCAATATGAATAAATTATTTAAATAACTATTTAGATTTTTAATAGTCTTATTTGATTTTGCGTTTATGGTGGCAAATTTTCTAGACATTGCTACATAATTTTTCTTAAAATCTGTTATTTTATTTTTTATAAATTCAGTTATTTCTTGATATTGCATAAAAGATAAATCTTTATGATAAATCATAAATGGTTCTAAATAAGATAATACTTCATAAACTGATAATTTACCAGTAATATACGGCTTCATAATATTGAATAACACGCGGGTTTTCGGTATTATTGTTTTCAAGTATCTTTTATATTTATCAGGAGCATCTAATAAGGACTCATCTAGGATATATTCTTTTATATCATTTACAAAAAGGTCGTCTTTATATTCTAGTGGCTTATCCAAATCATCTACCACTCTAGAAGAATACCTCGTATTATTATTTAAAAAATTCCAATACTGTATAAAATGTTTATTTAAATTTGATTTAATTAATATGTCGGTTCCTGGTAGATTAACGCGCGAAAATCTAACGGTGACTTCCGGCAAAGTTAAATATGATTTTACCGTAATGGTATCATTTAAGGTAATTGGTTTTCTGGTATTAACTTCCCCGGTTCCCCTGGTTTTAACTGTTTCTATATAAGATAACCCGGTTGTATATTCTTGTGTAAAAAAACGTTTACTAACAATATTGGCTTGGTTCATGTCTTCCCTCTTTCCCTTTTTAAATTTAACCACGGAAGAATTAAAATCATCTAAATTCGCAGCAATCGCATTAATATTTACATTTACTTTTTGTATAGTTAAATCATTTTCGGTATCCGATGGATTTAAAAATGGAATAGAATATGAATTTAATTCACGCATTAAATAAACATACTTATTCTCTCCATCGGGAATACCTCCTTCCTGGTATATTTTTATAATATCTTCTTCTTTATTCCTTATATCAGACAATTCTAAAACAGTTATAGTATCATCATTTTCTTCTTCTTCGCCACCGTCTATGTATAATTTTTTATTTGTTTTTACTACAGGCAAAATCCAATGTAATTTCTGCTCAAATTTAGATAATATTTCAACCAACGGTTTATAATCAGCGCCTTTTATATCAGGCATATTCGCATTTCCATTTTCATCAAATTTGGAATATAAATTGCGTAATTGTTTATATCTATCTATCATTTGATGAATATTATTTAATACTACGGGGGTTCGCTGTATATTCGGCACGGTTGATAACATATCGTCTAAAAGGTCTTGTGTTTGTTTTTCAATGCCAAAGCGTTGTTGGGATTCGGGCAAATCAACTACAAGCGATAATTCCAGTTCTTCATCTCCAAAAATAATCTGATCGGCCCTAAAAATTAGTTTCTTAATCTCTTCGCGTGAAGGTTCATCTATGTCTAACACATAGTCATCTTCAATGTCGTCGCCTAATTCTTCCACATTACCTGTTTGTTGGCCAACCGCTCTGCTTGCTGCTGCTTCGCTTGTTGCTGCTCTGCTTGTAGCTGCTTCGCTTGCTGCTGCTTCGCTTGTTGCTGCTTCGCTTGTTGCTGCTTCGCTTGTTGCTGCTTCGCTTGTTGCTGCTTCGCTTGTTGCTGCTTTGCTTGTTGCTGCTTCGCTTGTTGCTGCTTCGCTTGCTAGTGCTTCGCTTGCTGCTGGTTCACTTCTTACATTTATTTTTTCAATATTCAACTCATCCGGTATTCCTTTATACCCGAAATCTATAAATAAGACATCTTTCGTTGGAAAAGTAGTAATCTCAATCATATCTTCTTCTACATTCGTTATTTTTCCAGTTATAACAAGCGGAATGTCTCCTTTAAAATAGATGTCTACCCATGTTCCGGTTATAAGATTATTTTGAACGGCATAACCTGGAGCATCCGCACGATTAAGAATAGTTATGCCTACAATTGATTCATTAAACAGTTTGCCGGTTTCATCCATTTTTAATGTTATTTCTTCCCCAGACTCTTCTAATAATACAACTTTTTCATTATCTAAAAATTTAATATAATAAGTATGATTATGAATATCAGGATCTGACGGAGCGTCTAGTTCTATAAAATCACCTAATTGTATATTAATTATAACATTTTCCTCAGTAAGTTCTTGTTCATTCATTACCTTATATTTATAGTAGAAATTTTTATAATTTACGAAAATTGATTAATAAATAAAATTTAAAGATTAACTCTTAAATATAATAAATACAATGGCGAATATAGTATATAATTTCAATATTAAAGCTGGTGGATACGATTTACCAGAATTTATTAAAAATCCTTATAAGGTATTCAATGACAATAGCGGAAATAAAAATATTTTAGATTTACTAAAACTTACTGATAAACGATGGTTACACGGTGAAGAAGAATATAATATTTTAAAATACGATAAGTCAAAAGTTACGCCTGATTTGGTTAGAACCAGTGGATTGTTTCGTTCAATCGTCCATTCAAACGGAGCTATTTTGGCTTTTTCGCCCCCTAAATCTATCTGCGAAGGGCAATTTATGTCCCAATACCCGCCATCGGAGTGTTATGCCGAAGAAATTGTTGATGGCACTATGATTAATTTGTTTTATGATAAGGTAACAAAAGCATGGGAAATTTCCTCTAAAAGCACCTTTGGAGCCAACTGTTTATTCTTTAATAATAGTGAATATAAAGGAGAATACACGTTCCGCTATATGTTCTTTGAAGTTTGTAAAGCTATTGGGTTTGATTACACTTCATTGCCAGAAGAAAATTGTTATTCTTTTGTTTTTCAGCATCCACGAAACCGCATTGTTGTGCCAATTACAGAAATGAAATTATATTTAATCGCAGCATATCGGATTAACAATGAGAATTATACAATTACAAAATTACAAGAAGAAGATTTAACTACATTTTTAAAAGGTACCTACATTCAAACACCAAAACCTTATAATTTTACAACCTATGATGATTTGGAAGCGCTTATTTCAGTCATGAACGAAGATTATAAAGATGCGGGCATTATGATTTATCATGAACCTTCTGGCTTGCGCACAAAAATTCGTAACCCGAATTATGAGTTCGTGCGGGGGTTGCGTGGCAATCAACCGAAACTCCAATATAGGTATTTGGAATTGCGACAACAAGGTAAAGTCGCCGCTTATTTGCGCTATTACCCGGAAGCATTACCCGAATTTAATAAATTCAAGAAACAAATTCACGCATTTACCGAAGAATTACACACGCATTATATTGCTTGTTATATTAAAAAAAGCAAACCTTTAATGGAGTTTGAAGAAAAGTTTCGGACGCATATGTTTAATCTTCATCAACTTTATAAGAAAAAGGGCGTGGGTAAAGGAAAAATTATTACGAAAACAGATGTGATTACTTATGTAAATACGCTTCCAACAGCCTTGTTAATGTCGTCATTAAAATCAGAAATTACGATTAATTATGTAAATGAATAAACTTCTTATTTATATTATTCATAAATTTTATTTATAATATAATTTACAGTGTAAAATTATTCTTTTACACTGTAAAATTATTCTTTTATAGTGTTTAGTTTTTTTTATAGTGCTTGGAAGAACGCTTCGTAAAGCGTTTGGTTGAACGCTTCTTTAAACGCTTGGTTGAACGCTTCTTTAAACGCTTATTTAAACGTTTAGTAAAGCGCTTAGTATATCGTTTAGTATATCGTTTAGTGGTATTTTTTTTACCACCACTAGATTCTTTAGTCTCTCTTGACAAATAAGAAACATCGTTTAGTTCATTATTCAAGTTTTTTTTAAACTCATTCATATCCATATCATTGTTTTCTATTTTCATTGTATTTATATTATATTTTTCCATAAATTCATTTGTAGATAAATTAAGAATATCGTATTGAAATTCAGTTAAAGGTATATTAGTATCAATTAAAGAATCAAACTTATCGCTCCCCTCAATTTTAGCTAAGAACTCTAAACTTGTTGTATTATAAAGTTTTGTAGCGTATGCTTTAAAAGGAATGCCAAAAAAATCATAAATCAGCTGTAAATTATTACTAGTTTGATTTTTTTTAATATCATTTTTTCTTTTAATAAGAATCGCTCCGCCAACAAGGGATGATCCGAAATAGGTTATTAAATTATGTCTCATTATGTTTTTTATATTAGTAACCGCTGTTATTCTTCCATCATACAGTTCTAACTGCGGATTATAATAATTATTTAATCTGGATATTATATCATCAGATGGTATATTAACTTCGTATCCTTTATACATTACGGTAAATTCATGTATGTAAGGAACGATTGAACTTATATTAGCACGGGTTTCTAAAATTCTAGTTTCTGCCTGTAGTACAGTTGCCCTATTTTCAGTCCATTTACTTAGCTGTTGAAATAAAGTAAGATCGCGAGTATTAAAGTGATTTAACATCTCTTGATAAAAATTTTCTAAAGCTGTTAAATTTGCGTTCCATTCACCCAAAAATGCGTCTATTTCATTTATTTGACCAGCATATATAATACTGATACGTTGAACAATCATTGCGTCTAATTCTTCAAGAGCAGGAACGTCTAAATCTTCAACCGCAGGAGCAGGAGCAAGATCTAAATCTTCAACCAATTCCATTGCTATAGGTTCATCCGCAAGAGCAGCAGCAGGAAGAGCGGCAGGAAGAGCAGCAGCAGGAAGAG
>Ga0214919_10013219_pt1 | contig 10031 bp, 9 predicted proteins | sample LL1503_MetaG_FD_177994 | JGI IMG/M metagenome (GOLD analysis project Ga0214919, IMG submission 177994) | Freshwater microbial communities from Lake Lanier, Atlanta, Georgia, United States - LL-1503 | ecosystem: Environmental > Aquatic > Freshwater > Lake | place: USA: Georgia | collected 2015-03-15 | reverse complement strand
GTGAGAGTAGCAATCATTATAACCCACTCGTGCTATTATCAAAGCAAATCATTGAACCTTGTCATTTGCAAGCCGTCGAAGATAAGCAGATTAGTCATGTTACGACTAACCTAACATCAAGAATTTATCATATTAAGGAGTCGCCGCTCGAATTTTCTTTAGCACAAACCATTAATTTACTAGGCGATAATATCAGAAACAGCAATGGGATAGCGTCAAGATTCATCATTAGTTACTGCGTAGCTAGCAATATTAGCAAGACGAGCCAAAGCTTGATTACCGCAAGGGGAAGGAAGGTGATTGAGGCATCAGAGAAATGGTACAGTCAAGGCAATCGTGATTTAGCACGAGAGGCAAGTGAGTGGCGAGATATTAACGATCGAACTAGCAGTCAAGGTGAGAGATATTTAACCGAACATTGGCAGTTGATGGTCACTAGCACTAGCCAAACTATTGAGGTGGTTAGTCAAAATGTGGTGAGCTTGTATAATAGCAATAATTTTCGGCTAGCAATCACCCAAAATCTGCAGTTGCCAGCTTTGCTTGGAATATTGCCGATGCAACAAGTCTTAATGTGGAATATTTTAGACAAATTCAAACTAACTCGCTTAGTGTTGTCGAAAGAGGTCATTGCCCGCTTGCCTATTCATGCTGAATGGAAGGGCGTGCCGAAGCCGGGGGTATTATTACATGCACGGCGTGGGCAGTTATTTAACTTCAATCCGTTCTACAAATTAGGCGGTAACTATAATATTTGTATTTTTGCTCCTTCAGGAAGTGGCAAGTCAGTCTTTTTACAAGAATTGGCGATAAGTTTAATGAGTCAAAATACTAGAATGTTCATTTTAGATATTGGGCAGAGCTTTGCCAATATTTGTACTTTATTGGACGGCGAGATAATTCAGTTTGGGCGGAATAGTCCTTTTAGTTTGAATCCGTTTGCTAGTTTTTCGGCAGATATGCAAGAAGGTGACCGTCAAGAGTTTTTAAAATGCACGAAAGGATTGCTTGAGGTAATGTGCGGCAATGAAGTCGATGCGTACGGAGCAGCGGAACTGGAAAAAGCTATTTCTTCGGCACTAACTGCTCATGATTATCAACTAGATATCACCAGCTTTGCCGTATTTTTAACAGGAAGTAACTCAGAGATTTTACGAAGATATGGGGCAACCCTGTACCCTTATACGAAAGATGGTTCATATGGCAAATATTTCTCAGGAGAAAAAGTAGCGAGTTTCAGGCGACTAATCACGGTATTTGAGTTTGAGGAGATTAAGAATGACCCCAAGCTACTGTCGATTGTCTTGCAAATTTTGCTGATGGAAGTAACTAATCAATTTTTAACAGGTGACCGTCAGACGCCCTTCATGATTATCGTCGATGAAGCGTGGATGTTACTCGATTATGCGGTTGCCTTTTTCGAAGCCTTCGTCCGCACAGTGCGAAAATATGGTGGCTCTTTAGTGATTTGCGTACAAAACTTCATGGATTTACATAAAACGGCTGCTCATCGGACGATTTTAGAAAATAGTACATGGACGATATTACTCAAGCAGGATGAGAAAGGTTTGGGGGCTTTTAACCAATCAGAAAGTTTTAAGGACATGATACCACTCATTCGCTCAATCAGTTTATCACCAAATAATTATGCCGAATGTTTAATTTGCACTACAGGGGTGAGCGTGATTGGTAGGTTAGTACTAGATGATTATAGTAAGGCACTATTTTCAACGGATGCAACTGATTTTAGCTTTCTTAAAACGAAAACACAGCAAGGCATTGGTTTAGATGAAGCAGTGGAGCAACTAGTGCTGGCAAAGAAGCAAGGGTTAGGAGCATTAAGGTGAGGAGAGATAAGATTATGGCGATAGTAAAACAGTTGTTATTAGTCTTAGTGGTGCTATGCATTGGGGGGTTGATGGGCTTTACCATTGCCAGCAAGACGATGCCAGTGGCAGATAATTGTCAGATTTATTATGTGGCAGAAGATGAGCTGATGGCACTGGAAAATGACAGGGTGAAGGCAGAGGCGGCAGATTTACGGCAATTATTTTTTGGGAAAATTGCCGAAGCGGTACGTTTGGCAGCAGAAATGCCTAAATCCTATCAAAACCGTACGACTAAAGTGGTGTATAGCATGAGTAGCATAGTTGGGCAGAATGTCAAATCAATATCCAAAGAAATACATCAGAGAATAATTGAAGAGTTAAGCAAGGCAGAGGAGAAAGATCAAGGAAATAAAGGCAAATAATGATGATATTGAGGCACGTTCAAGTTTGGGGCTAGTAATAAAAATTAGCTGTTTGTTGCTTGGTTTATTGTGGCACGGTAGCGTACTTGCCAAAGATTTTGGCAAGCAGGGAGCAACTTTTGTGATTAAGGAAGAGGGTTTTGTCAGTATGATGCAACGTAAATTACAGATGGTGGATATAGCCAAGCATCAGCAAGAAATGCAAGATGTGGCGGAAAGACGAGTAAGGCAACCAGTGGCACTGGATGATATTACCAGAGCGAGCAGAACGATGGTGCATCATTTCGATCCAACCTACGTTCTAGGCGAGGATGTGTGGTTACCATCAGGTGAATTATTATATGCAAGAGGGACAAGCGTCAATCCTCTCGATCACCTGCAATGGGCTGGCAAAATGGTATTTATTGATGGACGTGATCAATCGCAAATAGCTTGGCTGAAAGATAATTATTGTCCAGTCGTAAGCGATAATAACGACAATATCAGCGATAGCGGTGAAAAGCTGGTGTCTGAAGCATTGGAATCACCGAGTAACCTAGATGAAGTCAAGATAATCCTAACAGGTGGCAGGCCACTTGAGCTTGAACAGGAAGTAGGGCGTCCAATATATTTTGACCAAGCCGCCGAGCTAACTGGCAAGTTTAACATTCGTCACGTGCCAGCCATAGTAGAGCAGGAAGGGAAGCAGCTAAGAATCACCGAACTTAATATTGATGGAAAATGAATCACATGAAATTAATCTCGGTGAAAAATAATAGTAATAAGCCCACCAGCTTTGTCTGCGACATGATTAAAAAAATAGCCGAGTTAGTAGTTGTAGCTTTTGGAATTTCTTTAGTCGTATTGTGTTATCTTTTTGACTTGAGCTGGTGGAGAGCGGAGATTGCTATATTTTTAATGCCATCCGCTTTAGTGATAACCGACTATTTAAGAAAAATACTAAGGGGGTCGATATATTCTTGGTTTAAGGTATGGGAAACTGGCATTAAAAGCGTTCTGTCTTTAAGCATAATGCTTTGTTTTTCGGAGGTTATTGGCGGGTGGCAATCGAATGTTGCTCCAGTAATGCCGATATTATTAATAGAATTGATACTTTTGATGATAGTTTTTAGATTTTTAGTCCAAATATCAATTGGCGCGAATATCTATGAAATCAAGTTTGCAGGAGATATTAATTCATTAATGAAAATTCTCTACGTCGTAGGACTAAAATTAGAGAGAAATGCAGGGAATATTTATTATTTTCATGTCAAGAAATGGGCAATATTAAACTTTGAATATATCACTCAAGATCACGGCAATTATTGCGTGGTACTAGCCGATACAATCTTAAAAGACGAGCTAATATCTACAGATAGTAGTGAGCAATTTCGTGTTGTAGATTATTAATAACGAGCTAAAAATTAATCTCAGTAATAGTGGATTATATGAGTAAAAACAACAATACGGCACAAGATAATAAAAAAATTCAAGAGTTAAAAGTATCTCTTGAGAAAAAGCAGGGAAACTATTTTAGCAACTGGTCGCTTAAGAGATTAGATACCTCATTAGTCATGGGCTTGGTATTTAGCCTCTCTTTATGGTTATTGGCTGACCCTAAAATCAGCTCAAATATATTCTCGACTATATTTTTGGGCATGACTATCTTCGTGCTGATTTTTCAGAGCATATTCTGCCCTAGAATCTTGAGAAAAAAATACCCAATATGAGAACAAGAAATACGAATATAGCATCGAGGATTTAATGCTAACAATGTATCGTAGCGGTTTAATATTACAGAATTGGAGCGGTGATTGCTATATTTTTACGACAAATAATAAGATTTTGCCGAATGACCATTTTGTGGTCAGAGACTATATTGCCTATTGCTCGATTTTAGGACAACAGGAGTCCTTAAGGAGATTGGAGGGTCAGTTGTTTTTAAGTGGCAAAAATGAATTAATGAAATGAAAAATATTGCCATGAATTCGATATTTAGCAGAAGGTTTGAGGAGATAGTAGCTAAAGGCTGGTTGATTTATCAAAAAATCATTATCAGTCTGATTATGGTAATTTTCTTGCCAATGTCAAGTTATGCTAGCACTTGTCATGGCAGGTTTGTCAATCCTATTTCAGATATTTGCTGGTCATGTTTGATGCCGATTTCTATTGGTGGGTTTAATATTGGCAAAGGTCAAGCACCGAAAAAAAGGGATAGTAAAAACCCAACCTCACCGCTTTGTGGGTGTAGTAAGAATAATATTCCAATTCCTGGAATTTCCATCGGTTTTTGGGAGCCAGCAAGATTGGTTGACGTGACGAGGACGCCATTTTGTTTGACTAATTTAGGAGGTTTGCAAGTAGCTAATGGTAATATGCGAAAAGTCAGTAGTTATGATAGAGGTTATGGCAATTCGCATTCGCATAAATCCTTTTACCATGTCCATTATTATATTTATCCGTTAATTTATTGGCTGGAGTTAATTACTGATTTTATTTGTTTAGAGAAAAGCACTTTTGACCTAGCTTACTTAAGCGAGCTAGATGTGACGTGGAACGATGAGAAGTTACAGGCTTTATTAAATCCTGAGAGTTTCTTGTTTGGCAGTAGCGTAGCCCAAGCTACTTGCGTCATTGATTGTGCTGCCTCGACCATTGATTTGCCAAGGGATGAGATGTTTTGGTGTGCTGGATGTTGGGGTAATATTTATCCTTTTTCTGGGGCAAATGCCGATCATGTTGGGGGCATCCAAGCAAGTAGCCTATACAGCACGAGAATAATTGCCAAGATGCACCGTTTGGGGTTGGCGACAGAGACGTCTACTGCTGATGGTTCATTCAATGGTAAATTATGCCGTAAATCAAGGATGATGAAAATTAAGAAGAGCCAGTATAAGTTGCAACTGGTCAATCCGCAAAGTAGTTCCGCTGGTCTTGGTTGCTGGCCACTGGGTTTGTCGGACATGATCTATTCAGCCATGAAGGAATATCCTTATGATGGACAGGATTTTGGCTATGTGATTTGGCAGAAAAGAAATTGTTGTGCATTTTAAATTAATATTAAAGATGATTAAGCTAATAAAGATGATTATTACCATAATACCTCTTATCTCGGCGTTATGCTTTGCCACTGAGTCAGAAGAATGGGCGAGCGATTTACGCCATAGGTCAGTTGATTTAGTTTGGCAAAATTTGCAAGAACAAATGAATGATCAGGAGCAAGGAGAGGGGCGGTGGCGGATTAATTCGGAGATAGGACAAGCAAAAATCGCTAGAGAATTTGCTGGATTATATATTTTTGTTAGTAGTTCGATGCCAAAGGTTTTGCTGAAAGAATATCTGCACCAAGCTAATATATATGGTGGGGTATTGGTATTTAAAGGCTTACCCAATGATAGTTTTAAAGAATTGAGCAAATTAGTAACTGAACTGATTGGGGATGCGAGTGATGCGTTAGAGCAAGGAGGTAGATTACAGATTGATGATCAGGCGTTTGAGCAGTTTGGCGTAATGGTTGTACCGACCATTATTCTATCCAGGGCAGATGATTATCATCCCAACCAAGTTAGTGAGCTAATTTTTGACAAGATGGAGGGGAATGTTGGCATTAAATATGCTCTTGAGCAATTTAGCCATTCAGGGCAGTTAGCTGACAAGGCTTTGGTACATTTAGCTGATGGTCATGGTAGTAGCAGGTAAGTGGTAGTGGCGTTGATAGTAGCAAGAATTTATTGGTTGCTGAGATGGGCAGGGTTTAGCTTAGTACTGATGGTGAGTACAGGGCAAGGCTCATCTTTGCCCTGTACTAATGTCAACAAAGTGAGTGATTTGTTTGAGAGGACAATCGACGATAAGCCAGCTCTTGAGCGGATGCTCGAGCAAAGTAAAGAGCAGGCACAAAGCTCTATCGCCAGCCAGCAAACCTTAAAAGAGTTGAATATCTCTGCAAGTCAGGCAGAAAAGCATGCTACTGAATTAAACAACATTAAGGCTAGTGAATTAGAAAGTAAAGGGCAAGAAGAGCGAGCTAAGGCAGAAAATAATTATTATGATAGTTTAGAACTTGATTATAGCTCGCCGTTAATAAGCCAGCATATCAAAGATGTTGATTTAATCGCTCATGCTAGCGAAAAGTTATTAGCACGGTTAGTCGAAGGGTTAAAGGAGTTGGATATTGACTGCCATCAGGCTAAGGGGAATGTGGAGCTAGAGCCTGAATATCACCTAGATATCCAAAAGGAGCAAGGTAAAGATACCGAGTATAACCAACATAATTGTGAGGAGTTAAGGAATCGCTATCGTTGCACCGACCGATTGACCTTAGTGTGCAGTAAGAAAGGAGTTAGGTACAAAGAGTGGGAAGGAAGAGTAATGTATCTAGGTGGTTCTGAATTTTGGCATCAATATCATGGCTGGACTCATACCATTAAATGCCACCGTGGTTATTGGAGTGTACATATGCGTCAAGATTCGCACCTTAACCTAGAGCGTCGCAATGTGATAGCCAATCGTTTAGGAGTTCAATTAGACCAAATCGATGGAGGAACAGCTCCATGGGATGGAACAGGAAATCTTACTAGCGTTGACGGCGAACATCACGTCTTTGAGAAATATTCTATCAATTATCGATTCAGAGACATTTACCCAGTATGTGAAGCATGGAAGGAAGAGTGGAGTGAGCAATGCAATTTAGAGTAGTAGATGCTTTAGGACTGATCGTATTTAGCCTAATATTATTAGGGGCGGCGACCAGCAAGGCAGCTAGGTTTACTAGCAATTATCCTTGTTCTGATAATGGTAAAACTTGCGTCAGTCAAGGGGTTAGAGTGGTGGACGGATTTTCTGTGCATAGAGATTGTTGGGAATATAGTTATGGTAAAACCTGCAATTATCCAAGCAAAAATAATTGTCAGAATTTTGCTCATTGTTACATCGTCGCTGAGTTGCCGTGCTTGCTTCGAGATAGTTATGGGAATTGCGTTAATTTAGCTAAGGAGTTTTCATGCAAAAGTTGGGAGCCAGTAACTCTGAATAAGGAAAGCGTTCGAATGGGGCTAGTCGCCAAAGCTGGCAAAGAGAAGCTGGTGTGTAAGGGTTTGCCCTGTATTGACGGTAATTGTGTGAATAAGAGTTATATAGTTGATGGTGACATGATGGACTCAGTTGCCAAGCTCTACGCAGTCAGTCAGATGAAGGAGGCAAAGGATGTTAATTTCCAGTTATTTGCTGGTTTCACGCAAAGTTGTAGCAAGAAAGCGACCTCTTACACTAATTGCTGCTCGGTTAGTTTGAAAGGTTGGGGCAAGAATTTGGGGGCAAAATGCACCAAGGATGAAATAGATTTAGTGGATAGAAGGCAAAAAAATCTATGTGTTTATGTTGGCAAAGAAAATAAGCAGAAAATGGGGATCAATGTCATAGTTAAGCATCATTATTGTTGCTTTGGTAGTTTGCTTAATAAGGTTATTCAAGTTGAGGGCAGAAAGCAATTAGGCATTAGCTTTGGTAGTGGCAAAAATACTGATTGTCGTGGTTTAACCCTTGCGGAAATTATGCGGTTAGATTTTAACAAGATGGATTTTAGTGAGTTCTTTGCTGAATTGTTAAAGCGGATGAAAGTACCTAAACTTGGTGATATAGCCAGCAGAGTTAATTCATCGCTGCCAAATATGCGGAACTATGATGGCAATCCAGCCAATAAGCATAATAATAAGGCAGGCTGGAACAAGGATCTAGCCGATGATTCATATGAGGGAGAGGAAGAAAGGAGAGTTGAGCAAGAGAAAATTGAGCTAGCGAGGAAAGAGCTAGAAAGAGTTGAGCTAGCAAGAAAAAAAGCCGAGCAGGAACAGCAACAACGTTTGCTGGCGGAAAGTGCTAGGCAGTCATTAGCTCAAAGAAAAGCGGCAAAAGAACAAGAATTAATACAAGCACGAAAAAACGTGAACGATAGTTATGCTATTTTGCGATTATACCAGCAACCGACGGCTGAGCTTCGGCAATCACATGGTTTTTCCTTCTGGGCAGGCGTCCGCAATGATGATTATTTGAGTGCCCAAGCTTATCTTCGCAAAATCGAGAATGAATTACGACAAGGGAATTACTAGCGATGCAAAAATATCTTAGCCAATTAGTTTTGCTCATCATTCTCTTACCAGTTGCTGGTCAGGCGAGTAGTTTCTTTCAGCAACGTTATCGTGGCTGGTTATGGTTTGAATCACCGTCAGTAACTGAGCAAGTAGCAGGCACAACAAGGAAAGAGGATAAAGTGGGTATCTTGCCCAAAGATGAGCTAACGCCTTTGGCGGCGAAAGCAGAGATTGAGCAATTTGCCAAAGAGCTTGAAGAGCTAAAATTCCTGATGCTGGCTCGCCCAACTCCGCTAAATGTCAAAGCCTACCGAGATAAGGAACAAGCGATGTGGAAGCAAGCCGAGATGTTGCATGATAGTTGGGATATGGCTAATTTGCTCTATCCAGAACAACGTGATTTAATCAATAACCCTGTCAACGTCCATGCGATTAAAGCTCGCAGAGCCTTGATGCAAGAGAAAGATAGTGAGCAAATCATCACGATGGCGAAGCAATTCGATCTTGTCCTGTTTTTTGCTCCAGATTGTCGTTACTGCCAATTATTATCACCTGTACTCAAACATTTTGCTTCCATCTATGGCTTTAAGGTTGAAGCTATTAGCCAAGATGGTAGTGAGCATGAATATTTCACCACGTCAAATGCTCCAGAGTTGATAAGCAAGCTCGGCATCACCGAGTTTCCAATAGTCATTGCGGTTAGTCACGATAGCAAAATCGCTTTTGAGTTAATCAGGGGTTATGTCAGTATTGCCGAGCTAGAAGAATATAGTTTGCTCGCTATCAAACATCTTGCCAGTTTGCCTGAGGCAAAGAAAGTTAATAACAGCATAATGTCAAATGATTGAATATATATGAGTAAGCACCTGATGATTACCACGACTCACCGCCTGATAGCTAGGATGATCATCATTCTTTGGCTGATGAGTGCGACTAGCAGTTTTGCCTCGGCAATCGATAAATTAATGAAATATACCGCCCCCAATGGGACGATGAGTAATGTCAATAAGGCAGTGATTGTCAAAGACCAGCAAGGTGGCTATATGACTGGTGGTTCAGTAATTCTAAGAGCTCCACGACCAAAAACGCTACAGCCTTTAGTCATGCAAGCACCGAAGTTTGCTTATGATGCTTGCACTGGTTCGGCTGATTTTCGCTTTGGTGGTTTGTCGTATGTTTCGGCGAAAGAGTTCACCCAGTTTTTTAAGAATACCGCCACGGCGTCAGGAGCCTATGCGGTGAAGATGTTGATTAAATCAGCTTGCCCCCAATGTGAGGATATTATGTCCTATTTAGAGACGGTCGCTCGTGATGTTAATGGTATGATGCTCAATCAATGTTCGGCAGCTCAAGCCATCGCTGGCGGGGCGTTTAATGCTTTGAGTTCCAGTAACCAGCAAAAATGTTTAATGCAAGGCAATGTCAGTAAAGCCAGTAAGGATATGTATCAAGCCAGTGACCAGTGCCGAAATAATTCTGAAAGGCACGGTTCAGTCGGTGAGGAGGATGTGCTTAAATCATTATTAGGCAATGAATTTAATTTAGTATGGAAAGCTTTGGGCAAGGGGCAAGGGGGCGAAGAAGCTTTTAAGGAATTAATCATGTCAGTTAGTGGAACAATTATCGGCAGAAAAGTTGATGGTAGTCTGCATTTTAGCAATAAACCGTCGCTGGTGATGAGTAATCAATTGCTGGAAAACTATCTCGGTATC
>Ga0214919_10013217_pt1 | contig 10032 bp, 6 predicted proteins | sample LL1503_MetaG_FD_177994 | JGI IMG/M metagenome (GOLD analysis project Ga0214919, IMG submission 177994) | Freshwater microbial communities from Lake Lanier, Atlanta, Georgia, United States - LL-1503 | ecosystem: Environmental > Aquatic > Freshwater > Lake | place: USA: Georgia | collected 2015-03-15 | reverse complement strand
CGCACCCACGCCTTGGCGACCTTCAAAATTGCGGTTGCTAGTGCTGACCGATGTCTTACCGGCATCGACCAGATCACCATTCATGCCTAAGCACATCGAGCAACCGGACTCACGCCACTCGGCGCCTGCATCAAGAAAGATGCGATCCAGACCTAAGGCCTCGGCTTCGCGCTTGACGCCCTGTGAACCCGGCACCACCAGCATGGTGACGCCCGCGGCAATTTTGCGACCCTTCAGCACGCTGGCTGCAGCCTGCAGATCTGTCAGGCGACCGTTGGTGCAACTGCCGACAAACACCACATTGATCGGATGGCCGCCGATCGCTTGGCCTTGCTTGAGGCCCATGTATGCCAAGGACTTGTTGTACACCGCATCATCTGCACGCACCGGTACGCTGCCCGAGATGGGCAGTGACATACCCGGATGCGTGCCATAGGTAATCATGGGCTCGAGCGTGCTGGCATCGAGGTCAACCTCGGCATCAAACACCGCGCCGGGGTCGCTGGGCAGCTGGCGCCATTGGGCCACAGCGCGATCCCAATCAGCACCCTGCGGCGCAAGCGGTCGATCCTTGAGATAGGCGAAGGTGGTCTCGTCTGGCGCAATCATGCCGGCGCGCGCACCGGCCTCAATCGACATGTTGCACAGCGTCATGCGCTCATCCATCGACAGTGCGCTGATAGCCTCGCCGCGATACTCGAGCACATAGCCGGTACCGCCCGACACGCCTATCTTGTTAATGATCGCGAGGATCAAGTCCTTGGCGCTGACACCTGCGCTCAGTCGCCCACTGACATTGATAGCCATCGTGCGCGCCTTGCGCTGCAACAGGCACTGCGTGGCAAATACATGCCCCACCTCGGTGGTACCGATACCAAAAGCCAGCGCACCAAACGCACCATGGGTGCTGGTATGGCTATCGCCACACACGATGGTCTTGCCCGGCTGCGTTGCACCCAACTCCGGCCCGATGATGTGCACGATGCCGCGCTGCGAGTTCTGCAACCCCAACAGCTTCACGCCAAACTCAGCGCAATTGCGTTCGAGCGCAGTGATCTGCTTGGCAGCAGACTCTATGGTGATGGGCTGGCCGCCAAACACTTGTTCAGTGCGCGTCGGCGTCGAGTGATCCATGGTAGCCAGCGTCAGGTCAGGGCGACGCAGCTTAAGACCGCGCTCACGTAGTTCACTGAAGGCCTGCGGCGTGGTCACTTCATGGATCAGATGCAGATCAATGAACAACACTGCCGGAGTCTCGGCAGTCTCTGCCACGACCTGATGCTGCTCCCAAACTTTTTGGAACAGCGTTTTGGCTTCGCTCATGACGTGCTCCTCAGACCGGATCGACGAGCTGCAGCCAGCCATGCGGATCGGGCGTTTCGCCGGTAAAGAGTCCAAAGAAAGCCTTTTGGATCGCATGTGTCATGGGGCCACGCTTGCCGTTGCCCACTTCAAGTCGATCCACAGAACGCACAGGCGTGACCTCTGCCGCGGTACCGGTCATGAAGATTTCGTCAGCGATGTACAGCATCTCGCGTGGGATCGAGCTCTCGCGGACTTCATACCCGAGATTGCGCGCCAGACGCATGACCGTGTCGCGCGTAATGCCGCTGAGCACCGAATGCGATAGACCCGGCGTGTGCATGACGCCATCACGGATCACGAATAGATTTTCGCCAGCGCCCTCACTAACCATGCCATCGGGCGACAGACCGATGCCCTCAGCAAAGCCCAACCGCTTGGCTTCGTAGCTGATCAGCTGGCTGGACAGGTAGTTGCCACCGGCCTTGGCCAGTGCGGGCAGGGTGTTGGGCGCAACGCGCTGCCAGGACGACACGCACACATCCACGCCCTGTTCTTCGCTGTCGCTGCCCAGATACTTGCCCCATTCCCAGGCAGCAATGGCCGTCTCGACCGGCGGATCAATCTTGGGAGCCACGCCGATCTCACCGTAGCCGCGAAACACAACGGGACGCAGATATGCGCCGTTGATCAGACCATTTTCGCGCACCACCTGGCGGCAGGCATCGTTGATCTGCTGCTGCGTGTAGGGGATGGCAATTCGATAGATCTTGGCCGACTCGAACAGGCGGCGAGTATGCTCAGCGAGTCGGAAGATAATCACGCCGCGCGGCGTTCGATAGGCACGCACGCCCTCGAACACCGAGGAACCATAATGCAGCGCGTGCGACAGCACGTGCGTAGTGGCCGATTCCCAGGGAACCAGTTTGCCGTTGAACCAGATGTACTTGGTGGCGGGAATGGGCATGGATATTTCCTGTCAGGGGGCCACAGGCGCATCGCCTGCGGCAGCAAGCTGACGCGCGGCATTGCGCTGCGCCAGTTCGATTCGGTTGATGACTTCCAGCAAAGCATTAACGCTGGCTTCGACAATATTGGTACTAACGGCTGCGCCTCGATAACTGCGTCCCGCATGTTCTACATACACGACCGTCTCGCCTTGCGCGTCTTCACCCACGGTGAGCGCGCGCACTTCAAACTTGCGCACGATGACCTTGACGCCCGTTGCAGCTTCGACGGCTTTATAGGCCGCATCCACAGGTCCGTCACCCGTAGCCCGCATCATCAGCTGTCGGCCATCCACATGCCGCAAGGTGACCGCCGCGGTGGAAGCCATACCACTGGCCAGTGCAGCTTCAAACGCACTGAGCGCCCACGGTCCGGTCTCGTGTCCCTCGGCATTGAGCACCAGCGCCTCGATGTCGCCATCGAACAATTCTTTCTTACGATCGGCTAGCGCTTTAAAGCCTTCGAATACGCGGTTGAGTTCGGCCTCATCCAACTCAAAGCCCAAGCTCTTAACGCGTTCACGCAGCGCATGACGCCCGCTGTGCTTGCCCAGCACCAGACTGCTGCGCGTCAAACCCACATCTTCGGGGCGCATGATCTCGTAGGTCTGCGCGTTCTTGAGCATGCCGTGCTGGTGGATGCCCGACTCATGCGCAAAGGCGTTCTCGCCAACAATGGCTTTGTTACGCGGCACTGCCACACCGGTGATGCTGGAGACCAGTCGCGAGGTGGGATACAAACGCGTGGTGTTGATATTGGTTCGGCAGCCAAAGTGCTGCTCTCGCGTCTTGAGCGCCATGACCACTTCTTCAAGAGCGCAGTTGCCGGCGCGCTCACCAATGCCATTGATGGTGCACTCGATCTGACGTGCACCATTGAGCACGGCGCTTAGACTGTTGGCCACGGCCAGCCCCAAGTCATCATGGCAATGGACTGACAGCCGCGCCTTCTCGATGCCGCGCACATGTTTGCGCAGGTAGCGAAAAACCTCGGCGAATTCGTCCGGCACCGTATAGCCCACGGTGTCTGGAATGTTGATGGTGGTGGCGCCGGCAGCAATAACTGCCTCGACCACTTCAGCAAGAAAGTCGAGTTCGGTACGCGAGGCATCTTCGGGTGAAAACTCGATATCTGCGCAATGCTCGCGTGCCCACTGCACGCCCTGCACGGCACGGCGCACGATCTCTTCGCGTGCCATGCCTAATTTAAACTCGCGATGAATGGCACTCGTGGCCAGAAACACGTGCAGGCGGCCATGAGCCGCCGGCGCGATAGCGCGCGCAGCAATCTCGATGTCTTCGCGGGCGCAGCGGGCGAGGGCGGCAATTACCGGCCCCTGCACCTCACGTGCGACTGCTTGGACGGAATCAAAATCGCCACGCGAAGCGGCGGGAAACCCGGCTTCGATGACATCCACGCCCAACTCGGCCAGCGCCTTGGCGACTCGCAGCTTTTCAGGCTGCGTCATGCTGCAGCCCGGAGACTGCTCGCCATCGCGCAAAGTCGTGTCGAAAATCAGAACGTGGTCGTCACCTGTCATGTCCGGGTTTCCTGCCTGCGCCTGATATCAGGCGCGATCAGCCTTGAGCCAAGGCATCTTGGCACGCAGCACCGCACCCACCTTTTCGATCGGGTGGTTCAGGTCACGCTTCATCATGGCCTCATAGTTCTTGCGACCGGTGCGGTTCTCTTCGATCCATTCCTTGGCAAACTTGCCGTTCTGGATTTCCTTGAGGACCTTGCCCATCTGCTTCTTGACGCGTGCGTCAATGATGCGCGGACCGCGTGTCAGGTCACCGAACTTGCAGGTCTCACTGACGAACTGATGCAACTTGGCCAAACCGCCTTCGTGCAACAGATCGACGATGAGCTTGAGTTCGTGCAGCACTTCGTAATACGCCACTTCGGCCTGATAACCAGCCTCAACCAGCGTCTCAAAGCCGGCCAGCACCAACTCAGTGGTACCACCGCACAGCACGGCCTGCTCGCCGAACAGATCGGTCTCGGTCTCTTCACCGAAGGTAGTGGCCAGCACGCCGCCACGGGTAGCGCCAATGCCGTGGGCATAGGCGAGCGCCCGGGCAAAGCCGGTCTTGGTGGCGTCCTGTGAGACGGCGATGAGCGCCGGCACACCGCGACCCTGCTGGAACTGGCGACGCACCAAACCGCCTGGGCCCTTGGGGGCGATCAGGACGACGTCCAGATCCTTGCGCGGGGTGATCTGCTTGAAGTGGATATTGAAGCCGTGCGCAAACAGCAGCACTGCGTTCTTAGCCAGCTTCGATTCGATCTCTTCGTACAGCACTTTCTGCGGGATATCCGGCACCAACATCGCTATCAGCGTGGCGCCGACGACAGCCTCTGCGGGCGTGGTGACAGTCAAGCCGTCCTTCTTGGCCTGCTTGAAGCTCTTGCCCTTGCGCACGCCGACCACGACATCAAAGCCGCTGTCCTTGAGGTTGAGCGCATGGGCGCGGCCCTGGCTGCCATAACCCAGCACGGCGATTTTCGCCTTGCGCAGCGCCTTCTTGTCGACATCCTTAGGTCCGTATAAACGCATTTCATCACTCCGTTTCGGCCAACAAAAAACCCCGCACGACTGGTTCAAGCCGGTGCGGGGTTGTGGATTCCTGCGTGCTGACGACCGCGTGTTTGCGTAGATCGCAGCACCCGCACTGGCTGGCATCAGGCGCCGTGCGGACAAGTGCCTGTAAGACTTCGAATGTGACCATATATATAAAGGGATTGTCAACGCAGCACCATGCGCCGCAAGGGCCCGCGATGGCTTAAGCTGTGCGGGTGGAAAACACCCTGATTACTGCCGCAGATGCAAGTGCCACCGGCCGGCGGCCGTGCCTGCTGCATTGCATCGACGAATCCGGCTGGCAGCTATGGCTTGATGCGCAGCAGCAACCGCGGCGCGCCTGGCTGCAGGCCCAACATTTCAAACCAGAACGCCAGCGCTGGCTGGCACTACCGCCACAAACACCAGACGGCACTAGCGACTATGTCATAGGACTGGGCAGCGGTCCCGCGCCCGACCTGGCATTGGCTGCGGCCTTGGCCGACAAACTGCCGGCTGGCTGCTACCAATTAGCAAACGAGCCGGAGCACTCGGTCGCCACAGCGTTCGCGCTCGGTTGGCTGATGGGCGGCTATCGATTTGAGCGCTATCGCAAGCCCAAATCTAATACGGCACCGCTGGCACAGCTGTTGGTGCCACACGGTGCCGACCTGCTGTACGCCAGCGCTGCGGCCAGGGCCGACGCACTGGCGCGCGACCTGATCAACACGCCAGCCAATGATCTAGGCCCGGCGCAGCTGGAGGCCGCCGCCCGCGAGCTCACTGCACGCTATGGCGGCCATGTCAGCGTGGCGCAAGGCACCGCACTGCAGCGCGACTGGCCCTTGATCGAGGCAGTCGGGCGAGCCAGTCCGCGCGCACCACGGCTGATTGATCTGCGCTTTGATCGCGAGGGCGCACCACGCATCACGCTGGTGGGCAAGGGTGTGTGCTTCGACACTGGCGGCCTCAATCTCAAGCCCAGTTCCGGCATGCTGCTGATGAAGAAGGACATGGGCGGCGCGGCCTGCACGCTGGCACTGGCGCAATTGCTACTCGAGATGCGCGCACCCGTGGCACTGCGGGTGCTGCTGCCGGCCGTCGACAACAGCGTCGGCGGCGATGCCTTCCGGCCAGGCGATGTGCTGCGCTCACGTCACGGCATCAGCATCGAAATCGGTAATACAGACGCGGAAGGGCGCTTGGTACTGGCCGACCCACTGGCCGACGCCGCGTCAGAAAACCCGGATCTTTTGATCGATATGGCCACGCTGACTGGCGCCGCGCGCGTAGCGCTTGGCCCGGATCTGCCGGCAGCCTTCAGCGGCGACCCGCAGCTGCTGGCAGCCTTGCAGGCTCAGGGTGATGCGCTGGCAGACCCTGTTTGGCCCATGCCGCTGTGGCGCGGCTATGACGAGGATCTCTCCAGCCGCATTGCGGATGTGAACAACGTGGGCAGTTCAGGATTTGCAGGCGCGATCACCGCTGCGCTGTTTCTGGCCCGCTTTGTGCCCAATCAAGCCAAATGGCTGCATTTGGATCTGTACGGTTGGAATCCGCGCGATAGAGCCGGCAAACCACAAGGCGCCCAGGCTCAGTGCGTGCGCGCACTATATGGGCTGATCCGCCTGCGCTTCGGATGAATCAGCGCCCCAGCGCGCTGGTCGAAGCCCTGTACCGACGCGAATCTCTGGCCTGGGGCCTGATCGGCATCACGCTGGGTTTGGTCGAGGGTGCTACTGCCGCCATTCTCGTTAAACAGGGCTATGCAGGGCAGGCCAGCCCGCAAACCGTCAATCTGGCCGTGGCGTTCATCAGCGGCGCACCCGCACTGTCCAATGTCTTTAGTTTTTTATGGGCCAACCTTGCGCATGGGCGTGCACGAGTACAGCTCATGGTGCGTCTGCTGGCCGGCTTTGCCGGTGTGGTGGGCCTGTTGGGATTGGCGCCTTCAGGCAGTGGCGGCCTAGCACTGGTAGTGATGGGCGTGATCCTCGCGCGCGTGCTGTGGGCCGGCATCCTTACGGTGCGCTCGTCCATCTGGACCGCCAATTATCCGCGCCACATGCTGGCCAAGATCACCGGTCGCCTGGTAGTCATCAGTTCGCTGGGGATGGTTGCGATCGCGTTGATCGCAGGTGCCGTGCTGCAGCTTGCACCGTCACTGACCCGCTGGCTGTACCTGCTGGCTGCGTTATGCGGCGCAGTAGCCGCCTGGTCTTACCGCCGCAGTCGTGTGCGTCGCCAATATCAACTGCTGGCTGCCGAGATTGCCGCCGTGGGCGATGACGGCGTCTTCAGCCTGTCGATACTGCGACGCATCCTGCGTGAAGACCCGCAGTACCGGCGCTTCATGTTCTGGATGGGCTTGTATGGCGCGGGCAATCTGATGGCCAATGCCCAATTGGTCATTGTGTTTGCTGATCACCTGCATTTGGCCAGCACCACCCAGATCGCCATCCTGTCGATACTTCCCATGCTGCTAGTGCCGTTCTTTACGCCGGTCTGGGCACGACTGTTCGATGGCGGACACGTCATCGAATATCGTGCGCGTCAGTGCTGGGTGCTGATCGCCAGCATGATTTGCATGACCTTGGGTACGTTTACAGAGTCGCTTGCGCTGCTGTGGCTGGGATCATTTTTGATGGGCGTTGCCACTGCCGGCGCAAACTTGGGTTGGAATCTTGGCCACAGTGACTTCGCCTCGCTGGGCAAGATGCAGCAATATATGGGTATCAACGTCACACTAACTGGCTTGCGCGGCCTCACCGCACCGCCAGCAGGCGTGCTGGCCTACGAACTACTTGAATCGATCACGCCCGGGGCAGGGCGCTGGTCACTGCTGTTACCAGTGTGTCTGACGCTGGCAGGCGGATTGGGTTTCAATCATATGAAAGGCTCGCGCGAAGGGCGCGACACAACGATAAAGGCGGACCGATGAACGATCGCACCAAGACACCAGTCAAGAACGACCCGCGCCAGTACTCGCGCTTGGTAGTCGATGGCGTCAAACAAACACCGTCACGCGCCATGCTGCGGGCCGTGGGCTTTACCGATGCCGACTTCAGCAAACCGCAGATAGGTATTGCCTCCACTTGGGCCAATGTCACGCCTTGCAACATGCATATCGGCGAGCTGGCCAAGCAGGCAGCGGCCGGTGCTGATGCCGCCGGCGGCAAGGCAGTGCTGTTCAACACCATCACTGTCTCGGATGGCATTTCGATGGGCTCGCCCGGCATGCGCTATTCGCTGGTGTCGCGCGAGATCATCGCCGACTCCATCGAAACTGTCGTTGGAGCTGAGGGCTTTGACGGCATCGTTGCCGTGGGCGGTTGCGACAAGAACATGCCGGGTTGCGCCATGGCCATTGCGCGCCTCAATCGCCCGGGCGTATTCGTGTACGGCGGGACGATACGACCCGGCGCAGGTCACACCGATATTGTCTCGGTATTCGAAGCGGTAGGTGCACGGGCTAGCAACCGCATCAATGACGCCGCACTGCTCAAAGTAGAGCGCACCGCCATCCCAGGCCCTGGCAGCTGCGGTGGCATGTACACCGCCAACACCATGGCCTCTGCCATCGAGGCATTGGGTCTGAGCTTGCCAAACAGTTCGGCGCAAGAAGCCGTCAGCAGCAACAAGGCAGATGATTGCCGGCGCGCTGGCGCGGCTGTAGTCAAGTTACTGGCTGAGGGCATACGGCCGCGCGATATTCTCACGCGCCACGCCTTCGAGAACGCCATCAGCGTCATCATCGCGCTAGGCGGCTCCACCAATGCCGTGCTGCATATGCTGGCCATCGCACATGAAGCGCGCGTCAAGCTGTCACTGGATGACTTCACCCGCATCGGCAAGCGTGTGCCAGTGCTGGCAGACCTGCGACCCAGTGGCAAATACCTGATGTCCGAACTCATCGCTATCGGCGGCATACAGCCTTTGATGAAGCGCCTGCTCGATAAGGGCTTGCTGCATGGCGACTGTCTTACCGTCACCGGCAAGACACTGGCAGAAAACCTGGCCGGCGTTGCCGACTACCCAGCCGGTCAGACTGTCGTGCTGCCATTTGACGCACCCATCAAAGCCGACAGCCATCTGGTCATCTTGCGCGGCAATCTCGCGCCCGAAGGCGCAGTGGCAAAACTCACCGGTAAGGAAGGCCTCACCTTCACGGGTAAAGCCCGCGTGTTTGAAGGTGAGGAGCGCGCCACAGCAGCAATTCTTGCCGGCAAGGTCAAAGCAGGCGATGTGGTGGTGATCCGCGGCGAAGGGCCGCGCGGTGGGCCCGGCATGCGTGAAATGCTCAGCCCAACCGGTGCAATCATGGGCCTGGGCTTGGGCGATTCGGTGGCGTTGATCACCGACGGTCGCTTCTCTGGCGGTAGTCACGGCTTTGTAATAGGCCATGTATCACCGGAGGCCGCGCTGGGCGGCACCATCGGGTTACTCAAGACGGGCGACATAATCACCGTCGATGCGCGCCGCCGCAGCATCGAAGTAAAACTGTCTCAGGCAGAGCTCAATCGTCGTAAAAAAGCATGGAAACCGCGTAAACCCTATGCGGAACGCGGCGTCTTGGCAAAGTATGCGCGGACCGTCAGCAGCGCCTCCAAAGGCGCGATCACAGATTGATTTGCTATTGGCAGTTGTCAGCCTGCAATGCAGGCGTTAGAGTCGGGATTCCTACGTAGGCCAGCTTTAAAAACTCTGGCAAACGTAACAAGCAACCGCCGCCTGGTGGCAAACGGTTGTTGGAGTTTCAACGATCCGGATGTGCAAGCAACCGGGTCGTGCAGAGGCAATCATTGCTGCGTTCTATCACCGCAAGGTGCAGACGAGTGAGGGTGCCAACAAGGGCTGCGCCACGGCCCGCAGGGAGAACTTGGAAGACGCACGCGTCCAGCCAAGCCAAGCCCGCGGTTCTGTCGCAGGTGTAAAGGTTCGATGGGGCTCGGCCCCGAGACAGATAGGGTTATGGGCGTATACGTACACGACAGCAACTGGGCTTCCCGTCGCGGCATCGCATTCATTGCGATGGTTCTGCTCCATGTACTCCTGATCTGGGGTCTCAAGAGCGGCTTCGCGATGAAGGTCATCGACACCTTGGCGCCGCCAATCGTCACCGAGATCATCGAAGAGAGTAAGGACGACGACACGCCGCC
>Ga0214919_10013216_pt1 | contig 10033 bp, 11 predicted proteins | sample LL1503_MetaG_FD_177994 | JGI IMG/M metagenome (GOLD analysis project Ga0214919, IMG submission 177994) | Freshwater microbial communities from Lake Lanier, Atlanta, Georgia, United States - LL-1503 | ecosystem: Environmental > Aquatic > Freshwater > Lake | place: USA: Georgia | collected... | reverse complement strand
AATATTTGGTTAAACAAATATCAACCAAAAACAACAGATGAAATTATAGGAAATAATAATATTATCAAAGAGATTAAAAATTATTTAATAAATTTTGAAACTTCTTCAAATCATGCATTAGTTATATCTGGAGGACATGGTGTTGGTAAAAATCTAATAATTAAATTAATATTAGAAGAATTAGGATATCAAATAAAAAAAATATACAGTACTACATTAAAAAATAAAAATATAGTATCTGAAATAATACATACTTGCACAAAAACAACAAATATATATACATCATTAAATAAAACAATTAATCAAAAATATGCTATAATTATAGATGATACAGAAAGTATAACATTAACATCAGAAAAAGATAATTTGCTAGAATTATTTAAAATTAATTCTCAACATAAATATTTTCCATTAATATTTATTAGTAATTTACAACATTCTAAATTAATAAATAATCTAAAAAAATTATCATTAGATATTATAATAAATCCTCTACCAATACAACAGATTAAAGATTATATCAAATATATACTAAATAAAGAATCTATGATTATAACAAATGATGATATATATACACAAATTATTAAATTTTGTCAATTTGATATGCGAAGATTATTATATGTTTTACAAGATTTATATTATACATACAATAATAAATCAATAACTATTGAAATGTTTAAAGAATATCAAAATTTAACACAAAAAAAAGATATGGATGTTGGATTATATTTTGCTACAAAAAATTTATTAGATAATTATAAAAACTTAAATAAATGTCTTCAATTATATGAAACAGAAAAAGTTTTATTACCATTGACAATATATGAAAATTATTATAAAAAAATTTTTAAACAAACAAATAATACAAATATTATATTAGATGTAATGACTTCTATTACTAATTCAATTAGTATTGGAGATGTTATAGAAACTAATATATATTCTGATCAAAATTGGTTCTTACAAAATATACATGGATTTTATACTTGTGTAAATACATCATATACAATTAATAACCTACAACCAAAAAATCCCAAACAAAATCAAAAACAAACTAATTTAAATTATGAATTAGTTTTTAGTGCAGACTTAAATAAAACATCGTCTAAAAATATTAATAAGAAAAAAAATATTTTTACATTACAATCTAAATTTAAAAATAAAAATATAAATGATGTATTGTATATAAATAAAATATTATATGAATTAGAACAAAATAAAAAAAATAGTATTATTAAATCTATTAAAAATACATATGGATTAGATAATAAAAATATCCAAATTGCATTAAAAATAGATAAAACTAATGAAAAAATTTCTAAAAATAATCTTTAATTTGATGTTTTACATTTAATAAGAAAATTATTAACTAACTCATCTATCTCTGTGTTTTTTCTCTTTTTTTCTTTATATTTTGGTTTAGTAGACTTAATTACATGTGTCCATCCTAATTCTTCTATATTTTGTTCAATCTGTTCTTTTTGTTCGGATTGAATAGTTTGTTTAATCTGTTTAGTATGTTCAGTCTGTTCAGATTGTTTGATTTGTTCAGATTGTTTGATTTGTTCAGATTGTTTGATTTGTTCAGTCTGTTCAGTATGTTCATTTTGTTCAGACTGTTCAGTTTGTTCAGTTTGTTCAGTTTGTTCAGTTTGTTCAGTATGTTCATTTTGTTTATTTATATATTCTCTTTTTTTCTTTTTTATATTTAATTCTTTTAGATTTTCTTCATTTATATTTTGTTTAATATTTGACCAATTAACTAATGGAGTATTTATTGCAGGTAATTTTGTATTATTTAATACAGGAAAATCATTAATATCAAACTTAATATTTTGATTTTGATTATTTGTTGGTGTTATATTAGAGAGTTGTATTTTTTTTGGTGTATATATTTGATTATTCATATCTGAAAATTATATATATATTTAATTTAAATATATTATATATTATATATTTAAATTAAAATTATGCAAATAATTGGAAAAATTGTATCAAAAACATCAAAAAAAAAATATATAAAAATAAATAGAAATCAATTAATATTATTAGATTCATTATTATATGATGGAGGTTATAATAAAAAATATTCAGATAAATCAAATAATTTAAGATTTTCAGAACATTCTGGAAATTTAGGTATAACAAAAACATCTATTGACCGTATAATTGTTAGTGCGCGTACTAATCGAGAAGATGCAGATGATACAGAGATATTATTACCTAATGATTTATCAGATAGTTATTCATATAAATATTTTTTTCATACACATCCGCCAACACCAACACCAGGATATAGAGCAAAATCTGGAATTTTATATGAATTTCCATCAATATCTGATATATTTCATTTTATAGACCATTATAATATGGGTAATACTATAGGTTCAATTGTAATTGCACCAGAAGGTTATTATATAATATATCCTAGTAATTTTAGTATTAAAAAGATTAAATATGATACAGAAATAGAAGAAGAAATATTTAATAAAATGAATGAAGAAAATAATATATTACAAGATATGGCATTAAAAGAATATGGTTCAGATTTTACAGAAGATTTTTTTTATGAAAAAATCTCACTAAATCAATCATATTTAATATTATTTAATAATATTTTAAATAAATATTTAAATAATCAAATAAAAGTTATAATTAAAAATAGAACAAAAGATATTTTAACTAATAAATGGATATTAAAAAAATTATATTTACCAATATAATTTTTTTTAATATAATATAATTATATTATATTATATTATATTATAATGTATTATCGTTTAGTAAAAAATCCAGCAAGTGATTTAAAAAAAATATGGTTAATTATCATTTTTATAATATTTGCGGTACTTATATATAAATGTACAATTAGTAATGTATTTAATGAAAAATTTAAAAATAAATCTAAATTATCTAAATCTAAATTATTAAAACCAATAAATCAATCATATAATCTAGGCATATGTTCAAAAAATTGTTGCGCAACACAATGGCCAACTCCAATTAATACAGACGAACGCTCAAAAGTAAAAAAATCAGATATTAATAAAAAATATTTTACATCTAATCTAACATGTAATAATGGTGTAATAAATACAGGTTGTGTCTGTCTAACTAACGAATCTAAACAACTATTGACTAATAAAGGAAATGTACAACGTTTACCAATGGCAAATGGATTATTAGATGAAGATAATAGAAATCATGTATTTAAACTTTATGAATCTATACAACCATATAATTTAAAAAATAACTTATCAACAGAAATAAATGGCATATCTAATGATAAATCATATAGTAATATTGATTATGAACAAGCAATACAATTATCTACTAATAATGTAGATAATTTACTATTTAATAGGATTGGAATAAATACTAATATTTCAAATAAAAATATTTCATAAAAAATAAATATTTAAGTTTAATATTTATTAATTATTTTATGTATTTATATATAAATAAAATAATTAAATGAGTTATTATATGTTTTTAGTAGAAACAAAAAATGAATATACTATTCATTTAATTAATGAATTAACTCCATTAATGTATGAAGGAATACAATCAATATATGAAGATGCAAAAAATAATTCAAATACAAATGAAGAATTAAAATTATTTCAAAGTTTACTTAGAAAAATCCCAGCATGGAATGAACATTTAATTGAACAAGAAACTAATCGAATAATAAAACATTCATCTAAAGCAGATATAATAGAAGATTTAATAGATGCAGTTATTAAAGCAAATATTATGATTTTAACAAATACACCGCCAGAAAAAAAAGATAATTTACAAATTAAACATGATATACACGTTCAAAAATTTATACATAATTGTTATATTGAAATTGCGCGAAATATATTTCAAAATCCATATCTTTTTTACCATAAATTAAGTTCATTTGAATTAAAAAAAAATCAACGCGATAGTTATGATGAAATTAAAAAAAGTATTGAACAATCTATAAGAAAATTACTCCCAATGAATGTTATTTTACAAAATTATTTAGGAAAAACTTTTGAACAAAATCCCTCTAATGATTTTCAAAATCCTATTATTGAATCAGATTATAATAATTTAAAACAAATGCTAAATAAAAATAGCGAAGTATTTAAATTAATAAAAAAAAATCAATCACAATCTAATGATAAAATTAATATTAATGTTGAAGCACCTATCCAAAAAAGTATACAACATAATACAGAAAACTTTAAAACATTACAAGAATTAGCTAAACAAAATTTATCACCTATAGATAATAAAGTTAATAATATATTATTAAATAATACTGAAAAAGCAATATTAAAATCAGAATCAAAAAATAGATTAGAACCACTAATTGAATCAGAACATATTATAGAATCAGAACATATTATAGAATCAATCAAACAATCTGATAAAGATTCTTTATATGTTAAAATAAAACAATCATATAATAAACAATTAGATAAAGATTTTGATAAAGAATCTGATAAACCACATAAACAACTTAAACAACAAAAACAACCAAAACAAGAATATATTAAACAACCAGAAATTAAACAATCTAAACAAAAACAAAATCTAAATCAAATTAAACAATCTAATATACAAGCAATAGATTCAGAAGATGCAAGTATATCATATTTTAGACAAAATAGTTTAAAGAAAGAATATATTGAAGTATATGATGATAAAATTAAAAATAATAATAATAACAATGAACCAAAAATATCTAAACAATTTATAGATTATAATAAAATAGATGACGATACGTCATTAAATTTAGAATCATTAATTAATGATTTATCACCAATGAATAATCAAAAAACAAAAATAGACCAATCAAATAAAAAAAAATATTTTAGTAAGAATAATAATTAAATATAATATCTAAATTAAAATATATATAAGATTAAATGACTATAAATGAAATAATATATATTTTAGTATTATTTTTATTATTAAATATTATATTAATAGTTGATAATAAAATAAACAAAAAATGCGAATGTAAAAAAAATTATTCAATTAATTCAATTAAAACTCCATTAATATTTACAATATTACTATATATTATATTTAAATTATTTGAATCAAATATATATGAACATTTTAATGGCTTTTCTCCTATTAAACAAGATATTATAACAGATATGGCAGATTTTTAAATTATTTATTTTTTTCTAGTCATTATGTAATAAATAAATAAAACAAATAATATATAATAAATCATATTATTATTAGAATTTTGTGTAAAATTTTCTGTTGTAAATGATTCTGGTATTTTTTCTATTTTAATTGATTTAATATTATAACGAAGATTACTATTAAATATTATATATTTATTTCCAGTAGATGCTTCATTTGAAATAGTTTGGCTATTTCCAGCTAGGTTTTTATCATCATACACTATTAATCTATAACCTGGTATAACATCACATGAATAAAAATTATTTTGATTATTATTTATTAATCCCATATCAACTAAATCAGATTTATTATATGTTCCACCAGTAATGTGTTTAGGATTACCTTTATTAGAATTATTATATATAATTACTGGACCATCTAATCTTTTTATTTCTATAGATTTAAAATTTTGATAACCAGATCCAAGAGATGAAAGACTACCATATTCGTCATTATTTTCATAATGATTAACTGTTATAGTTTTTGAGTTTCCATTTGTATCACCATCTTTATAAAATATTATTTGATATCCTCTATATATTCTATACATATAAGTATTAGAATTATAATTTGAGTCTCCATTATTTTTCAAAATATTTTTATCTTTTAAATTATCTTTTTTATATTTACCAGTAGATAAATATATAATTTTAGCCTCGTTTGGATTTGTAACTTGATAATAAAATTTAATTCCAACTGACATAAAAAAATTAATATATAATTAAATTATATATTAATTTTTTTATTAAATTATAATAATTAAAATAAATTTGTTATAAGAGATATGTTATTAATATAAATAATTTATCTAATATAACTTATATTAATATATACAATTAATAGATTTATGGATGTAGATATACCTGGTCAAACATTAAAGTTAGAAGAATTTGACATTAAAACATTAATAAAAGACAATGATGGATCGTATATTCATCCTCGTATAGTAATGATTGCTCCATCTGGTTCTGGTAAATCATGGATTGTAAGAAATATTTTATATGAGATGCGTGATATACCTTGTGGAGTTGTTTTAGCCCCAACAGATAAAATGAATAAATTTTATGATGATTTTATGCCATCATCTTTTATACATCACGAATTTAAACCAGAAATAATTCCAAAAATATTAGGTAGACAAAGTAAAATCTTAGAAAAAAATGAAACAAGACTTAAACAAAATAAAAAAGAAATAGATCCTCGTACTGTTTTTGTTATGGATGATTGTATGGCTGACAAAGATAAATGGATTAAAGATCCTAAAATGTTAGAAATAATGAATCAAGGACGCCATTTTAAATTAACATTTATATTAACTATGCAATATTGTTTAGGTATTCAACCAGAATTACGTACACAATTTAATTTTGTATTTTTATTAGGTGATGATAATGCAGCATCTAGAAAAAAAATACATGAACATTGGGCAGGTGTTTTTCCTAAAAGAGATTTATTTGAACAAGTATTCTTACAAGTTACTACAGATTATGGTTGTATGGTTATTAATCAACGAATAAAAACAACAGATATTAGCAAAAAAGTTTTTTGGTTTAAAGCTAAAAAAGTTCCTAATTTTAATATTGGTATTCCACAATATTTAAAATTTCATCAAGATAATTTTGATAAAAATTATCTTGACAAACAACAACTATTTGATATATTATCATTTGGTACTAAAAAGAAATCTCAAATTATGGTTAAACTATTAAAATAAATATAAATTAAATATTTAATTTTGAATTCCTTTTGATTCTGACCATGGAGATGTTTCTTCAAATAACATATTAAAAAGAGATTTGTTATCACTCTGTGGTATAGATGTTGATTTAATATATTTATCATTTAATGGAGCAATTACATATCTAATATTATTTTCTGAAGTTTTTTGTTTGTTTTGACTAATTAGATTTAGTTTATTATTGATATATAACATTAATATTATTAATATTATTAATAATATTAATTTCATTTTTATAAAATATAATTAGATTATTTTCTTCTAAAATATATATAATATACAAATAACGCAAATAATATATAATATATCATATTATTAGATTTTTGAGTAAATTGTTCAATTGATTTAATTGTTGATTTTTGAGTAAAATTTTCAGTTATTTTTTTAACAATTATTGAATTTATTTTTTTTATATAATTATTATTAAATTTATTTTTCCCTTTTGTTATTTTTTGATGTTTACCATTTAATTGTTGACCTTTATAAACTTTTAATATTAATTTTGACTTATTAGGTATAGAATATCCTATTATATTATTACTAGTATTTGTAATTAATCCTTTATTTTTTAAATCATTAAAATTATATCTACCTGGTATTAAATCTTTATAGTTATTGCTATTGAGATTTGTAGAAGTGTATATCCTAACTGACATAATTATATATATATATAATTAGATTATATATTTTTATTTATAATTATTTTTTTCTAGTCATTATATAATTATTTTCTTTTAATTATGTAATATATTAAAAATACAATCAATAAATAATAAATTATATTATAATTATAATTATCATCAGAATTATGTGTAAAATTCTCAGTATTTGGTAGTTTTTGAACAATTATTGACAGTATACCTGTACTTAATAAATTTTATTCAAAATTTCCAGTTAAGTCATTTGATACACTTTAAATAGTTTGTTCTTTACCTGATCTTACATTATTAAAATACCCATATTGAATATCTTTTAAACTCTCTCTATTATAATCTCCTTTTGCTAATGTAATTATTTTAGTATTATTTGGATAATAAAATCTAATTCCTATTTCTGATATTTATATTATTTTTCTAAATTTAATTCTTTATATTTATCACTTAATTCATCTTGTAGTTTTCTCAATGCATTAATATTTTCATCTATAGATGCTTTATTAGCTTCTAAATCTATTTTATTAGTTTCTAAATCAGCTTTTATTTCATCTAATTTATCACTTTTTGATTTCTTTTTTGTTTTTTGTTCTACTTGGACATTTTCTTTTTTAGTTTTTACTTCATCTGTTGCTTTTTTAACCATATCCTGTTTTCGTAATTCATGATATTCTTTTGCTTCTGATTGTTGATTTGTATATGTCTTCATTAATTTATTTAAATCTTTATTCATATATTCAGAATCTTTTGCTTTTTCCGGATCATCTTCAAATGGACACCACTTTCCAACCTCTCCAATATATATATTATGATTAGAATCACATTTTTGTAAAAAATCAGCTCGTGCTTTTGCTTCTTCATATGTTGAATAACATCCTCTAACTTTTACACCACATACTGTTAAATCTTTATCCTTGTTTTTATCATTAATTGAACTTGGTTTTAAAAATGATATACACATAAATTTTTGTTCAGATATAATTGGGTCTTCTGTTAAATAATCAATCTCATCGTTCTTAGACATTATATAATAATAAGTATAAATAATATATTTATGTTTAAATTAAATTAAATATTTATTAAGATAAATTAACAAATAACACGTTCTAATATGCGAATATTATTAGAATATTTATCTTCTACTAATAGATACATACAAACTTTATGCATAGGCGTAGAGCATATATCATCTAGTAAAATTTTTTTTAATTTATTTGGTATATCTGTTTTAATATCTTCTATTAATTTAGTTAATGGAATATCTACAAAATATGTTATGCTAATATATTCAAAAAGATTTCTAATAACTGAATTATATTCTTCTTTTATACTAATTAATCTTAAATATAATTCAGAGAATTCTTCTATATATTTAATTATTTCTTCTCTTTTTCTACACCAATCAAATGTTAGAAAACAATATGATCTTGACATACGACAAGGTATTCCATTCTCTGTATATATATCTCCCTGATCTAAATCATATAAAAATCTTTTAAATTCTGTTGTAATATATTTATATAATAATTCAATACTAATTTTATATTCATCTTCATAATTAGTAAATATAAAATCATACGTATCGTCTTCTGTTGTTATATCTAAATAATTAATGTTCATATATCCACCATTTATTAATTTACTTAAGAATTCTCGTGATAACTGCCTCAATTCACTTTTTATACAATTAGCCTCATTTGTTTTTTTATCAGTAATAAGTACTAATTTAATTAATTCAATATCTCTCATGATAAAATCAAAATGTTTATCTGTGCCATATAAATACAAACTACATTTTGATAGTTCACTTTTTACATAATTTCTTTCTTTTAACATTTCCATATATATAGTTAATTCTTCACTTATATTTAATTCAAATGACAAATATTTTAATGTATTAATAAAAATTATATTAACTGGTAATCTTTTTAAATATTCTTTAAGTTTATTATAATTAAGTATAGAACGTTCTTTAAATTCAATATAAGTATCTTCATAAGATTCATCTTCTAATGTTAATAATTTATAATAAAAGGTATCTAATACAATATCAATAATATTTTTTAAATGTTTTTTAATTATTATTTTTATAGATTCTTCTAAATTATTAATGTATGTCCAATCCATAAAAAATAATAGATTAATTTTTTCTCTAATTTTTTCTATATGTTTGTTTATATTAATTTCTAATTCAGCTAATATTTCTTTTAGATTACATCGACGCTCTTCATCCTGAAATTTTCTAATTATTTCAGCGATTTTGCACATCTTTGTTTTTGTTTGCGGTTGATTCGATCTAAATAATTATTAATTAATATATATTAATTAATAATTATTTATTCAATTTTTTAATAATATATGCGTAAGCATAAATTATTAAAAAAGTAAATAGCCGTTCCTATTCAATTTTTTAATAATATATGCGTAAGCATAAATTATTAAAAAAGTAAATAGCCGTTCCTAT
>Ga0214919_10013214_pt1 | contig 10036 bp, 7 predicted proteins | sample LL1503_MetaG_FD_177994 | JGI IMG/M metagenome (GOLD analysis project Ga0214919, IMG submission 177994) | Freshwater microbial communities from Lake Lanier, Atlanta, Georgia, United States - LL-1503 | ecosystem: Environmental > Aquatic > Freshwater > Lake | place: USA: Georgia | collected 2015-03-15 | reverse complement strand
TTTTACTGGCTGGTGCTATATACGCTTTAATTTGTGGCTATTCCAGAATATACCTTGGGCAACATTTTCCATTGGATATTGCTGGAGGAATAATCGCAGCATTGTTAAGTGTTGCATTAAGTATACAGATAAGAAAAAAATTATTTAAGAAGCCTTTTTAATGTTACACCCTATGAAATACAAAATATTTAGTTTCTTTATTAGCCTAGGTTTCATTGGGCAATTAGCAGCACAGGATACTTCAAAAGTGAATAACCATAACTACACACTTGCCGAAAAAAATATAATTGATTTAACCCAACAAATTGTACCAGGCCGAAAAAATAGTCCCGAGCAGCAAGTAAAGCCCTATATTATTTTAATTTCCGCAGATGGATTTAGGGCTGATTTTGCAGAAAAATATGAAGCCAAAAATTTACAAAATTTGTCTAATAATGGGATTCGTGCAAAATTCATGACACCCTCCTATCCTTCAGTTACTTTCCCAAATCATTATAGTATTGTTACAGGATTATATTCATCCCATCACGGGCTGGTGGACAATAGTTATATTGATGTTCCTACTGGCGCATTTTACAATATGGGCAATAAAAAAATGGTTGCCGAAGGCAAATGGTATGGCGGAACGCCACTATGGGTATTAGCTGAAAAGCAGCAAATGATTACAGCAAGTTTTTACTGGGTTGCTTCTGAAGCAGCCATTCAAGGCATTCGACCTACCTATTATTATAACTACAGTGAAAAAATACCTATTGGAACAAGGATCAAAGCGGTCAAAGATTGGCTAATGCTTCCTGAAGAAAGTCGTCCGCACTTAATCACCTTTTATTTCCCAGATGTTGATCATGATGCCCATGATTTTGGACCCGAAGATCCAAGAGTAAAAAAATCTGTTCAATTTGTTGACAGTAGCATTAATGCTTTACAATTAGCACTTGCACCTTTAAACCTTCCCATCAGTTATATATTCGTATCTGATCATGGGATGACTACCGTGGATAATGTAAAAACTTTAGGCTTACCAATAGCAGTTGACACCAATTACTTTAAAGTACCATGGGGCGATGCACAATTACATTTGTATGCAAAGGATGCTTCAAAAATTGAACCTACTTACAAGGAATTAAAAAAAGATACCAGCATCACTGTTTATAAATTAGATGAAACGCCTGATTATTGGCATTATAAAAAATCAGATGACTGGAACAATCGTTTAGGTGATTTATTATTGATACCGCATGTGCCTAAAATATTTAATCTTTCTCCTTACAAAACAACCAAAGGCAAACATGGTTTTGATAATCACATCGTAGATATGCGTGCTAGTTTTATGGCTTGGGGCCCTGCATTTAAAAAAGGAAAGATTATTGAAGGTTTTGAGAATGTTAATATATATCCAATCATTGCCCATGTATTAGGATTGGAATTTGATGAAAACAAAATTGATGGAAAGTTAAATGTATTAAAACCGATTTTGAAAAAATAGCCTTCGTAAATTTATTCTATCTAATTTTTTATACACCGAACTGAAAATCCAAAGTCTTTAGTGCTATATACTCTTCTTAACTCATTGTTATCATTGTATAAAGTAAATCGGTAGGGCGAGCCAGGCACCTCAGTTGAGATAGTAGTTGTCCAAAATTGTGCAGCCAACTCTATTCCAGCATATAAAGTGCCCTGTTTCCAACCACCAGGCAATCCACTAAAGCCAAAAGCATCTGTAGCACTTGTATTGGGTGTTGTCCAATGAATAAATCCAACTTCCTTTAATAATCCGCCCACTTTACCCGCATTTGTAGTAATCACTGATGTTGAATAAATACCTGCTGCCAAATAGTTAGTTAAAATCACAAAATCGTCTTCACTTGGCACACGCCACCCAATAGGGCAAATACCACGCGTATCATTAATTGCATACCAATTATACAATCTGCCATAAATTGCAGCATTTGCTGCAACATCATTATAGTTATCATAGGCGCCAATAATAGTTGTACTAAAGTTGTTTGTATTCAGTATCGGGTCGCCATTGTTATAATTGATGACATTTAAATTACTTGCTTTCCAAATTTGAGTGCCTATAGCTAAAACGTCTGAATTCGTACTCACTAAAAATCCTTGTGGTGTTATTTGTGCGATTAAATTATTTACCGAGCATGAAAAGAATATAAAAAACGAAATGATTACTCGCATATTAAAAGTTTTGTATAATAGTTGCATAATATTTTACACCATCAAAAATAATAGTCATGATATCAGTTTTACTCGGCGTTGCTGTAATTACTGGTATAGCCCCTCCAGACCAAAGAAGTTTTATAGTAGTTGTTGCATTGTTTGCGAATGTTACCACTCTTGAGCCAGTGGCATCTTGTGTAAATTTTATCAAATAAGTGCCAATATTTGATGCACTTGCTGTTGGCAATGAAAAAGAAATATTACTTGTCAAATTAATTTGAAATAAATTACCACTAGTAAGATCAATTGTTGGACTAGCAGTGACTAATGAATTAATAAATCGTTTAGCTTTCAAATCCCCACTTGCAGTTACAGAGGTTGCAGTAGCCTCCCCTAATATTGGCGTCACTAAGGTTGGTGAAATTAAATTTGCCTTTAGCGCTAAACTTGTTGTGACATCAGTCGCATTTGCTTTATCTGCTAAACTAAGTGCTGAAGCAAATGAACTTAAATCTTGATCGCCTGTATTTGAACCACTTAAAGTGGTAATCCCTAATTTTGTTTTGATAGTTGTCGATGTTTCATCTCCACTATTATCCCCACTTAATATAGTAACAGCTAGCTTAGCTTTAATAGTTGCCAAAGTTTCATCACCGGTATTTGTTCCAAGAATTGCAGTAAGTTTATTTTTTTCAGCGGTTGTATAATCATTAGTGGATAATTCTTTCCCAGTAACCTTATCAACTTTCAGCGCTAATCCCGAAGTCAGATCAGACGCATTTGCTTTGAGTCCTAAGCTTGTAGTCATATCAGAACTGTTCGCTTTCAGCGCTAATCCCGAAGTCAGATCAGACGCGTTTGCTTTGAGTCCTAAACTTGTAGTTACATCTGTTGTGTTTGCTTTGAGTCCTAAGCTTGTAGTCACATCTGTTGTGTTTGCTTTGAGTCCTAAGCTTGTAGTCACATCTGTCGTATTTGCTTTTAATCCTAATGAAGTAGTCATATCCGCAGTATTAGCTTTTAAAGCAAGATTCGTGATGGTTGCAAATGAACTAATATCCTGGTCGCCTGTATTGGAGCCACTCAAAGTGGTAATTACTAATTTGGATTTAATGGTTGCTAAAGTTTCATCACCAGAATTTATGCCAGATGTATTAGATAGGATACCTGACTGAATATCGGTTACATAATTTCTATTTACACTAGGCGCAATATCCAGTGTTGTTGCATCTGCCCCAGCAGTAACCAGGCCATTAACATCATAGGTGATTTTAGTTTTAGAGGCGTTAACTATTGGTACATTTGGCACTATATAATTTGTACCTGCAATTAATGGCGCTTGCACATTCGTGCCAATAACTAAACCTAAATTGAATCTAGCAATTGCCGCTGTATTTGCGCCTGTCCCACCATGCGCAACAGCAACTGATGTAGCACTCCAGATACCAGATGTTATGGTTCCCAAATTATTTAAATTACTACTACCTTGCCAAGTACTTAATGCTGTATTTTCAACATTTCCCAATCCCACTTTTGACTGATTAATACCATTCGAAATTTTTATATCTGTTATAGAAGCATCAGCAATTAAAGGAGTTGTGATATTTAAAGCTGCGATGTGTCTTGTTAATATGCTAGCATCAGCAACACCGCCTGAACTAATTTGACCATCCACATAGGCTTTTACAGCCTTTTGTGTGGGATATAAAATATCATTTGCAGCCGTACCACCTAAATTTGAAGCAGCGGACTTATTCAGTTGATCTTCTTTTAATGAAAGCCCAGTAACCACATCAGTTGCGTTAGCTTTTAAACCTAAAAAAGTAGTCATATCCGAAGAATTAGCTTTAAGACCTAAATTAGTTGCAACTTCTGAACTATTTGCTTTAAGCGCTAATCCGGATACAAGATCCGTTTCATTTGCTTTCAACCCCAATGAGGTTGTAACTTCTGAACCATTTGCTTTCAAAGCAAGATTCGTAATAGTTGCAAATGAACTCAGATCCTGATCTCCAGTATTTGAACCACTCAAAGTACTGATTCCTAATTTTGTTTTTATTGTTGCTGTTGTTTCATCACCACCATTTGTTCCAGTTATTGCAGCTAGTTTATTTTTTTCAATCGTTGTATAATCATTCGTAGATAATTCTTTACCAGTAACCTTATCCACCTTAAGTCCTAATCCTAGAATAAGATCTACAGTAGTCGCTTTTAATACTAATGAAGTTGTGACATCTGAAACATTTGCCTTAAGTTTTAAAACAGAATCAACTGAAACTATATTTGATTTTAACCCCAAAGCAGAAGTCATATCTGAACTATTTGATTTAAGTTTCATGATTGAATCAACTTCAATCAAATTTGCTTTTAATCCTAATGAAGTAGTCATATCTGAACTATATGCTTTAAGTTTCATGATCGAATCAACGAAAACCATATTTGCTTTTAAACCTAATGAAGTAGTCATATCTGAACTATTTGATTTAAGATTCATAATCGAATCAACCTCAATTATATTTGCTTTCAGGGCTAAATTTTTTAAAGTTGCAAATGAACTTACATCCTGATCACCAGTATTAGATCCACTCAAAGTGGTGATTCCTAATTTAGTTTTAATGCTTGCAGAAGTTTCATCTCCTGTATTAATACCAGAAATTATAGCTATTTTATTTTTCTCAATAGTTGTATAATCGTTACTAGACAACCCCTGCCCAACTACCTTATCTACTTTATTCGATAAAGAGAAAATGATCGGAGTAATATCGAAAGTTTTAGCATTTAATTGCGCTGGCGTTACATATTTTAAAATACTATCTGAAATATTAACCTTATTACCTAAATCACCAGATGAGGAAGCATATAATGCATAAGGAACTGTCCCAAAAGGGGTAGTGCCAATGTCAACCCATTCTTTAGTATAATCCCAACCAGCACCTGGTGCAACAGGTGTGATTACAATTTTAAGGTTTAAAAAATAAGGTCCGTTTACCCAATCTATTTCAGATAATTTATTAATTGCACCCCCCTTCTTTATTCCCTTCCCAATACTTATAGTAAAAATACCTGCTTGATCGGTAGTAGTTTGAAATTCTTCAATAAAAATCTTTGCTCCAGTACTTGATGATTGTATTATTGTTGATTGTATATATAAGTAACGACGATTTGCTGGGTTATCATAATTATCTTTTGCAACGGCTTGAAAAAATATTCCATTTTGACTTATTTGAGCAGATGTATTAATAGAAAAAATTGTAAGTAGGAAAAATAATGCAAATATTTTAAATTGAAAATGTATTGATAAATGCATTTGAATGTAATAATGATTGATAATATGTAAAAAGACAACATAATAATTAGTAAATCAATAGGGCTAATGCCTCAAAAAGCTTAGAAATGAATGAAAACAAAGAAGTTTATAATATAGTCCAAGTTAAAAAAATTAGCTTTAGCTTAATTACGTTTAATGAAGCAAATATTCTATATACTTATTGTCCTATTTACAACCACCTCTTCCATAGGTCAAAGCAATGTCACAGAATTAAATCAGCAACTATTAAAATTAGGCATAGACGCAAGCAAACAAAATAATACGCAGCTTTCAACACAACTAATAAAAGCATGGAATAATTTAGACCATGAAGAGAATAAATACAACCCCTACATTGTATTACCAATGAATACTTGGGTACAATTATTTGAAAAGCAATATGAACAAACAAATGAGTCAAATTTGAAATCAAAAATAGGGATTGCATATGCCTCCATTTTGATTGACTTGTCTAATTATGAAAAAGCCTTAAAGATTTTAAAGGTAGCCTATGCGGAGCGAAAAAATGTAACACCTATTGAATATAAAATATTGCTTAGCAATTTAGAAAAATGTTATAAATCAAGAAATGAAATAACTAATGCTATAGAAATTAGAAAAGAATTAATTGAAAATAGATTAATCAATAATTACTGGAGAATATACAAAGCATGTGGATTAGGAGATGCTGCAATTGAAGATTTTAAACTGTTTGAGGAAAAGAAATATTACGCTGGGAATAAGAATATAATTCAACCTGCCTATTACAACGACTTATGCAGGCTATACTTTTTTGATAATAAAATTGATAGCGCTGTAATATATGGAGAATTAGGATTACAGAATGTAGAAGCAGCTTTACATGATAAATCAATTCAATTTTTAAATAAAAATGAAATTTTAACTAACTGGAAAGCTTTATATACTGCGTTTTTAGGAAAATGCGATATGAATAAAAAAAATTACCTCAAGGCTATGCCAAAATTAAAATATGCTATTGATCACGGAAAAATTGATATTGAAAGCAACACATTGAGTATGATCTATTTAAGTTTGTGTTACATGCATTTAAATGATTTTAAAAAATACAACATATACATTGATAGTGTAAAAAATAGACTTAAATCAATTGATGCGGAAGATGTAATAAGAAGTTATTATTCAGCCGCTCACATTTATTATTCAAAAATAAAAAAATTCGATTCTGCATTTAAGTACCTAACATTATATAATCAATATAGGGAAAAAATAAACAAAGGTATTCAACAGAATCAATCTATTTTATTATTAGGGCAACTAGAAATTCAGAAAAGAAGATCAGAATTGAATGCAAAAAATTTAACCTTTTTAAAAATAGAAACCGAAAATAAAAATGCAAAGGGGCAGATTTGGGGATTAGGTATTTTTATTGGGATCATAATTACAATATTATTATTGTTGACTTATTTTTTAATTCAAAGTATTAAAAATAAAGAAAAACTTAATTTAATTAATGATCAACTGAATGAAAATATCGAAATAACCAATGAGCAATTCAGTAAAAATGATTTTTTATTAAAAGAATTACATCATAGAGTAAAAAATAATTTACAACTTATTTATAGCCTACTTAACTTGCAAAAAAGAAGACTCACTGATCCTGAAACTAAAACTAACCTTACCGCCGTTCAAAACCGTATTCACACCATGTCGCTCGTACATGAATTTTTGTACAACTCTGAAAACTATGAGTATATCAATGTAAATGAATATATAATAACACTTACCAACCACCTAAAGTCAATATATAAAAAAGAGGAAAACGTTGAAATTCAATATAATATAGAGGAAGACATTGAGTTAGAAACAGAGCGAATGATTTATTTGGGCTTAATTATCAATGAAATAGTTTCAAACACATTCAAATTCGAAATAGGCAATGGTGTAAAATCAATAATTAACATTACAATCGCTTCCACAGATGGTATTATTGAAATAGAAATTAGTGATAATGGGCCAGGATTTGATAAGGAATTAATCAGACCTGAAAGTTTAGGATTAAAGTTAATTACAATTATGTGTACACAGCTAAATGCAATACATGAAATCACAAGCAAGGACGGGGTTCAACATACCATTAAATTCAGTTTCGACAAATCTTAATAAAAAAATGAAAGATAATAAAATACTAATACTAGAAGACGACATTATTGTAGGCATTGATTTACAGGAAGTGCTTATTGCGAATGGCTACAATGCCATACTAGTTCATAATTATGAAACAGCATTAATACAAGCAAAAAAATTTAAACCAAGCCTTGCCATTTGCGATATCAACCTCGGCAAAGGTTTAACTGGTATTGATTTTGTTAAAGATGTATATGTGATACTACCTAAATTGGAAATCATTTATGTTAGTGCATTTAGCAATAAACAAATGATGGATGAAGTAGCTGCAACAAACTCATTAAATTATATAGTTAAACCTTGGAATGAGGATCAAATTAAAGTAAGTGTAAAAATGGCATTTAACTATATTGAAAAAAAATACGCGCATGAAGATTTATTAAGTGGATTAAGCTTAACTGAATATAAAATAATTGACTTAATCGCTAAACAAAAAAAGAGCAAGGAAATTGGAGCGCTCCTGTTTATATCCGATAAAACAGTTCGAAACCATCGATATAATATCATAAAAAAGCTGAATATCCCCAATGACAACAATAGCTTATTAAAATGGGCGCTGACTCATATGAAGGAGTTAAATTCTTAAAATATTCCAACACCCTACTATTCAAGTATTTAGATAATATTTAATACGTTACAATTAATTAAGATTAGATTCTATGTAATTATACTATGGGGTAAATGAGGCATTTGCCCTATTTAAAAATAGGACTATAAAAGGCATATTTACAGCAATACTATATTCTAAATCAACCTTTTAATGAGCCCTCGAACAAAGCTAATTCTAGCATTATTTTTTATGCTGCCTTGCAACATTTTATTTGCACAAAAGCTATCCCAAAAACAACAGGATAAGTTGTATTTAAAACAACCAGGTTCCGAAGCTGCCCAAAAGTTCAAAAAGAACTTCAAAGCTTCCTGGAACAAAACTTTTGTCAATTTCACCGACAACAGCACCTATTTATTGGCAGGGATGAACTTTTCCAATCAAGCAATTACGGCTGCCGGGTTTAATTCAAGTTTTAATTATAACATTACAGATAATAACACTGGAGGTTATAAGCCAGGTTACTTTGCTGGTTTTAGGGTAGATGGTTTATACAGAGATAAACGAAACTATTCCTTTCAAGTGAGTTTAAATAAAATTGCTACTGCTAATAATTACAAGGACGCCAAAAGCTTAAGTCCATTTTTAGGAAGCTTTTCCAACTTTAAAGCCGATGATCAGTTTTTAAACCTGAGCATGGCGATGCATTACAAAAAGCTATTAGCTATTAGCGATACCAGTAAATTCAAATTTTATTTTGTGCTTGGTCCTAGTTTGAATACGCGCTTGTCAAAACAAAGTGCTGATAACTTAGTTAATAAAAACTATACAAGGTTTTTACTAAGAGGCGATGTAGGATTTGAATTTGAAAATAAAAACTTTTATACCCTGTTTTTGCATTACAAGCAAGGGCTAACCTCCTTTACCAAATCACCGATCAAAACCAACGTCAACAGCTTTGAATTGGGTATGATGATTAAGGCAAGTGATTTATTTTAAAAGTTAAAACGATCCTCAAAACGAAATACAACATGAAAAAATATTTATTATATAGTTTACTTGCGGCCACCACATTCATTGGTTCATGCTCCAAGGATACAACATTAGCAGAAATAAACCTTGCACAAAAAATGATTCAGGACAAATCTTGGTTTTTAGATTACAGCCAAACAGGAACGCTTACTAAAACTTATGTTGGTCAAGCTACCTACTATATCAATTTTTTGAAAAACCTGACTACACAGGATTCCGACGGATTAAATGGTACTTATAGTGTTGAAAAAGTAAGTGGCCAATTACAAATTCATGTGCAAGCAACAACCAGTAATGGCAACCCTATTGAATACATCTATGATATTGTTTCCGTTGGCGCTGAAAATCTAATATTATCCTATACCCTCAGTGGTAAAACAACCCAATTGTATTACACAAGTAAAAGATAATCCCCAAAATGCTCAAACACTTTCTACAAACTATAGCTATTGCAAATTTGATGATGCTTGGCATGATGCCCTCAAAGCTCCAAGCGCAATCATCTGCTAATTTTATGATGAGCAGCATGGGTAGTATCCCAGGTGCTTCCAATACAGGTATGGCTATACAGTTTAATAGCATCGCCACTTGTTTAAATGTACAAAACGGTGTGGCTGTTTTAAATGGCGTTAGAGGCAGTGGTCAGTTTGCTATCAACTGTGAAGTCAGTTTAAAAATTAACAGCCTAGGTATAAAGCTTTACCCTAATCCGGTAAACATTACGACCAAAGTTAAGTTCACCAACACGCCGCCCTTAACGGAAACCTTTAACCTAACCGTTTGGACAACGGGAGGTGTTTTACTATCCA
>Ga0214919_10013212_pt1 | contig 10038 bp, 10 predicted proteins | sample LL1503_MetaG_FD_177994 | JGI IMG/M metagenome (GOLD analysis project Ga0214919, IMG submission 177994) | Freshwater microbial communities from Lake Lanier, Atlanta, Georgia, United States - LL-1503 | ecosystem: Environmental > Aquatic > Freshwater > Lake | place: USA: Georgia | collected... | reverse complement strand
CATATTTAAATGCGCTTCATCAAAATTGGTTAGTCCAATATTAGCAATTAATCCTTCTTCTTTTAATTTTTGTAAACCAAACAAACAATCCAACCAGCTTGGGTCGGCATAATTCCAAGCATGAAATTGAAGCAATTGAATTTGCTCAACTTGTAATTTTTTTATAGATGATTTTACTGCTTCTTGAATTTGCGAAGGACTAATTGCTCCTGGGCTTGGCACCCATTTAGTTAATAGTTGAATGTCCTTAAGTCCATAGGTTTTTTTAAACACACCCGAAATTTCTTCAGCAGATCCATAATGGTCGGCCATATCAAAACTGGTAAATCCTTGCTCATAGTAGGTGTGCAATGCCTTTGCTGCCACTAAAGGGTCTAATTTTTGGTTGTTTCTTTCCAAGTCGGCCACCTGCCATAAGCCAATGAGTACTTTAGAAATAGTGAGAGAGTCGCTTAGTTTTGTAGTAGTCATAGTATTTATCTTTCGATTTATTCTGAAGGTAAATTTTTAAAATAGTCCGCATCAAAAGTACCTGATTTTTTTAGTTGATTCCAAAAGATAGTAAAAATAATAGTGGCTAATAACATGACTGCCGTAAATACATAAGTGGCATGAAAATACCATTCAGTTTTGGAAGCAGTTATATCATTCATTATATTAATGATGAGTAAAGCAGTAAGGCTAATTAATCCAAATGAAGCAATTAGCTTTTGTACTCCCTTATTTTTTATAACGGTAATTTGATTGCCTAGTAACGGATTGTTCTGATGAATTAATAAAACAGAGATGCAAATCAAAATAAAATTGACCAGCATGGCAATGACCATAATGTCAATGCCTAAAAAAATATCACTAGCAAAATGGCTACCTAGTATGCCAAAGCTAGATACGATGCCGCTAAAGAAAATAGCCCAATGCGGTGTTTTATAGCGAGGGTGGATATTGGATAAAAAGGGCGGAAACAATTTGTCTTTAGACCAGGCAAATAGTAGTCTCGATACCGACAATATCATAGAAGGTAAATCTTTTAATAATGCAATGCAAGCGCCTAACATTATTAATACCGACCAAAAGGGAGGCAATACATAATTCAATAAGGTAGTGGCTGATATATCTTTTTTATTAGCTAATTCTTGAATAAAATTCCAAGGTACAATTTTATAAACACTGAAAGTAAATAGTAAATAAAATAAACTTACACTTATTATAGTGATAATAATGGCCCTGGGCAATGATTTACTTGGATCTTTTGCTTCCCCACCTGCTTGGGCAATAGAATCAAAGCCAATAAAACTTGCAAATAAAATGCCACTGGCAGAAATAAATTGTTGCCAATTGAATTTACCTTGCAGATGTGTAATCACTATTCCATCTTTATTTAGTACACCTTGTATAAAATCTACTTCGCTATAAATAAATCCAGCGACTATTACAATGCTGGCTAAAATAAAAGTAATAATAACCAGACCAATAATAGTTAATTGATAAGTTTTGACCCCAAAAATATTGACGCCAATACAAAGCCATAATAAAGCTAAGGATAAGAATAATTTTGTATTGCTATTTTCAAAAAATTGAACAAGATGGATCCAATTCATAGCGGCGCATACATCTCTAAAAAAAGGCACGACCATATAAGACACAACCCCAATGACAATGGATAAACCAAACCATTGGGCAAAGCTGGCTATAAACCCCCAGTAAGGATGAATTGACCTACTGGCATATACATAACTACCTCCAGCCCTAGGCATAGCACTCGCTAAAATGGCATAAGTAAGTGCAGCAAATACAGCGGGAATAGAAGCAACAAAAAATGCAGGTAGTAAATAAGGGCCAATACCCGGTATATTTTTTTGCAACATAAAGGGAACAATATAAATAGAAGCACCAATCATGGAGGAGATACCTGTAGCTACTAAACCTGCTACAGTAATGTTTCTTGAAAGTGTTGTCTTTTGTTCCATATGCTATTAATTCAGCTTTTTTGCTTTGGATTTTCACCAAATTCAGGATTTCAAAAACTAATAGTTTTTTCAAATATATTCATAATCTGAAGTTTTGAGTGATCTATTATTTCAATATGGGGTGGGATAGGGTTGATTTTGATTTTGTCAAAACACAACTGACTAAAATTCAACAGCTAAATTCTACTTACAAGTATTCAGTAAGAATACTATTCGTATACTCTTAACTTAGTACCATCAAGACTTGTCTTATATTGTTTTAAAGCTTCAGAAGCTGGACCATTTGCAACTGTCCCAGTTTGATTAAAATTAGAGCCATGTGCAGAGCAGTAAAATTTACTAGTGCTACTTACATATTCTAATGTTGCACCTGCATGTGTACATACTGAGCTTACTGCAATGAATGCATCACCTGCAATTCTAGCTATAATAACCTTAGCTACGCTGTATACAATGAATCCCCCTTCTTTTTTGAGTACGTCATATGGACCAGTACTAATATCTATGGTAAAGTCTACTTTGGTACTGGCTGATCCGCCCCCGCCTGTTCCACCAGTTCCACCCGTATTTGGAGGGGTATTGGGACTGCTTGTCATATCGCTGTCTTTAGAGCAGGATTGCATACAACCAAAAATTAGTATGGCTGCACCACTTAAACCTACTTTTTCGATAAAGTCTTTTCTTTCCATATTTGCTGGTTTTATATTACTAAAAACAAATATCTATAATTTCTTTGTTTTTAAATACAAGTAAATAGCCGTAAATTTAGGCAGTATTCAAATCCCATTTTATGATTAAGTACTACGCCTTACAAATTTTATTCATCTTATTAATAAACAATCAGTTATACGCCCAAAACGATACGGCAGTTTTGCAAAATAATTTAGATATCAATGAAATAGACTCAAGCTTATTAATGCCGCAGAAAATGTTGTTTACCCAAGCCATCCTTTGGGGTAGTCATGGCTTATTGAAAAATAAACTAGGTAATGGAGATATGATTCAGGAGCGAACCATCCAACTGAATTTAAGAAGAAAAATGCTTAATGTACATCAACTAGGAGGTTTTATAACACTTGGAGCAATGCTTGCACAAGGTATTGTAGGAAGCCAATTGTATAAGGGAGATTACAAGGTCAAAGAATTACATGAAAACTTGGGGGCTGCTGTAAATCTAAGTTATGGAATTACGGCTGTCAATAGTTTATTCACACCGCCTGCGGTTTTTCAACGCGATAAAAAACTAAGTTCAATGCGTATTCATAAATGGTTAGCAGTAGTTCATTTGACAGGTATGATTGCTACTAATATTTTAGGTAATAATATTGAAAACAATGCTTCCTTAAAGCCCTGGCATAGGGCAGCTGCCTATACAACATTTGCTAGTATGGCAACTTCAATGATTGTTATAAAATTTTAAAAGTATATACTATGTTAACTTTCTTTTTACTATTCGTATCGCCCTTTTTGTATCATCTAGAACCAATACAACAGCCCTTACCAGAAAAAAGCACTATTACCTATCATATGCGTCATAAGCTGCATGAATGGGATGGGGTTTCTGATAAATTAAAAATTCAAGCAAATTGGGAAAGTACAAGTCCAGTAAATAAAATTACTAAAATTGCTATTTCAACCAAAGTGAGTAGCTTCAATAGTGGATTGTCTAATAGAGATAGTCATATGATTGAAGTACTTGAGGCCCTAAGTTATCCCAATGTCGTCTTTAATAGTACAAGTATTATATACAATCAAAATGATATATTAGTTAACGGGCAGCTTCAATTTCATGGAGTTACCAAACAAATTTCATTTAATGCTAAGCAATCTGATAAAGAAGGGAATATATTTTTTGAAGGCGCATTTCCTGTATTATTGGAAGATTTTAAAGTGAAAAGACCCTCTTTATTATTTGTGAAAGCCGACAATGAAATTCAAATTAAATTCAAGCTATATTTTAAGTAAATTAAATACAATTAAAGATGTCAATTAAAATTGTCAAACAAATACTATTCTTTTTTCTAATTGTATTCTACCTTTTTGCAGGGTATAATCACTTTGCCACCCCTTCTTTTTATATACCTATAATACCGCCTTACTTAGCTGCCTGGGCCAAAGAGATAAATATAGTATCAGGCATTGCCGAGATACTATTAGCACTACTATTAATACCTAAAGCTACTCGCGCATTAGCGGTAAAGGGTATTATAATTATGTTAATTGCTTTTATCCCATCCCATGTTTATTTTATTCAAAAAGGCAGTTTTACGCTAGGGTCAATTACCATTACGCCAACATTATCCTATATACGCTTATTGGTAGGCCAACCTATTTTAATTTTGTGGGTATGGTGGTCAAGTAAATTCTAGTGCTGCTTCTTTTAGCTTAAAAATCTATTCCGGTTCTTTTCAGTAGGAATCATGCATGTTTCTTTTTTGCCAAATAAAGAGTATCTATTTTTTGCAATGAGGTTATACATGCCATCTCTAAAAAATTTTGGAAAAAGGCTGGCATATTTGAAAATATGCGGCCAACCCACAATTAGTTTTGCAATTTCAATAACGGCGTCCGATTTATAAAATACAATGCCATCTTTTATGAAAATAACCGATTTGCCCTCATTCGAAATACTATATTGACGTATAATATTTTCGCCGGCATTTGTTTGACTTGCTGCAAATTTGAAAATATTTTTCTTATCGTATTTGATTAAAAATAAAACTGTATTGTTGCACAAATTACATACGCCATCAAATAATATAATATTCATTATTCTGGCAACTTATTCTTTGTACTTCTTAAGCTACATAAATAGAAAGATATGATTGCAAATAAAAAACCAATCAAAATGACTATATAGTTCATTGGCTTATCTATAGTTAATGACATTCTAATTAAAATGGTTGTAATGATAAAGCTGGCGTTTCTAAAAATAGTAAAAAAGGAAAAATGATAAATAAAGGATATTATTAGAAGTAATACGTCAACAAAAATCATAATTGAAAAGAAATCTGCATAAAATACAGTATTCGGATTAGGATAATTTTGATTTAATTTCAAAGCTCCCCACATTTCTGTACCCCAACCATAAAGACTACTTATACTAAGTAGCAATAGCATTAATATCATACTTATTGATACTAATTTTTTAATATTGATAAAATTAGTAAGCTCTTTAACAATTTCTGATTTACGGTTATTTTGGTAAATTTTATAATACAATATAGTGAGGCTTAGCATAAATATTGATGCTAATAAGTCATATAGTAAGCTAATGAACTCGGGGTTATTAATATTAATTAAATTTTTTAAATCAAGATCTGCTATATCATGAAAAAAACCTCTCAACGTAATTAGGGTAATTACTTCAAATTGCTTACCCACAAATTCAGAAATAGATTTTGGAATGATAATAACAAGCAGAAATACCTCGTAAAATAATATGAAACTAAAGGGAGTATATATTGCCTTTAAATAACTATGCTGAAGATTTTTAAAATAAAAAAAGTTATTTCCTAAAAAAATAATAAACAAATGAATAAGGAAAGCCAAAACCGCAAAACGGAGAATTAATAATTCTACTCTTCGTACATTTTTAGCATTGAAATATATATCAAAATAATTACCAGACTTTTGTAATAAATTATTCATGCTGTATATTTTAGCCTTTATTTTTCGCCTCTAAATTTATTCAAAGCTAGAAGAAATGCTACCCCAAATAAGAGGGTAATGAAGGCTGCGAAATAGGGTATAATTTCAATCATTTTTGATTATTTATTAATTTTAAAAGTATAGCGAACCCTAAAATAGAAGGTACCCATAAACCAATAAAAATGCCCGCTTCTCTTTCTCCCTTGAACCATAAGTATTCAGAAAATATAAGAGACAAGAAGGCAGATACTAGCATAAGAGAATCTGATAATGTAAACTTTTTAAACATATTTTTTTATTTGTTGCAATGTAGAATTATTAATTAACAATTTCTAAATTAAGTAATAAGTTAGTGAATTAATCACATAGTGCCCTAATATACTATCTATCAAATGGCTATTTACAATTAATTAACAGCTTTGTTAATTAATAATACCTGAAATTCAAGCCAAAAGTTCCACAATAAAATTCTTGAAATAAGAAATCTTACATGAAACAATTCCTCAGCTAAGGCTTATTACTTTTCAAATTCAATAATGTGTTCAGAAGCATATTCGTCATCTCCTGGCTTAATTCGTTTTACAAAAAAACGAGCACGCTTTCCAAGTTTAACAGAACTATATTTTTCTTTAATGTCGGAAGGGTCATTTAAAGGTTGTAAAGAGGGGTACCAAAGAATATAGCCTGGCTTTTGAAATACCAATGCTGGTTTTGACCATTCTTGACTATTGTTACCAATTCCTAAATCTTTATTTTTATTATAGGATATATATATTTTATCTCCTTGCCATGATTTGCCCTCTACCTTACCCATCATCATTACCCAACAATTTAAGTAAGTGTTCCAACTTACAGAAGGCCCCCAATGAAAACCCCCTGTTGGAGAGGAGGAAGGTCCGCCGCCTTCCTCTATTGGAATTTGTAAAGAACGAACAGGCACCCCATAACTATTATAGGGAATAGAAAAAGATTTTCCGTCCCATCTTTTTGTCTTTCCTGCAGGATTATTGAGGTCTTTCAACGCAATGCGTGCAATACTAATACATTGCCCACTCCATTCAGTTTTAGCCTTATATGTTTTTTCATTGTAGATACCAGGATATCCATACTCGCCATAAAATATATACAAATAGTCTTCACTTGCCACTGCTGAAGGATCTCCAACACCACCTGCAAAAGTATTAGAACTATTAAAAGGTTTTAGAATCATTCTAGGATCTAGGTCTTCTATGATAATACCTTTGTTTTGCCAACTTTTTCCACCATCAATGGACTTCATAATACCAATGCGACAAACTGCAGCAGGACTTTCAGGACCAGTTAAACCCTGTGGCCACAACTTATTTTTATAGCCTTCTTTTGTTTTTGTATCATAAGGCAGTGTACTAGGATAGTTTTCATTATGATAAAGACCAAATAGCGTTTTACCCGATGGGTCTTTTTTGTCTTGGTATACAGTTTCAAACCATACAGCTCCATGTAATCCTTTCTGACCTATGGGAACGTTTAGGGGCATTATGGGATCAATGAACTTTTCAGGAGGGTTTTTAAAAACCTCTTCTGCATTTTTGCCATCAGCATATTTCAAATTTTTCGAGTATCCCCATAATGGATCTTCGCCATACTTGCCAGGAAAAATTCTAAAGGTGTCTTCTATCCATACTTCCGCCATATTACAATCCACAAAAGAGTTGAAGGTAATTTTAGGAGCAGGAATTAATTTGAATTTTGGCGTAGCAGCATTATCTATGGGTGTAGAAGGTGCAGCAAAAAAACTAACTATAAAATTCAGCCAAGAAAAAATGAATAAAATTTGCATTTTCATTGATATTTATGATGAACAATAATGGCATCTTAAATGTAAAGATTTTTACATGCTTCAACAAGATTATTTTAAAACTTCTTTGGTAGAATGTTGGCTAGCAAGCCTATTAGCCCCACCACAATACAAAATAAAATTTGTGTATTGAATGGAATAGCGTAGATTGTATGATAAAATTATCATATATGAAAAATAAATTAATTTATTCAATCATTACGGTTTTGCTTTTTGTTTTCAATGTCAACGCTCAGCCATCTAACACGCAGCGCTTACTTCAATTGCAAGATCAAATGGAAAATGCAAAAAATGCATCTGCCAAAAGAAATATTCTTAAAGAAGCTTCTCTAATTCCTAGTTTTACAAGTTTTATGTTTATTAGTAAATCATTAAATGATGAAACAGTTAATAAAGTAGCGGCTACATTAGTGGTAAAATTAGCTTTAAACGAAAAAAATATAAAAGGACCTGCTGTAAAAGAAATTTTAGTAAGGGCCTTGCCTCTTTTAAAAGGAAAAGAGGGCGCAGTAATGCAAAGTAAACTTACAGCACAAATGAGCAGTGCTTCTTTCAATGATGGATTTGAAAATTTATTTAATGAAAAAGATTTAACAGGATGGAAAGGTTTGGTGGCTAACCCTATTGAAAGAAATAAAATGTCTTCGGCTGATTTAAATGCAGCAGAAAAAATTGCCAATGAACAAATGCAAAAAGATTGGCAAGTAAAAAATGCTTTGTTAGCATTTCAAGGGCATGGCGATAATATAGTGACTGAAAAAAAATATGGCAATTTTGAATTTTTTGTAGATTGGAAAATATCCAAAAAAGGAGATGCGGGTATTTATTTAAGAGGCAGCCCTCAGGTACAAATATGGGACTCTGTGAACCGTCAAGTAGGAGCTCAAGTGGGTTCAGGGGGTTTATATAATAATTTAAAGAACAAAAGTATGCCCTTGGTATATGCAGATAACAAAGTGGGTGAGTGGAATAATTTTCATATTATCATGAAAGGGGATAAAGTAACTGTTTATTTAAACGGTCTTTTAACTGTAGACAACCTCACATTTGAAAATTATTGGGATCGCAGTATTCCTATTTTTGAAAAAGAACAAATTGAATTACAAGCACATGGTACACTTGCCTACTATAGAAATATTTATGTTAGAGAAATACCTATGGAGGAGATGGCTGCGATGGGTAATGTAGAGAAAAGCAAAAATGAAATGGAGGTAGTACAAACTTTAAAAATTGGGATGGACTACAAAGGAGGTAAAATTGCCTATTTATTAACCCCTTCAGATCCTGGATATGATGCAAATGTACAGCATGGTATTATTGCTGCAGTGTCTGACCTTCCGGGTGAAGTAGCTTGGGGTTGTAATGATAAATTCCTTGCTGGCCGTTCTTCAATAGGAACAGGTAGTCAAAATACCATAGATATTGCATCAGGATGTTCTGTGGTAGGGAATGCTGCTTCATTATGCAGTAATTTAAACCAGGGTGGATATGATGATTGGTATTTGCCTAGCAAAGACGAATTAAATAAATTGTTTTTACAAATGAAAGTCATTGGAGGTTTTAGAGAAGTTTGTTATTGGAGTTCTACTGAAACAGGTAAGTACAATGCATGCTCGCAAATTTTTGATAATGGTTTTCAAACGGCCAATGACAAGAGTACTACTTTCAGTGTTCGTCCTATACGATCATTTTAATCATTTCTATAATTATACATAATGTCAAAGAATCTATTTTTTGTATTTATATTTTTTCTATTGCAATTAACTTCTACTGCGCAAGACTTTCTTGCAGGTGCTGCCACTAGAACTATTAATCCAGAAAAAGATTCTTTATATATAGCTGGTGGCAAAGCCAATCGACCTTTTATTGATGTGCATGATAACCTTTATGTTAAAGCAGTAGTGCTTAGTAATAGTAACAATAATCTTACAATTCTTACATTTGATTGTATTGGCTTGCTATATCCTCAATTAGAAGAAATAAGAGCTAAAATTAAAATGGAACTCCCCTCTATTAATGCCGAGCATATTGTCATGTCGTCTACCCATACCCACGCAGGTCCAGATGTAGTAGGTATTTGGGGGAAAGATTTAGCACATTCAGGTGTGAATGATAAACATATGCAACTCATTGTAAATAGGGCAGTAGAAGCTATTAAGGAAGCCACAGAATCAAGAAAGCCTGTAAGTATCACTTATGGAACTGGTTCATTTGGAGAAGACTGGGTAAAGAATATTTCAGAGCCTGCTGAACTCGACAGATCGGTGAGCATCATTAAGTTTAGTGATTCAAAAGGTAAGAACATTGCCATGCTTACTAATTTTGCCTGTCAACCAACCATTATGGATGATGCCAGTACTGCAGCAAGTTCAGATTATGTATGGGGTTATTATAAATATTTAGATTCAGCGCAAGGCGGGGTGAATATGTTCTTACAAGGTGCAATAGGGGGATGGATACAACCAGAAGGCGTTCCACATACCTATGATTATGCAAATTACTATGGATCTTCATTAGGAAAATATGCTTATGAATTAACAAAGAATAAAAGTACAAGTAAAAATATTTTTTTTACTTCAGCTG
>Ga0214919_10013211_pt1 | contig 10038 bp, 10 predicted proteins | sample LL1503_MetaG_FD_177994 | JGI IMG/M metagenome (GOLD analysis project Ga0214919, IMG submission 177994) | Freshwater microbial communities from Lake Lanier, Atlanta, Georgia, United States - LL-1503 | ecosystem: Environmental > Aquatic > Freshwater > Lake | place: USA: Georgia | collected... | reverse complement strand
ATTGCGCTTGTCTGGCATGCTGCTCAATAATCGCCGAGCCCTTCAGTTGCAGGCCGAGCATTAGGTACTCCTCGCTGTCCTGCGCGATGAGTTTGGGAGTGCGGGTTATGCACTGCGCTCTAGACCCCGAGGTGACAACGCGTACGCCGCCAAGTTGCGTGAGTGCGACTTGACCCGCAAAGTCATCATGCGGCGCGATTTTTATTTGCAAAGGCACATAGTTGCGCCAGACGACTTCATTCCAGATAGGGATGCGGTCACGACTTGGTATTTCATTTGAACTGTAGAGCAGCTTACCATCCAGCAGGGATGTTGTAGATCGAACTTCAGACTCGGTGCCGTGCAAATGCAACATGGTTAATTTACTCCGATATCAAAATTTGAACTATGCAGGATTAGGGGTTTACAGGATTTTCTTATGGACTAAAGGTAGAACATTTATTCAGCCGAGTCAAGCCTTTGGGGAGGTGAACTTGGTTTGGTTTTCTAAGATGACGCATTCGTATCTTGGAGACGAAGCAAATCATCCGCTCATGGGTATGAACGGATGAACGGATGAACGAGGTCATGGCACCGTATCAGTTAGGTATTTCGTTTTCCATAGGCTCATGTACCGAGGCCAATTTGGGCAATTGAAGGCTAGGCGCCATCAGCGGTAAACCTGGGGCTGCCGCCGTTGCAGTGGGCAAAGCACGCTCAAACGATGATGCGTCAGCTATGTCCTTATTGCGCTTTACCGGACCCAAAGGCTGGTCGTTAAATAACAGCGTAAATACGTCGCGCCGCGAATAATGACCCACGGGATCAGCGGCTTGTTTTGCCATTGCAATTTCAGCAAGGTTAATGTCTGCATACAGTATGCCTTCTGCATCGCTTGGTAGTCGATCCGCTAATGCCCGACCATCGGGACCATATATCTGGGCAAATCCGCCGCCATATCCAATTAGTTTTTCATGCATAGGAGATTCACAAAAAAATTGATGCGCGGCCTTTGTGACTACCTGGGTCGCGCACAAAACAAAGGTTTGCCCCTCCATGGCATACATTTGCGTCGCGACGGATTGCGCCTCTGCACTGAAGGCATAGACCTCCGGCTGGTACAGAGACATTCCAGGCCACGCGGCAATGTGTACTTGTTCGTGCATGGCGTACATGGCATATTTGGTTAAGGTCTGAAAGTGCTCCCAGCAATTGAGGGCACCGACACGGCCCACAGTCATGTCATATACCGCGATGTCAGACCCGTCGCCTTCACCGAAGACGGTTCGCTCCACATGGGTAGGTTTGAGCTTCCTGCGGTGGGCAACGATGTTTCCTTGTTCGTTGATGATGATTTGACTCATATACAGGGTGCCGCCATCGCGTTCGCTAAAGCCCATCACAACGCTAATTTTGTTAGCACGTGCGGCATCTCTGAGTCGAACGATTAAGGGGCTGTCGATAGGCAGTGACTGCTCGTGGTAGCGCACTGCAAATTTCCCCATTCCAGCAAAAGGGCTATCGAGCCAAATATGGTAGGGGTAGCCGGGTATGAAAACTTCAGGAAAGGCAATGATCTCGGCATGGTTGCGAGCAGCCTCCTGTATCAGTGCGATGGACTTGTCCACCGTTGCTGCTGCATCAAACCAAATTGGCTCGGCTTGTACGGTAGCTGCCTTAAATTTATGGGTGTAGGTAACCATGATTGCTAACTCCTCTTTGTTTTGGATAATTCACTTTAGCAATGCAGATGGCCTTTGAATTGTCAATTTTTCCGGGGAATATTGTTCAATTGTGGCGATGTGGGCGGGAAAGGTGATGCTAGGGCTGCATGTCCGTCGCATGGCAGGCCCCTCCAACTGATGGGCGGCACCATCGGCGAGCACAGTACGGTGGGGGTGGGCAGCGAGTTTTGGTTCGAGTTGCGGTTGGTGAACGCGCCTTTGCCCGCAGATTAGGGCCCTACCAGCAAGTACCCTTCACTTCCTTGCATTGCGGCGCGCCGGGTAGCACGGTGGTGCGCAGGTAAATCACGCCGCTGTCTTTCACCCGGTACACGTTCACCGGCGTACAGGCTCCGCAGTAACCGGCCGCTTTGCTCGATTCTTCAATCTCTAAATGGCCTTGGCGCAATTTGAATGCGAAGTTGCAGCCCTGGATATTGTTTTCCTTGCCATGGATGCGCGTATAGGCCTTGCCGCAGGACTGGTACATCCCCATTTCAACCTCGTAGCCAAACTCCATGCCCTTGTAATGGCCGACGCCGGTGGCCATGCCGTCTTTGAAGGATTCGGTGATGCGCAGCGGCGGCTCTTTGGCCGTGGCAGGGCTTGTGGCCAGGCACAGGGCCAGCAGTAAACATGGGGCAAACAGGGCGCGCATAGGCAAAGAGGATACGTGCAAGCAGCTTCGGATGGCAAGCGGCGCAAAACGCCTTGGCGTGGCTTTGGCAAAACCCAGGAAATCAAAAAGCCTTACGCCTCACGTTTTTGTTACACTTTTGGTAACAAAATCGGTGTTGACTAGCAATGTTTGCAATGCCAGCCTTTTTGCCCCGCCAGACAAGCTTTTTGTTGACCGCTCCCTTGCCACTTCCACCCAAGAGGACCCGCATGCGAATTCTTAAATTGGCCATAACTTGCGTCATCAGCCTGAACCTCACCGCGTGCGCGGGGTTCATTGAAATACCCCTGGCCAACGGACGAAGTGTGAGCCTGGAGAAGCAAGCCACAGCCGAGATATACGGCCAAAAAGACGAGCCGGTGCAACGGCCAGCAGTGCACTGGGTTCTTGATTCAAGTCGTCGGTGGCCACCAAGCATTCGCACCGCGCCGCAGTGGCCTAGGTATTGATGCGAAGGCAAAGGCTGAACAGATATTTGCAAGCAAATTTTATTTCTTACAGGCCACCCTTTAAAAAATCATTCGCATAAGTATCCAAAGCCAATAATTGCTGGAGATGTCAAATGAAGCGCTTAATGAGTGTTACCGAGCGAGCCAAGATTAGATTAGCAGAAGAAAAAGAAAACAAAGAAGCGTATTTTGCAAAATTAAACGATCTTCAAAGCCACTCTGAAAAATATTTAAAATTAAGTCTTTTGTATATATTTTTCTATTTCTCAATAGTTCAGGTGCTAGGGTATAAAGGGGTCGAGATAATCCAATTTGTAGTAAATAATAAAACAATACTGATATCGATAATTATACTGACATTCAGTGATTTAATTTGCGTGACGCGAATTCACTACAATAAGCATCTTAACAAATATAATTATAAGGATATAAATTTCAATTTTAAAGGGATAATATATCAGCAACCAATACTCCATTCAATTTTCATCGTATTTATATTTATAACTTACATGGGATATGCCAAATTAAGAGTGGCGGTTATCGACTATTATGGAGTTATAGCGACGATTCACAACGATATAAAGATAGAATGCAGGCGACATGGAAAGCCAATTTCTCAACCAGAAAAATTTATAAATAAAAATCCAATTGTAAAGGAGTACTTTGAATCCCATGGATTACTAACTATTAAAATAAGTGAAGATGAAGAAGTAATCAATGTCATATATTTTAAAAATGGCAGAAAAATTGAAAAAAGAGTTAGACTCTTTGAGGGTAGATGCAATTATTGGATGGAAATTATTCCAATGCAAAACTACTCCAAAAGCATGTATATTCCGGCATTCCTTAAAACTCCAGGCCATGTGGATTGGAATGATTTCCTGGAGAACTTAAAAAAGGACCCATTATTTATTCCGTCAGATATTAATTGGAATAAAAGATATTTAAATAATTCAGAGTAAGTTCTTTAACCGTCTAAAACGATAGTTACTCTAAGTGAAAATTAAATCTAAAAATTTATAACACCTTGCGTATTGAATTTAGCGATCTTCCTGATAATCACCGCGACAGTTCCAAACCAGTTGACGCGATGACATACCTAAGGCGTTAAGGCCTAAAGAGTTGCACTATTGATTTAATTGCTAAACGGCAATGCGTTAAACAAAAGACTGCGTCGTCCGTTGCTCGCCCTGTTAAATTGCCATACTAGTGAAACGCTGCTTTACTTCTAATATCAAAACCTCTCCATATAAGGCCGTAAATCCAGCTCATGCGTCCAGGCGTCGCGGGGCTGTTGGTGCAGCATCCAGTAGGCGTCGGCGATGTGGTCGGGGTTGAGGATGCCGTCTTGCGCTTTGAGGGCGTAGCGCTCGGGGAACAGGGTGCGGATAAATTCGGTGTCGATGGCGCCGTCGATGATGGTGTGGGCTACGTGCACGCCCAGCGGCCACAGTTCGCGGGCCATGCTTTGGGCCAGTGCGCGCAAAGCCATCTTGCCGCCGGAAAAACCCGCAAAGTTTGCGCTGCCGCGCAGCGAAGCGGTGGCGCCGGTAAAGATGATGCTGCCCTTGTGCGGCACGCCCTTCCCGCTTGCGGCATCGGAAGTTGCGTCTGGCCGCGCCACCATGCGCTTGGCTACTTCGCGCCCAGTCAGGAAACCGGCCAGGCAGGCCATTTCCCACATCTTGGTGTAGCGGCGCGCGGTCTCGGTCAGGATGCTGCTCGGCGAGTTGGCGCCGATGTTGAACACCAGCACCTCAATCGGCCCGATCTGCGTTTCGATGTGCTCAACCAGCGCGATGACGTCTTCCTCTTTGCGCGCATCCGAGCCAAAGCCGTGGGCTATGCCGCCCGCGGCGCGGATGTGTTCCAGCAGCGGTTGGAGCTTGTCCAGGGTGCGCCGGGTGGCGCAGACGGTGTAGCCCTCGCGGGCAAAGCGGCGGGCCACGGCGCCGCCGGTGGCGTCACCCGCGCCGATGACGAGGCAAACTTTGGCTTGGGCCATGGTGCGGCCTTCAGGCTCGGGGCGGCAGGCCGCGCACCAGGGTTAAAAACTCCAGCGAAGTACCAGCGCGGCGGTGTTCCGACAAGGCTTGGTATTCAGGGTCGGCAAACCAGGCGCGGGCTTTGTCTTCGGACGGGAACTTAAAAATAATCATGCGCCCTGCGCGCGGCGCTGTGCCTTCCAAATGCACGGGCGCATCGTCAAAGGTGATGAACTCGCCGCCATAGCGCTTAAGGATGGGAAAAAGCCTTTTTCATACTGGCGGTAAGCGCCCGCGTCGGTCACTTGGAGGTTGACGACGCCGTACACAGCGATATCGCTCATGGGGGAATCCTTTGAAAAAAATGAGGTGAAACCCTAGGCTAATTGCCACTTTGCAAGGCGTTGTAGCAGTGGGCCTAGAGCCGCATTGTCCTGCCCGCGACAGCGCCGCCATCGCACTGGGCCGAACAAGGGCACAGCCCGGCATGCAGGGGGTCACGCGGCGCTTGAATCTTATAAGATGCATTCAAACAGCGCCTGCGGCCCACGACCCGGCGCCCACACATAACGAGGAGTTCGGACATGCCCGTGATAGAGAGCCAGGTGGATACCCTTGGCGAGGCCTTCGTGCGCAACCGCGCCGACATGCTCAAAGCCCTGGCCGGGGTGCGCGCCGTAGAGGACAAAGTGCGCGCCACCGAGGCCGAAAAACAACCCAAATTCCACAAGCGCGGCCAGCTGATGCCGCGCGAGCGGGTGAACCTGCTGCTCGATAGGGGCACGCCTTTTCTGGAAATTTCTACCCTGGCCGGTTACAAGCAGCACGACGACAAAGACGGCTCGCTGGCCGGGGGCAACAGCATTTGCGGCATCGGCTATGTGTGTGGCGTGCGCACTATGGTGACGGCGTCCAACAGCGCCATCAAAGGCGGCACCATCACGCCCTGGGGCTTGCGCAAAAGCCTGCGCATGCAAGACATTGCCATGAAGCAAAAGCTGCCCGTCGTCAGCCTGCTGGAATCAGGCGGCGCCAATTTGCTTTATCAGGCCGAAATCTTTATCGACGGCGGCACCACCTTTGCCAACCAGGCCATGCTGTCGGCAGCGGGCGTGCCGCAAATTACCGTGGTGCATGGGTCTAGCACGGCGGGCGGCGCTTATGTGCCGGGCCTGTCGGACTACAGCATCATGGTGCGCAAAAACGCCAAGGTATTTCTGGCCGGTCCGCCGCTGCTTAAAGCGGCCACGGGCGAAGTGGCCGGCGATGAGGAACTGGGCGGTGCAGAGATGCATGCGCAGGTGACCGGCACCGCAGAGTTTTTGGCCGAGAGCGATGCCGACGGCATCCGCCTGGCGCGCGAGGTCATGGCCAGCCTGGACTGGAATAAACACCGCCCGCAGTTTGCCGACGCGCCGGTGCATGCGCCGCTCTACAGCCCCGACGAACTCTGCGGCGTGGTGCCCGTGGACTACCGCCAGCCCTATGACTGCCGCGAAGTGATCGCCCGCATCGTCGATGGCAGCGAGTTTTTAGACTTCAAAAGCGAATACGACAAGCAGACCATTTGCGGGCGGGCGCGCATCCACGGCATGCAAGTGGGCATCTTGGGTAATAACGGCCCGATTACCGCCAAGGGCGCGACCAAGGCCGGGCAGTTCATCCAGCTATGCGACCAAGCCGATATCCCGCTGCTGTTTTTGATGAACACCACCGGCTACATGGTGGGCACCGAGAGCGAGCAAGGCGGCATCGTCAAACACGGCAGCAAGATGATTCAGGCGGTAGCCAATGTGCGCGTACCTCGTATTACGGTAGTGATAGGCGCGTCCTTTGGCGCGGGCAATTACGGCATGTCCGGGCGCGGCTTTCGGCCGGACTTTATTTTTGCCTGGCCCAATGCGCGAACGGCGGTGATGGGTGGCGAGCAAGCGGCCAAAGTGCTGTCCATCGTCAACCGCGAAAAAATATTAAAAGAAGGCCGCGAACCGACTGCCGACGAGGAAAGCAAATTTGCGTTTATGGAAGGCGCCGTCATCCACCAGTTTGACCGCGACTCGCAAGCGCTGTCGGGCACGTCGCGGCTCTACGACGACGGCCTGATAGACCCGCGCGACACCCGCCGCGTGCTGGCCATGACCCTGTCCATTTGTCGCGAAGGCCGCACCCGCCCACTTAAACCCAACAGCTTTGGCGTGGCGCGTTTTTAATTGAGGTGGCCACACATGTTGTTTGACAAAGTATTGATAGCCAACCGGGGCGAGATCGCGGTGCGCATCATCCGCGGCTGCCAGCGCATGGGCTACCGCACGGTGGCGGTGTATTCCGAAGCCGACCGCGACGCGCCGCACGTGGCGCTGGCCGATGAAGCGATTTGCATTGGCCTGGCGTCAGCGCAGGAATCGTATTTATCCATAGACAAGTTAATTGCCGCAGCCAAAAGCAGCGGCGCGGGGGCCATCCATCCCGGCTATGGCTTTTTGTCCGAACGCGCGGCTTTTGCGCAAGCGGTGCAAGACGCGGGCTTGGTGTTTATCGGCCCAGACCCGCAGGCCATCGAGGCCATGGGCAATAAAAGCGCCTCCAAAATCCGCATGCTGGCCGCTGGCGTGCCTTGCGTGCCGGGCTACCAGGGCGACGACCAAAACGACGACACCTTGATGGCTGAGGCGCAAAAAGTGGGTCTGCCGGTGATGGTGAAAGCCGCAGCAGGCGGCGGCGGGCGCGGTATGCGCTTGGTGCACGATGCGCAAGATTTGTTGGCCGCTATCCAGTCCGCACGCAGCGAAGCTAGCAATGCTTTTGGCGATGGTCAGTTGCTCATTGAAAAAGCCGTGTTGCATGCGCGCCATGTGGAGATTCAGGTCTTTGGCGACCGGCACGGTCATGTGGTGCATATTGGCGAGCGCGATTGCTCGGTGCAGCGGCGCAACCAAAAAGTGGTGGAAGAATCGCCCAGCCCGGCGGTGGACGAAGCCCTGCGCGCACGCATGGGCGCAGCCGCCGTGGCCGCAGCGCGGGCAGTGCATTACGTGGGCGCGGGCACGGTGGAATTTATGCTGGCGCAGGAAGGCAGCTTTTACTTTCTGGAGATGAACACGCGCTTGCAAGTAGAGCACCCGGTCACCGAAATTGTGTATGACCTGGACTTGGTGGAATGGCAATTGCGCGTGGCCCAAGGCGAGGCGCTGCCCTTGGGGCAAGAAGCCATCAATGCGCGGCGCAAAGGCTGGGCTATCGAGGTGCGCTTGTGCACCGAAGACCCGGCCAATAACTTTCTGCCGCAAACCGGGCCGCTGCTGGCCTGGCAAGCGCCGCATGGCGCGGGCATGCGCACCGACCACGGGCTGCGCGAAGGCGGCGTGGTCTCGCCCTATTACGACTCCATGCAGGCCAAGCTGATTGCCAGCGGCGACACGCGCGAGCAAGCCTGCCGCACGCTGCTGCACATGCTGGACCACACCGTTCTGCTGGGCGTGACCAGCAACCGCGACTACCTGCGCCAGATCATCGCGCACCCGGTGTTTGCGGCGGGCGATTTTTCCACCGGCTTTATTGCCGACCACCTCAGCCCCGAAAACTTTGCCGCCAGTCGCGCGCCCACTGCGCTGCATAGCGCCTTGGCTGCCGTGCTGATGTACCGCAGCCAGGCATTAGCCTTGCAAGCCGATGCCGGGCTGGATGCCGAACTGCTGGAGTGGCAAAGCTCGGCCCCGGCGCAAGTACCGCTGCTGCTGCAATGCGGCGAGCGCAAGCTGCGCGTCATCGTGGCCGCGCTGGGCCGGGGCGCTTACCGCGTGCAGTTGGACGGGCAAACACTTGATTTGGAGATTGTGTCCATGCAAGCGCCCACGCTGCGTTTTATGCACCAAGGCCTGGACGCCCAAGCCGACTATGCGCTGGCGGGGACCAGCGTGCATGTGTCGCACGCCGGCCTAACCCTGAGCTATAACGACACCACGCTAGCCCCGGCCAGCAAAGACGCAGCAGGCAGCGACGGGCGCATGCTGGCGCCCATGGACGGCAAGATTTTGAAAGTGCTGGTGCAGCCCGGCGACACGATTAGTAAAGGCCAAACCCTGGCGGTGCTAGAAGCCATGAAAATGGAATTTGCCATTAGCAGCGGCGTAGACAGCAGCGTGACCGCCGTGGCCTGCCAAGTGGGGCAGCAAGTGAAAGCACGCCAGTTACTGATTAGCCTGGCACCCACGGCTACCAAAAAAGGAACACCGGCATGAAGCTCTACCATTGCGTCGATGCACGCTCGCTGCGCCCCTTGTGGGCTTTGGAAGAAATGGGCTTGCCCTACGAGCTGGAAGTGCTGCCCTTTCCGCCGCGCGTGTTCAAAAAAGACTACCTGGGCGTGAACCCGCTGGGCACGATTCCCTATTTGGTGGATGGCGATACGCATATGACCGAGTCCAGCGGTATCTGCCATTATTTGGTGGAGCGCTATGGCAAGCACGAGTTTGGCGTGCGGCCTGACCACCCGGAGTACGGCAGCTATACCAACTGGCTTTTTCATAGCGACGCCACCCTCACCTTTCCGCAAACCGTGGCCCTGCGTTACGGCATCATGGAGCCGCCGCCGCGCAAGCTGCCCCAAGCGGTGGACGATTACAAGAAATGGTATTTGGCACGGCTGCGCATGCTCACGGCGCATTTGCAAGACCGCGAATTTTTGTGCGATGGGCGCTTCACCATCGCCGATATTTGTATTGGCTATGCGCTGTTTTTAGGCACCACGCCCGGCCTTGACATGGGCGCGCAATACGCGCCGCATGTGCAGGACTATTTAGCCCGCTTGCTGGCACGTCCGGCGCTGCTAAGGGCGCGGGCTTTGGGGGCATAGGTTTGTTTTATTTCGCTTGATTCCGCTTAAGTGAACGCGATACCGATTGATTGAAATACGCTGATTGAACCGAACCGAGGACACTGCATGAACCCCGTAGATACGGCTGAAACTGAATTGATGCTTGAACAAATGCGCCGTTTTGCGCAGACCGAAGTGGCACCGCACCTGGAGGACTGGGAAGCGGCAGGCGAGTTTCCGCGCAGCATGTACAAGCGCTGGGCCGACCTGGGCTGGCTGGCTATGGGCTACCCGGAAGAACTTGGCGGCATTGCCGCGCCCTGGACGCTGCGCAATGCCTTTGGCGTAGCCGCAGCGCGCTACACCGGCAGCGGTGGCTTATTGGCCAGCTTGGGCAGCAACAGCATCG
>Ga0214919_10013208_pt1 | contig 10040 bp, 9 predicted proteins | sample LL1503_MetaG_FD_177994 | JGI IMG/M metagenome (GOLD analysis project Ga0214919, IMG submission 177994) | Freshwater microbial communities from Lake Lanier, Atlanta, Georgia, United States - LL-1503 | ecosystem: Environmental > Aquatic > Freshwater > Lake | place: USA: Georgia | collected 2015-03-15 | reverse complement strand
GGTGTAAGTGATGTAGCAAGGCGCCTGGAAATGCCAAAAAGTAGCACTCAAGCATTGTTAACAACTTTGGTTGCACGTGGCTATCTCTCGAAAGATATTTTGGGATATTTTCTTCCTGAAAAACTAAGGGGTAGCTGGGTGGGGGGAATTCAAAATAGACTTATATCAATTTCGAAACCAGTTCTTGAAGCTATGGCAGAAGAGAGTCAAGAATCTGCATTTATTGGCGTTTTGACAGCCGAAGCTAAGGTTAAGTACTTAGCTAAAGCAATTAGTCAGAATGAAATTCGATATGACGCTTCGTTAGATCACCTACGTCCTATATATTGCACTTCAATGGGTTTGCTCATGATGGCCTACTCATCTAGTGACGATGTAGCACGATGGCTAAAATTAGCTAAGATTAAATCTATAACAAAATATACTGAAATAAATTTAGAAAAAATATATGCCGTGATTAGACGAGCATATAAAGATGGTTTCGCTGAGCTCAAAGATGGAAATATTGAAGGAGCTTCTGGGGTTTCGGCACCTATATTTGGACCAAGTGGTGCAATTATTGCAGCTTTAAATCTAGGCGCTCCTACTTGGCGTTATGAACAGAGTCGTCAAAAATTAATTCAAATTGTTTGTCGAGAAGCAAAATTGATCACAAGGAGATTATCAAAAGTAGATTAACCAGAACTATTTTGTAGGTAACTATTAATTTTTATTTAAAGGTGTCATATGAAAAATGCAAAAATATTCAAACCTGAAGATATAGTTGGAATTCTTCCGCCCCTCTTAACCCCATTTGATGAAAATGAAGAGATTAGAGATGATATCTTGCGACAAGAAATCAAATATATGCTGGATCAGGGTGTTCACGGCGTTGTGCCTGGGGGTAGTGCTGGAGAGGGGAATACACTTTCGATAGATGAGCTTCGCCGTATTGTGGGCATAACCTGCGAAGAAGTTAATGGTCGGACTCCCGTTGTCGCGGGAATTATTGCCAATAGTACTCGTGATGCCATTCAAAGAGCTAAAGCGCTTGCTGACTTAGGGGTGTCTGCTCTTCAAATTACTCCCGTACATTACATTTATAAGAATGATGATGAGGCGATGATTCGGCACTTCGGAAAAATATATGATGCCGTTGGAATTCCCATCATTATTTATAACGTTATTCCTTGGAATTATTTATCAGTAGACCTTTTAATAAAATTAATGAAAGATAATCCAGGAATCTGTGGCGTTAAACAAAGCGCAGGCGATTTAAAAACGATGGCTGATTTATTACTTCGCTGTAAACCAGAGAGTCGAATATATGCAGCAATAGACGCATTGCTATATCCAACCTTTGCATTAGGGGCGCACGGCGCTATTTCGCAGATTCTATCTGCAGTGCCTGGACCTTGTGTCGATTTATGGAATCTAGTTCAAAAAGGTGATCATAAAAATGCTTTGATATTGCATAATCAATTACTTAAGATGTGGAATTCAATTTCAGGCGACAATCGCTTAGCTGTTACTAAGTACACTTTAGGATTGCAGGGGATTCCCGTAGGTAATCCCAGGGGGCCATTGACACCAGCATCACCCACTCAAAAAATAGCTGCTAAAGCAGCGCTTGAGGAGTTATTGGGGTCAAAAATAGAACTAATGGCTACTTAGTGGAGGGCTATAAAATGCAAAACTTTTATCGCACTGTATCTAGTGTTGTTTTTTAGCCTGAGTATTGCCCTTCCAGCTATGGCTCAGACTTACCCAACAAAACCGATAAAAATTATTGTTCCGTTTGCTCCTGGGGGAACAACAGATGTTGTTGCTAGAACAATAGGTCCAAAGCTCTCAGAGTTTCTTGGCCAGCCCGTCATCATTGAAAATCGCGCCGGTGGCGGTACAGTTATTGGAACTGAAATGCTGGCTAAAGCTACGCCAGATGGCTATACCATTATGTTGGCAACACCTGATTTAACAATTAATCCTAGCATGCAATCTAAGCTTCCTTATGATACAAAGAAGGCTTTTGCTCCGATTAGTATTGTGGGTACTTACCCCATGCTATTGGTCGTAAATTCAGATCATAAAATAAATAGCGTAATGGATCTTAAATCCCAAGCGCAAATAAAACCTGGGCAAATTAATTACGCATCAGCTGGTAATGGATCTATGCCGCATCTCTGTAGCGAGTTACTTAATTCAATGGGTAACATAAATCTCACACATGTACCCTATAAAGGTAATGGCCCAGCCATCGTTGATTTATTGGCTGGGCATGTTTCAATTCTTTTTACTGGTGGACCAGCAGTTACTCAATATGTAAAGGCAGGAAAATTAAAGGTGCTTGGCGTTTCAACTTTGGACCGACATCCAACTTTACCTGATATACCAACGCTCAATGAAAGTGGAATTCCTGGCTATGATGTTACAGCATGGTTTGGTTTTATTGCACCTGCAGGCGTACCTAAGGAAGTACTTGCTAGATTAAATATAGATATTGGTCGAACCTTACAAGACCCAGAGATTCGAAAAAAACTTGCCGGTCTTGGTGCTGATTTAGGTGGAAGTTCTCCTGAATCATTTGGCACTTTAATTAATAGTGAAATTGATAAGTGGAGCAAAGTAATCCGGGTTGCAAATATAAAGCCAGATTGATTTTGATAAATGGCGCATTTCACCAGGTTTCGATCCCAACTACAGCATCAAAAGTGCCAGGGTTTATTGCTAGTGGGTTGCATATGAGTAAGTTAGCTCTGCTCGTATGTAGAACTACTCAAATTCGGGGAAGCCTCTGTGTAACAGCGTGGTAATCCCGAGCCAAGCTAGGCAGCAATGCTTAGAAGGTGTAGAGACTGTACGGGTAGGTCGTAAAGACAAGAGACAGTCCAGACTACAAACTGGAAACAGGCAGTGAAAACTGTAGTGGTAAGCATAATCCTTTGGTCCCAGGCTCAAGTCCTGGTGGGCCCACCAGAAAAAGCCCTCACTAGCCATAGTGGGGGTTTGGTCTTTTGAGCGTGATTTTAAGTAACGCTTGGGGGGGATGGAGTAATCCTTAATTAATTACTAAACCAAGGGTATACCAGCACACCTTAAGCTATATATAAGCATATAGTTCCTATAACCAGTTTATTCCTTCGACTAGATATATCTAGCGCACCGCCTGAGATTGGAAATACTCATAGAGAAGTATTTTTCAATCTAACGGGGGCGGCTTATGAAATACAGATTCACGCTTAGTCTATTGACTGCTTTACTGACGATTGGCTTTAATAGTTCAAATGTTCAGGCTCAAAGTGCCTTTGCTGGATTTTATGGACAGGTCTCTACTGGTTATGAAAGTAATCAATTAGGAAGCATGACGGGTACCGCAGTCGCCGTTCCTGCAGATAACAGTAATCTAAATAGAAGTAGTCCCAGTCAAAATTTTGGGGGCATGCCATTAGTACTTGGTATAGGCTATTACTGGCAAGCGAGTCCTAATTGGTTACTGGGCTTAGGTGCTGATTATTCTGCACTATCACAAACTAGCTCTACTTTCTCTGTTACTAATACTAATGCGGCTGGTAACTCTTTACTTCCTCCAGGCACTACCGATTCAGGAAATGGTGCAAGTCTAAAAGCTTCTAATCGGTATAATTTTTTTGTTAGTCCTGCCTATGTCTTAGATAAAGAAAAAATAATTTATCTGAAGGCTGGCTATAGCCAAGTTAGTGCGCAATACAACCCTCCGGGTAGCGCTACTACAACTAGTTCTAACGGAATTTCAGCCACTTCGGCGACCAAGGCATCCTCCCAGTCTTCGACCCTCGGCGGTTATCTGATTGGCTTGGGTTATAAGCAAATGATTGCCAGTGGCTTTTATGGATTTGTTGAAGGAAACTATATGGGTTATGCGAATCCTAGTTATAGCTACACCACGGGTTATTCTGCCGTAAAAAATAATCTGGGCGTAACTTCAACATCTACTACCTATCACTCTACAAACTTTAACGGCTTAAATACCTATCAATTCTTAATTGGGGCGGGATATGCGTTTTAGGTCACAAGATAAGTTAATTAATGCATTTGATACCACTCTACGGAGCGGTTTTTTGTCCTAATCGTTTATTTCTATCGTTAACTGCCTCATAAATTAGCTAGCCAGAGTAGGACCGGCAAACCAAAAGCATTTACTCAGGTTCAAGTCCTTTTGATCTAACTAGAAAAGCAAAATTTCCTTCTGGCAGGCTTGCTTTTTCTAATTAATTACCAACTTTAGGTATTAGTATTTAGAATAAATGGAAAGTTGCTGATGTCTCAGGATAAGATAAATTTCAATAATGGCGCCAATTATGAAAAATTAATGGGCGCCTGGAGCGAGCTTGTTGGTGGCGTATTTTTAGACTGGCTTGATTTACCCAATAAACTCGAATGGTTAGATGTTGGTTGCGGTAATGGTGACTTTACTGAAATGGTTATTAAGCGCAACTCACCAGAGGCAATATCGGGTATGGACCCCTCAGCTGAACAATTAAGCTATGCACGATCAAGACCGGGATGTGAGCTTGCCAGTTTTCGGCTTGGGAATGCAATTAATCTGCCGTATTCTAATAACCAATTTGATGTTGCTGTAATGGCATTAAGTATTTTTTTTGTACCTGAGCCTGCAAAAGGTTTATCTGAGATGGTTCGTGTGGTTCGACCTGGTGGGAGCGTAGCTGCTTATGCCTGGGATATGCTAGACAACCTTTATCCTTTAGCACCAATAAATCAACAGCTTAGTGCGATGGGCATACAAGAATTATTACCCCCAAGCTTGAAGGCTTCTAAGTTAGTTGTGTTGCAAAATCTTTGGACTCAGGCTAATTTAAAATCGATCAAGATGGATGAATTTATAGTCAAAAAAACTTTCAATAACTTTGAAGACTACTGGAGTACTGCATTATTAGACTCAAGTATAAAAACGATATTTAATTCCATGACATTAGGTGATCAAAAATTAATGATTAATGGCGTATGTAAGAGCTTACCTATAGCAAGTAACGGCCAAATTATTGTTAATGCTAAAGCGAATGCAGTGCGTGGGCAGGTTTCTTTATCTAATTAAATAGGGTGAGTGTGGCTAAAGTTGCCTATTAAAACTGCTCAAATTTTATGGGTCAATTTATGAGGGTTGGTATATTTTCGACGTTACTTGAAGTAACGCTTGTGAGAGAGGATTAGGCATCCCAGGTCTGGTCAATTCTGCCTTAACAATGTTGGTTTACATCTAAAACTGATCCACCATTTGTATCTAACTTTAATCCATCCAAATGATATTGTTATCTTTGACTGACAGCCTATATTGAGCGGATGTTGGTCTGAAATTGGTTGCAAATTAAGGCGCTAATTGGATCAGTTTTGCGTACAAATCAACATTTTAGGTTGCAGTAATACTTACTCCGCTCTTATGTTTGCAGTTTTGATGATTCGTCCAAAGTAAGCCATATCTCGATTAATTGTATTTGCTAAATCAGATGGTGCCCCCCCTAATGGGATCATCCCCTGCTGTTTAAATTGCTCCATTAGTATTGGATTTGCGAATGCTTTTTGGAGAGAGCTATTTAATTTTTCGATGATAGGTTTGGGCGTACTAGCTGGAGCAAAAAAGGCCAGCCAATTCGTGCTTTGAAAACCAGGTAATGATTCCGCAATTGCAGGAACTTCGGGCAGTAATGGCGAGCGCTTAAGACCACCATTACCTAGCGCTCGTACTTTGCCAGATTTTATAAATGGCAATGCAGTAGAAACACTTATTAAAAACATTTGGACTTCATTAGTGCTTGTAGCCATAATTCCAGGGCTTCCACCCTTATAAGGAATGTGAACAATATTAGCCCCAGTTTTATCTTTGAATATTTCCATGGCTAAATGTTGCGGCGAGCCAATCCCAGTGGAAGCGTAATTGAGAACCCCCGGTTGACTTTTGGCTAAAACCACCAGCTCATTCACGTTATTTGCCATTAAGCTGGGGTTAACTACTAAGATATTATCTAGTGATACACCCAGCATAACGGGCTCTAGATCTTTCTTAAGATCGAATGGCACTTTGTCATAAAGCAGTGGATTAGTAGCAATAGAGGCTTGATCTACCAAGATCGTATAGCCGTCTGGTGCGGCCTTGGCTACCATTGATCCAGCGACCATGCCAGCGGCACCCACCACGTTATCAACAATAACTGATTGACCAATTTGTTTTCCTAGCTCTTGCGCGGCGAGCCTGGCAAATATGTCAGTTCCACCGCCGGCTGCATAGGGAACTATGAATTTAATTGGCCTGTTGGGGTAATTGTTTGAAGTCTGCGAATAAGCATTTGATATAGCATTAAGTAAACACAGAGTAAGCAGTAGCTGCTTTAATTGATTACAAATTCGCATTTTCATATTGTGTATTGAGACTCTTTTTTTGTAGTTTATAGATTGATATTGAAGCGCTTCTTAAAGGCTTTTTGTAATTGCTCAAACATGACGCCTATGCGAATAACAGAAAAATCACTGAAATCAATAATGGTGCTAGAACGCCCTAGAGGATTGTGATACTTAGAAAGCCCATAATCAGCCACAAGATCTACTGAATTTAATACCTCTGCCTCAATGTCTTCAGCACGATACTTACTTCCCATAAGGGATGTATTAGCTGAGGAGCCAAATACAGGCATACCCATTTCCCAAGATTGATTAACTAACTCATCATGCAGCACGCCCGCATTCAGTAGCATGTCAATCGTGCCACCCTTTGTTGAATTTTGAAGCACAAAGGGATCTACATTTTTAAAGAAGGAATGGTTTGGCTTAAAAGGGGCTACTACAGAGAAAGGTAATTTTTCCTGCTCAATAATTTCACGAATCACCCCTCTTTTTTCACTTGGGAGCATATGAATCTCATTACTAATTTCCCAGTTGGAAAAAAACCCACTCGGTTTTTCATAGCTCCGATTTTTTGCTTGGAAAATTCGTTTAATCGCATTTTCTCTACTGCCAATTACAGCATAAGCTACATCTAGCCCCAGTACTGCGACCCCACCATTTTTGAGAACAGTAAGAATTTCTGCAGCATCGCTTTTTACCTGTTCCGAGGTAATAGGGTCATGTGTATTTGCATGGGTTGCGCTTGGTTTAATAGTTTTTGGCACAGAATTCCCTCGCTAAATTCATTTCGTCAGAAAAATATAGCATAGTTCTGCAAAAAATATATGTACTGGTATTGCAGATCGAAATGCTTTTATCTAAAGATTGGCGGTATTAGTTAGCATTGCTCAAGTTAGCAGGTATTAAGCTTGTTTTAACTTGACAAATGCAAAGTTCAGGGAGTAAAGAAAATTACAAAATTCAGAACCAGCCAGTCCCAGGTTCAAGTCCTGGTGGGCCCACCAGAAAAAGCCCTCACTAGCGATAGTGGGGGTTTAGTCTTTTAAGCGTTACTTTAAGTGACGCTTGTGGGGGGGGGATTGGGCATCCCAGGCCCTGGTCGATTACGCACACCTAATAAATGTCAGGCTGAGAGTTGTGCAAGTCCTTTGCCGAATGACCAATTCTCTGGAGTGTTGTCAACAATAGTTACAAAGATATCCTCTTTTCTAACTCCTGGATTGACAGTCAACACTTTTACCAATTCACTATATAAATTCAATTTCATTTCTTTTGTTCTTAAAACAGAAGTGATGTGTATTACCACAACATCGTCAGAGCGATTTCCATTCCACATCATTTTATCGATCAGGAAATGGGATTTTTTATGTTCCGAAATTATCTGAAATCGATCATTTAATAGAATTTTCCAAGAAGTTTGTAATGCTTGGTGTATGCCATCAGCTATTGCTTGAATATATTCTGGGGATTTTCCTTCAGCTAGTGAAATTTGTATCAATGGCATGCTTGCCTCCGTTATCAAGGTCAGCTCCGATAGCTGCTGACAAAATACTAGCATACCCTTTAGAACGCATAGTCCAGGGAGTTAGGAAACTAACACAAACCGGAATTTTTTGGTCCCAGGTTCAAGTCCTCTTGGGCCCACCAGAAATGAAAAGGTCCTTACCGGACACATGCTTTACGTCCGGTACCGATCACATGGTTACATATACCCAGTACTTTCATTCCACGGCATAGAGTGGTCCCTCCTATGCCTAAAACTGTAAAGTATGTGTCCGGTATAAAGTGTTAACTATGTGTCGAGTCGTACAAAATACCAACCTTGGGGTTGGTATTTTTTTGAGCGTTACTTTAAGTAACGCTTGTGGAGTGCTTTTTGGTAGATAAAAGCACTTCTACTAGTGATTTACCCTAATTTTTGATGAAATAGACATGAAAATATTTGATAATAAATCTCATATTTCATGAAAATACGAACTAAAGGTGGGTATATGAAAAGCAAATTATTAGCATTGTCATTATTCGGTTTTGGCTTTAGCGTTTCTTCTGTAGCGCAAACGAGCTCAGTTTCGGTTGCTCCTTATTCAGATTTTGTGGGTGTTTATGGACAGATCTCTACTGGCTGGGATCAAAATACAGCACAATCTAGCTCACCCTCAATTACAACTTCAAAATATGGTTCGGCTACAGGTACCGCAAGTGATACTGGAAGCTGGGGATACACTCCTTTAAATGTCGGCGTAGGTTACATCTTTGAAGTAATGCCTAAATGGACCTTAGGCGTTGGCGCTGACTATTCGCTGTATATGCCTAATAGCAATACTGTAGCAACAGATTTTAAAGGTCAATTAGCCAATGGCAAGGTAAGCTATTACTACACAGCAAAAGACCGCTACAACTTATATGTTACGCCAGGATACGCAATCGATAAAGATAAGTTAGCTTATGTGAAGTTGGGGTATACAAGCGAAATTATTCAAATTAAAAACCCTAATGATGGTCGCGCAACGAATTCAGATAGGGTGGGCGGATATATCTTGGGAGTAGGATATAAACAAATTATCTCTGGCGGTTTTTATGGATTTGGCGAAGCTAATTACCTGGGATATAGCTCGAGTACGCTAAGCACTCCAACTATTAATGCTACTAGCCAAGCTAGATTTAATGTTAATCAGAATGTCAGCGCTTATAACTTTTTAGTTGGTGTTGGATACAAGTATTAAGAAATTAACCCCCGCTTTGACATTGTTTTAATTAGCCACTCTTAGGAGTGGTTTTTTATTGGGTCAATTTTTAAAAAAGATCATTACACGCCCACCAAAAATCTCAATCCTTTGGTCCCAGGTTCAAGTCCTGGTGGGCCCACCAAGAATCACAATACCAACTCTAGGGTTGGTATTTTTTTGAGCGTTACTTTAAGTAACGGTTGTGCAGATGCTATCGCTAAACGCAGCCAGTTCAGTTATAGAGCGCTATATGAGTATGAATTTTATACATACCTAGAGTTAGGTAAAATCTTTTTAACAGATCTTCGAGCTGCCTTAACGTTTAGTTAAGCCTACCGCTCTAGATTTCGAATATCAAATTAATCATGGGGTGAAAACATGAGAGCTATTTTCTTTTTAATCATTGCAATTTTTACTACTGCTCAAATCATTGGTTGTAGCGAGGGAAGTAGCTCAACTAATACGACTGCAAAGCAAATTTCTGTTGATTCAACAATCGTCGCTACAGAAGTTGGATGCATGAAGCAATATGCTGCCGATCCATCAAACAATTATGTGAACTATGCACCTGCTATAGGGGCTCCAGAGCATACTGACTCGATTCACAGTGGCGTGCAACCATGTGCCACTTTTACTGGTTCTTTTAGTGGTTCAAATCAGGCAATCCAGATGACATCGGCCAGTACATGGGGATCGATTCAGTTTATTGTGAATGATGGCCCCACGGGCAGCTATATTATGGGTGGAGGTTTAGCATCTGAAACAACTGGTCAATATGTTGCAAAATTTAATCCATTAACTGGTCAACAAATTTGGCTTACCTATATTAATGCCGTCAATCCACTACCTGCTGGGCAGTGGAATGCTTTTGGTAGCATGGGAGTGATTGCCGATGGAACAATTATTGCTGCAGCGGGCACAACGATTGTTAAGCTCGATCCA
>Ga0214919_10013207_pt1 | contig 10041 bp, 6 predicted proteins | sample LL1503_MetaG_FD_177994 | JGI IMG/M metagenome (GOLD analysis project Ga0214919, IMG submission 177994) | Freshwater microbial communities from Lake Lanier, Atlanta, Georgia, United States - LL-1503 | ecosystem: Environmental > Aquatic > Freshwater > Lake | place: USA: Georgia | collected 2015-03-15 | reverse complement strand
TTTGCCCTGTGAAACTTGTGGGGGAAAGCGTTTCAAAAAAGAAGTATTGGAAGTAGCATTTGAAGGAAAGAATATTGATACTATTCTAACCATGACAATTGATGATGCCATAGCCTTTTTTAAGGAAAATAAACAAACTAAAATCGTTCAAAAATTACAACCATTGCAAGATGTTGGTTTAGGTTATGTCCAACTAGGACAATCTTCTTCTACTCTTTCTGGAGGAGAAGCACAACGTATAAAATTAGCCTCTTTTTTAGTCAAAGGAGTTACAAAAGAAAAAGCTTTGTTCGTTTTTGATGAGCCAACTACCGGATTACATTTTCATGATATCAAAAAACTTTTGGCTTCTTTTGACGCGCTAATTGAGAAAGGACATTCAATTATAGTAATTGAACATAACCTTGACTTAATTAAATGTGCAGATTGGATTATTGACCTCGGTCCAGAAGGTGGCGAAAATGGTGGTCAATTACTTGCTGTGGGAACACCTGAAGATATTGTGAAAAACAAAAAATCAATTACAGGTAGTTATCTCAAAGAAAAGATATAAAAGTTATAAATCACTCCACTAAAATTTTCTTAGTAATTCTTTTGTTTTTTGTTTGTAATACAGCTAGATACATTCCTTTAACTAATCCTTCTATTGAAATCGCTTCTATCAAACGAGGATTCTCAATTTTTTTATTTAAAACTACTTTTCCTCGCAAATCTATAATAGAAAAAGAATAATTGGTATCTGTTAAACTTCCTAAAATAATATTCAAAAAATCCTTCGCTGGACTAGGATAAAAACTTACTTGATAATTATTTTCAATTGCTTGGCTATTTAATTCTGAAGTACTAGCTTTTGCAAAATGCAAAGCGGCTCCAGTTGCGGCTTTAGCAATATTATAAACATAAACTGGATCCATATTAATTAATAAATCAGTTGCTGTATGTCTATGAGGTGTTTCATTTTTTTCAAAAAAACCTGTTATAACTTCGTTGTTGTCTTCAAAAGGCATGTAATCAGAAGCATAGGCATAAGATAAAAAAGTATTCAAAGGAGAATATAATCCGACACACTTTACTAATTCATTAGTAATGGTGTTAGAGTCAGCATTGTTTGAAGTTGGACTACCTGTATCTCTTTCACAAGTAATAGTATCATTAACCATATCAGCTCTACCGCCTACTTCATCAATATTAAAGACAAGTCTAATATCCATTTTTGGAGAAGTTGCATTAACGACACTAGATACAAAATTTTGACTGCCAATTAAACCGTCTTCTTCTCCACTGAAATTAATAAATTTTACAGAATATTCTGTCGGGACATTTTGAAGTAATCGTGCTACTTCAAAAATAGTAACAACTCCACTCCCATTGTCATTTGTTCCTTTGCCTGTTATGGTATCATAATGACCACATAAAATAATGAACGTATTCGGATAAAGTGTACCAACTTTGGTAACAACTAAATTTTTACAGGTAGCGGTGCCATTTGTAAAACTATATTCTTGTATTTGTGTTGCAGTATAACCGTAACTTAAGTATTTAGCTTTAAGCCAATTTAGAGTGTTTTGTAGTGGTGTTGTGCCTTTTCTCTTTATACCAAGATTTTCAAATTCATTTAAATTTGAGAGAATATTTAAGGAGGAGACTTGATCAACAATACTACCATAATAAGGAATATAATTTTGGCTATACCCCTTTAAAATGCCAAATAATAAAAAAAATGAAAAGAGTTGTTTTTTCATTAATAATTGGATATGACAAATTGTTTTAAATTCAAAAATAGATAACAAATTTAATCAATAAAAGAACATATTTGAAATTGTTTGATAATTATAATAAAACCAAACACTCTTCTAAACACTCTAAAAACAAAGATTTCAAGCCTTTTTAATCAAATCTTAAGAATTGATTTACCTTTTGTGGCACGTCAATTGAAATAGGAATATAATGGAAATGATTTCCGTTCGAAGAAGCTGAAAATCGAAAGAGTAAGCAAAACACATAAATTAAAAGAACATGAAAAAAATTACCTTTTTAGTAGCAGGCGTTTTAATGACATGTGGAATTGTAAACGCGACAGAATTAAAAACAAATTGTAACTCTGAAGAACCAATCTCATTTATGGAAAGAGGTATTGAGTTTTTCGTTTTTCCTAACGGAGATTTTGATTTTAACACTCGTCCACTCGACAGCGAAGGCGATTATTTTTATAAAACCGCCGGCAAAAGAGGAATGAGTCAAGAAAGAAGAACAATGAATTATGAAATTCGAATAGAACACGATAGTTTTGGAAGAGTAAGAAGAATTGGTAACACGTTTATCAATTATGACAACAGAGATAGAGTAAATAGAATTGGAAGTGTTTATATGAGGTACAACAGATTTGCATTAACACAAATTGGAGGAATGCAAATTATCTACAATCGAAGAGGTGAAATTGTTGATACCATTGGACGAGTGAAAGGTTATTATAACTCTGGATACACCTACAACAATAACAATCATTATGATGATTATAATTATGCAGCATCAAGCTATAATGATAATAATAGCGATTTCTACTATTACAAAACTGATGGTGCGAAAGCAAAAGTTGAAGACGATAAAGAGAGAAAATAAGTAAGGTTAGTTTAAGATTAATGGTTAGGTTTTGTTAAAAAATCCCGCAAAGTTTAAAACGATGCGGGATTTTTGATTTTATAAATATCAGAGGATTAATGTCCACTACTGACTTTCTTATCATAATCAATTCCTTGTTTTTTTAATATAGCCTTCACTTTCCAAGCATAGAAAACTAAATAAGCAAAACAAAAAACGCCCACAATATAGCTGTTTTGAATACCAATATTTCCTGCTACTTCGCCTTGTAGCCAGGCTATAATACCTCCACCCATTATCATCATAATCAAAAAACTACTTCCTTGACTGGTATTTTTTCCTAATCCGCTTACGGCTAGAGTAAAGATACAAGGCCAAAGTGTACTACAAAATAAACCAACACTAGTAAAGGCATAAACACTTATCATGCCGCTTGTTGCCATCCCAGTAAATAAAGCTACTATTCCTAAAGTTGAAAATATAAGTAACATTCTAGCAGGATTTCCTTTGCTTGCTATATCAGCAGCAATCAAAACTAAAATAATTAATCCGTATATATAGAAAGGGGTTAAATCATGTTTAGCCACAGCATTAACAAATAAGAAAACTCCAAATGCCAAATAAGGGGCAATAAAACGAAGTACTTTTTGTTTATTCATATCATCCGTAAAAGCTTCAACGGCACCTGTCCAACGACCAATCATTAAACTCGCCCAATATAAAGATATGTAAGGAGCAATATCGCCAATAGCAAAACCTAACTTACTCTCCATATAAGCTGGTAAATTTGCAGCTGTAGAAACTTCTACCCCAACATAAACAAAGATTCCAATCATCCCTAAAATCAATTGAGGATATTTTAATGCAGAATTGCGGCTTGCATTAGAATCACCTTCAGTTTCAATAACAGCTACAGGCTTGTCGGGAATTGAAGACATTTTGAGCATAACAGCTACAATTAAAAAAGCAACGCCTAATACCAAATAAGGTGTTTTCACACTTTCAATACTCATTTCGGTATTGGTAGAAGTTGCAGCTCCAAAAATGGCAAAACTCACAATTAGCGGTCCAATTGTAGTTCCTAAATTATTTATTCCGCCAGCTAATGTTAATCGTTGTGATCCTGTAGTTATTGGCCCTAAAGCTATTGCCAATGGGTTGGCTACCGTTTGTTGCAAAGAAAACCCTAAAGCCACAGTAAACAATCCAGATAACATTAAAGGAAATGAATGCATATTTGCTGCAGGGTAAAATAATAATGTTCCCAATGCCGAAATCACTAATCCTAAAGCTAAAGAATTTTTATATCCAATTCTATTAATTAAATCTCCTTTTGTCAAATACGAAATAATCATATAAATGATTGAACCTACCGTGTAAGCAACGTAGAAAGCAACTGAAACCAACTGACTTTGTCCTTGGGTTAAATCAAATGCTTTTTTGAAAACTGGAATTAAGATGTCATTACTGGCAGCAACAAATCCCCAAAAGAAGAAAACAGTTACTAAAGGAATAAATTGTGCCCAATTGGTCTTTGCTGTTGATGTACTCATAGATTGGTTTGGTATTGGTTATTTATAATTGTTTTAGTTTTTAAATTAATTTATAAAAGTCGTAATTTGAAATGTAATTTTTATGTTTATTTTGATATTTATTCTACTTTTTAATTTCACTTTTTGGTCCTACTCCATTATTATTAAAAGCTTTCATTTAGCTAAATAATTAAAGAGTTTTTAAAAAATAATCAAAATATCTATTTAACTAACTCAATTTTTGTGCTTGTACTCACATTTGAATCTTTTCCAATAAAAATCTCAAATTCGCCAGGTTCAGCAACAAACTCCAAATCTGAATTATAGAATTTTAAATCTTCAACTGAAATTTCAAATGTAACGGTTTCCTTTTTACCTTTTTTAAGGGCTATTTTTTGAAAGCCTTTTAATTCTTTAATTGGACGTGTAACTGTGCCAACTAAATCTCTGATGTACAACTGTACCACTTCTTTTCCGTCAAAATTTCCTGTGTTTGTTATATCAACAGTTACTTTTAAAGTTTCTGATGCCAACATTTTAGTGGAAGAAACTTTAAAATTTGAATACTCAAAAGTAGTATAACTCAATCCGTAGCCGAAAGGAAATAGCGGTTCGTTGCGTTCATCTATATAATTGGATTTGAATTTTTCAAAAACACCTTCTTTGTTTCCTAGTGGTCTTCCTGTGTTTTTGGCGTTATAATATATTGGCACTTGACCTAAACTTCTTGGAAAAGTGGTTGTTAATTTTCCAGATGGATTTTCGTTGCCAAACAGAACATCTGCAATAGCCAAACCTGATTCACTCCCAGCAAACCATACGTCTAGAATGGCAGGAACTGTTTCGTTTTCTTGGTTTAAAATTAATGGCCTTCCGTTAAATAAGACTAAAACAACAGGTTTTCCTGTTTTTAATAAAGCTTGTAATAATTCTTTTTGAGCTTGCGGAATTTCGAGATTGGTTCGGCTGCTACACTCACCGCTTAATTCGGCAGATTCACCAAGTGCAGCAATAATAATATCTGATTGATTAGCTATTGTCAAAGCTTCATTCAATAATTCTTCATTAGTCCTTTTGTCTCTATGCAGGGTTTTGCCGAACATGGTGGCTCTTTCTTCTAGAGCTGCATCATAGTCAAGATTGCTGCCTTTAGCATATAAAATTTTAGCGTTATTTCCAACTGCTTCTTTGAGTCCGGCAAGTACCGATATCGAATTTTCTTGTTTGGTCGCCACACTCCAGGTTCCTGCCATATTTTCTTTGGCATCAGCCAATGGACCAATAAGAGCAAATTTTCCTGATTTTTTTAAAGGTAAAAGTTGATTTTTATTTTTTAACAAAACCATAGATTCAGAAGCAATTTTTCTAGCTTCCGCTCTATTTGATTGTGTGAAAATTTCTGTTTTTGCTCTATTTAAATCACAATATTTAAATGGATCTTGAAATAATCCTAAATCATATTTAGCGTTTAAAATTAATTTAACAGCATTGTCTATTTCTTCGATAGTAACTTTTCCTTCTTTCAATGATTTTTGTAATGTATATAAAAAACCCTCGCTTACCATATCCATTTCAATTCCTGCCTTTAGTGCTAAAGCAGAAACAGTTTGCAAATCGCCTATGCCATGATATTCCATTTCCATAATAGCTGTATAATCTGTAACTACAAATCCTTTAAAACCCCATTGCTTTCTTAAAACATCGGTCATTAGCCATTTGTTGCCAGTAGCAGGAATACCATCAATTTCATTAAATGATGCCATAACGGAACCCACGCCAGCATCGACAGCGGCTTTGTATGGTGGAAAATAATCGTTGTACATTTTGATTCGACTCATGTCAACCGTATTGTATTCTCTTCCAGCTTCTGGAGCGCCATAAAGTGCAAAGTGTTTAACACAAGATAATATGGTGTTATTATTAGATAAATTATCGCCTTGATAACCCATAACCATTGCTTTGGCTATTTGACTTCCTAGATAAGGATCTTCGCCCGAACCCTCTGAAACTCTTCCCCAACGTGGATCACGAGAAATATCGACCATTGGCGAAAATGTCCAATTGATACCATCAGCACTGGCTTCTTGAGCAGCAATTTGAGCACTTCTTTTTATTAAGTTCATATCCCAAGTGCACGATAATGCAAGCGGAATTGGGAATGTAGTTTCGTATCCGTGAATAACATCCATTCCAAAAAGTAATGGAATTTTTAATCGACTTTTTTCTACGGCAATTTTTTGTACTTCTTTTATTTTTTGTATGGATTTGATGTTGAATAATCCACCCACTTTTCCTTGTTCGATATTTTTTGCAACGTTGGAACTATTGACTTGACCAGTTGTAATATCAACAGATGTAGGCAAATTCAACTGACCTAATTTTTCTTCCAACGTCATTTTGGAAATCAAATCAGAAATAAAAATTTCTTTTGGAGTATTATTTATGGGTTTGTTTTTCTTTTGAGAATAAGACAAAAACATTCCAAAAAAGAATAGAAGTAAAAGTGTTAATTTTAGTTTCATTTAATATACATCCTTAAAAGATTAATATTCAAAAATAAAGATAGTTATCCTTTACTATCAAATCATGAATTATTTTCCATCAACATAATCTTGAAGATAAGCAAATCGCGGGGTTAATTTTCCATTTTCACTTATTTTGGCACGCTGCAATATACCATCCTTATCACCATTAAAAAAAGCAGGGATAACGTGTTCCATAAACATTTCGCCAAAACCTTCACTGGCGTCTTTAGGTAATTCACATGGCAAATTATCTACTGACATAACCATTATAGAACCTGGGTGTGTAAAAGGGACTTCCTCATTTGTACTTGGTAAATAACCAAAAAATGGTTCGGTAATAGTAGAAGCTTTTATAGTACAAGCAATAGGTCCATCAACATCACATGAAATATCTGCTACTACTTTTATTTTACAATCTGGCGCTTTGAGCATGTCACGTGTTAGGATATCTGGTGCGTCATTACCATGAAAATGTCCTGCTATAAAGATATCGGCTACTTTTGTAAAACGCTCAAAATTGGAAGTGTAGTCTTTAGGATTTTTATAGAAATCATTATTATCTAAAACTTGTCCTTCAAATCTTTTATTATAGTCTAAAACATCTATTTGACAATATACTGGCTGCGAATAAATCTTTGTTAGAAAATCATCAATGGTAACTTGTTTTACTTTCATGCCATCCAAGATTTCTTTAGCACCCATTCCTACTTTACCATTCCCAGTTAATACAATTTTGACATTGGGCAAGGTTTGTCTTTTCAATCGAGTAATCAGATCTTCTTTATTATGTAATGTTTCTGCTTTTGGAATAGTAAATAAATCATATTTGATACCAAATGCTCTAAAGCCATTATAAGCGCCTACAATTCCGGCATAGCGACCAAAACCAATTAATCTTCTATTACTTGAATCTACTATGGTTTCGTGGTCATATAATTCAATATTATTTTTTAAAATAGCCCTTAACAATTCACGATTATGCACTTGTTTTTTGATAGTATGCGAAAAGAAGAAATACTTTTTATTGGGAATTAAGTAATCTATCGGGATTTCTTTTACGCCAAAGAAAACATCACAATCAATAATGTCATCGGAAACTTCAATATTTAAATCAGTATATTCTTTATCTTTAAAAATACGGATGTCCGAGCTTTCTACTTTTATCACGGCATCTGGATATTTGTGTTGTAACCTTACTAATTCCTGAGGTGTAAAAACAACTCTTCTGTCAATCGGTATCTTTCTTTCTTTTATAATTCCAAACTTCATGAGGTATTTTATTTGCATCAAAAGTAGTTGTAACGAAAACGTTTTCAAAACTTTTTATAAAAAATAAAATAGTATCTTTTACAAAGCATTAATTGACATTAAATAGGCCACAAAAAACTATCCATAAATTGTGAAAAACATGTTGATAGCTTTCTAACCACAAGGTTTAATACTCTTGTTGAATACTTATATTTGTTTTCCAATAAACTAAAAATGTATTTCAAAATAACCCGCTACATATTATTATTTTTTGCCACAACATTAGTAGTAACATCTTGTACAAAGCAAGAAAAAAATGAAAATGGCATTGTTAAAGTCAATAATAATGGAATACCTGTGATGCTACCCCTACAGGAAGTATTACCAAAATTATCCAATTCTTACATCAAAGAAAAAAAATATGAAGTTTCTCGATATTTTGAAAAAATATGGTCTGAGAAAAATGATAATGTAGCTTTCTTGGTAGCCAAAAATGGCCAAATTATATATGAAAACTATATGGGCTTTGCCAATAGAAGTACAGATGTATCCATAACGAAAGACACCCCACTTCATATTGCCTCTGTAAGTAAAGTTTTAACATCAACTGCAATTTTGATGTTGGTAGATACTAAAAGACTATCCTTAAATCAAAAAGTAAATACCATTATTACTAATTTTCCCTATCCTGATGTTACTATTCAAACCCTACTTAACCACAGAAGCGGAATGAAAAATTATTCTTATTTTACCTACGAAAACAATAATTGGGATAAAAAACAAACCTTAACTAATAAAGATATTGTAAAGGTGATGGTAGATAAACAAATTCCTTTAGAATCTAAAACAGATACTCGTTTCAGTTATTGCAATACCAACTATGCCATGTTGGCTTTAATCATCGAAAAAATTACTGGGTTAAAATATCCAGAAGCCATGAAAGAGATGATATTTAATCCCCTAAAAATGACCAATACTTTTGTATTTAATATCACCAAAGATAAAGATATAATAGCGCCATCTTATAAAGGAAATAATGTTGAAATCGGTATAGATTATTTGGATGGCATATATGGCGACAAAAATATTTATTCTACGCCTAGAGATTTATTAAAATTTGACAAAGCGCGTTATTCCCCATTTTTCCTAAACCCTGAATTACTCAAAAAAGTATACCAAGGATACAGCTTCGAAAGTAAAGGACTGCGCAATTATGGTCTTGGTGTGCGGATGATTGAATTTGAAAAAGGCGAACCCTTCTATTATCATAATGGTTGGTGGCATGGCAACACTTCCTCATTCATAACTTTACGAAAAGAAAAAGTATTCATTATTGTGTTATCTAATAAGTTTACTAAAAAGACCTATCAAACGAAAAGGTTAGCCTCACTTTTTGGTGATTATCCATTTAAACTTCATGAGGACGGGGAAGAATAAAACTCTTGACATCAGCTTTAAAATAGCTTATCTTTGCCAACAGGTTTTGGGTATTGAGTTTTTAAATGAAAACTGAACACTAAAAAACTAAATACTGAACATAATAAAAAATGGGGTCGACTGGTTTTGACAGCAAGTCGAATTGAACAGTAAGCACGTCGAGCATTGTACTTTTTGCTCGTAAATCCAAAGGTACAAAAACATAAACGGCGAAGGAAACTACGCTCTTGCTGCATAATCTGAATTAATAGTAAGATTAGCCTCGTTCTACCAGGTAGGAAAGCAGGATTTACCTCGAAAGCTTTGGTTTGTGGCGGTCGGTATAGGTAAATCGTAAATATAAACCTAAGAATAGTTGCGCTACGAGACTGTTACGAAAATTTAAGAAGCTAAGTGTTTTGTGGCTGTTTCTGGTCTAGCAAAATATCGAAAACCCAATCAGAAAATAAACGTGTAGAAAGCTCTTTAGTTGCTTGTTTGGACCCGAGTTCGACTCTCGGCGACTCCACAAAAAAACCACTCTTTGGAGTGGTTTTTTTATGTTTTATATCTTGTACTATATTATCGCTTCAACGAAAAATGGGACTTAAATTGTTTTCCTAAACTTGTTTCTTCGTAATCTACTGTAAACCAATAATCATCTGATGGTAATGGACTTCCGTTAAAGGTTCCGTCCCAACCTGCACTTGTAGAACTTATTT
>Ga0214919_10013206_pt1 | contig 10041 bp, 10 predicted proteins | sample LL1503_MetaG_FD_177994 | JGI IMG/M metagenome (GOLD analysis project Ga0214919, IMG submission 177994) | Freshwater microbial communities from Lake Lanier, Atlanta, Georgia, United States - LL-1503 | ecosystem: Environmental > Aquatic > Freshwater > Lake | place: USA: Georgia | collected... | reverse complement strand
TAGAACTCTGCTTCTGGTGCAAAGAATGCTTGATCAGCAAATCCAAGTGAGCGCATGTACTCAACAGCCTTTGCAACAACTCCACGTGGATCACGTGAATATGGAGTGTTGTCAACTGGATTGTGAACAGAGAAAATAATAACAAGAGTTTTTTCTTTACGATATGGATCCAAGAATGCAGACTCTGGAACCGGCAAAAGTTTCATATCTGATTCGTTGATGGATTGGAATCCACGAATAGATGAACCATCGAACATCAGACCATCAGTAAAGACTGCTTCGTCGAATGACTCAACAGGCACGTTGAAGTGATGTTGGATTCCTGGAAGATCTGTGAAGCGCACATCGACGAGCTTTACATCTTCCTTCTTAATGAAAGCAAAAATTTCTGCTGAATTCTTAAACATGCTTCTCCCAATTTCGCATTAGATACTAATTCCGTATCGATGCAGCGGCCTCATCATTGAGCGCTTCTGCTTAGGGGTAAGCGTAGGAGGCGAGGGGCAAAAAGGCATAACTCGTGTGTTACATCCATGTTAAGAATTTCCCACCCAGACGCCCCGTTAGGCTTATGCCCATGACACGTGTGAGTTTGGGGCGTCGATTCGTAGCCCTTGCCCTGGATTGGCTGATGTCCTACGCCATCGTCGTAGCCCTGACCGGTGGAATCGGGGCAGCCTCGAACTATCGATCCCTAAGTGTGCTTGCCCTATTTTTCGCCGAAGTTTTTATTCTCTCTGCACTTCAAGGCGCATCTGCTGGGCATCGCATCGTTGGTATTCGAATCATTCGTTTTAGTGACAAAGGTGCAATCACGCCCTTGCAAGCGCTCATTCGCACAGTACTTCTCTGCCTCGTTATTACCGCAATTACATATGACGATAATGGCCGCGGAATTCATGAGCGACTAAGTAATAGTGTTTTAGTGCGCAGATAAGAATGGATTTTTAGAATGCTTGGCGGAACAAATAACGCAATGTTTTTGCAAGCCATCAGTGGATTCCTGGTATTTCCAATAATCATCGCACTTCTCATGTGGGCCTTTCCAACAAAGAAAGATCCAATTGCTAAGCGCGAGCGTAAGGCGTTGAAAAAGTCTCTGCGAGAACTTCGACGCAAATAAAAGGGCTAGCGAACCTTTGGTGCACGTGTTGGCATTGGTCCCTTTGGAATTGGCATTGATAGACCGCCAACAGCCTTCAGACGTGCACGAACTTCACGCATTTGATGTGCAGATAAAGTCTTCTTGAGTTTTGTAACTTCTTTCTGCAATTTACGAAGTTCTACACGGCCTTCGCCTTCACCAACAATAATTTCAATGATTGGAACACCAGGTGCGAAGCGCTCTGTCTTTTTGCGCTCTTCTTGCAACATTTGGCGAATTCCGTTTCCGCCCTCACCGGTGAGAACGATTCCGCCGCGACCAACACTGCGATGGACCATATCTTGATTGCGAGCAACTGCTACAGCTGGAGTTGTTGTCCAGCCTTTGCGAATTGCCATAAGAACTGAAGCACCTGCGCCCATTTGTCCTTCGATGGAAGCGTAAGCGGCGCTACCAGCAACGCGAGTAAAGAAAAACATTGTTGCAAGAACGGCAACTGGAAGTGTTACAAAGCCAAGATATACAGGGTGTCCAAAAGCAAAACCAATTCCTATTCCAATCATCCATGAAATAAGGAAGATGGCGATAAGTGCTGCGCCGATCCATGGCTTGACGCTCTTAGTAACAGAGTACGCGTCGCGGAAAGTTTGGAAACGTGGGATTTTGAACTTTGGCTTCTTCATGAGCGTTACTTTAGTGGAGCGGGTGCGGTACCACCAAGACGTGCAGGTGCCCAGCGTTGGCCCACGTGGCTATCGGGGTAGCGACCTTGAACTTCATGGAGCATTGCAATCAAATTTTCACGAAGTTTTGCTTCGGCCGCATCAACATCATCTCCACGTTCAAATGTCATAGGCGTGCCAAATGAAACCAAAACTGTGTAATTCTTGCGGCGCAAATCTTTCTTTATACCCTTTGTCCAGATGCGTTGACTGCCCCAGATAATTGTTGGAATGACTGGGACTCCAGCACCCATAGCTAGGCGGACTGCTCCCGATTTTAATTCCTTTATTTCAAAACTAGTTGACGTAGTTCCCTCAGGAAAAATACCAATAATTTCACCAGCTTTGAGTGCACGAAGTGCTGCAACAAAAGAGCCAGAACCATTTTCGCGATCGACGCTGATGTGATGCATTCCGCGCATAAGCGGTCCCGCTACTTTGTGAGCGAAGATTTCTTTCTTAGCCATAAAGCGTATGTAGCGATCAACAGGAAGTGCAGCTGTCCCAACGAGTGCGAAATCTAAATAGCTCACATGATTGATGGCAAGAATTGCGCCACCTTTGCGTGGAATATTTGTATCGCCTGAAGATTGAAGTTGTATGCCTAAATATTTCCAAAATGCCTTGATGACACCAATTACTGGGGGATAAACAAGATCAGCCACGTGATGCTTTAGCTTCCATCGCTTGCTTATAAAGTCTTCCGGCGCGATAACTTGAGCGCACAAGTGGGCCACTCATAACTCCGAGGAAACCAATCTCTTCTGCTTCTTTTCCATGCTCAACAAACTCTTCTGGCTTTACCCAACGCTCTACAGGATGGTGCGTAATTGTTGGGCGAAGATATTGAGTAATAGTTACCAGGTCACATCCTGCATCGCGTAAATCTTGAAGTGCCTGAACAACTTCTTCATGGGTTTCACCAAGACCAAGGATTAAGTTTGATTTTGTAATCAATCCAAAGTCGCGTGCCATACCGATTACCTTCAGTGAATTTTCATAAGAAAAACCAGTGCGGATTTGCTTGAATATTCGGGGGACTGTTTCCAAGTTGTGTGCAAAGACCTCAGGGCGAGTTTCAAAGATTTGATTGAGTAGCTCTGGCTTTGCATGAAAATCAGGTGCAAGCATTTCAACGCCGCATCCTGGATTGAGTTCGTGAACTTGGCGAATAGTTTCGGCATATAGCCATGCGCCTTCATCATCTAGATCATCGCGAGTAACGCCAGTTATAGTCGCGTATTTCAACCCCATTGTTTTTACAGATTCGCCAACCTTGCGTGGCTCGCTGCGATCGAGTGCATCTGGTTTTCCAGTATCGATATTACAAAAACCGCAACGACGTGTGCACTTATCGCCACCGATGAGAAATGTTGCTTCTTTATCTTCCCAACATTCGAAAATATTTGGACAAGCCGCTTCTTGGCAGACAGTGTGCAGACCTTCACTCTTTACGAGTGTGCGAAGTCGCGTGTATTCAGGACCCATATTGGCGCGAGTCTTAATCCATTCAGGTTTGCGCTCGATAGGCACAAGTGAGTTACGCGCTTCAACGCGAAGCAACTTGCGACCCTCTGGTGCCAATGTCATGCGCTTACCTTTCCTAGAGCGTCAATCATATGGCGCTGCACGAGGGGAGCAACCTCGCTCACGCTTATATCCCTACCTAATTCCATTGCTAATGAGGTGACATCAGCATCGGCAATGCCACAAGGGATGATTTGGCCAAAGGCGCTCATATCGGGATTCACATTGAGAGCAAAACCATGCATCGTTACGCCTTTTGCAACGCGTATACCAATTGCTGCAATCTTTCTTTCTCCACGATCATCTACAACCCAAACACCCGAACGTTTAGCAATGCATTGTGTTTTAATTCCAAATTCTTCGCACACTTTAATAAGTGCGGCTTCTATTGTTCGAACAAAACCAACTAACTCATGTGGATTTGCAAGACGAACAATTGGGTAACCAACTAATTGACCAGGGCCATGCCACGTAATTTTTCCACCACGATCAACATCGACAACTGGTGTGCCATCCATTGGTTTTTCGCTATCTAATGTGCGACGCCCTGCTGTATAGACGGATGGATGCTCCAATAAAATAAGTGTGTTCGATAATGAAGCGTCGGCGACGCCGTGATGAATTTCTCGCTGTGTTGCCAGTGCGGTGTGATATTCAACTAATCCTGCATGAATAACGTGAATCTCATCAGTTATCGATGTCGTTGGTTGAGCCACATGACCAGCCTAAAGGTAAGATTGCGCCCATACCAATTGGAGAGGGTTTTTCATCGTGTCAATCAATACTGTACAAAAGAGCCGTAAACCATTCGCGGTAGCCATGCTGGTGGTGATCATCTGGTTCATGATTGCCGGGATATTCGGTCCGCTTTTTGGAAAACTGACTTCGGTTCAAGAAAATAACAACTCTTCATTTTTGCCTAAAGGCGCTGAAGCTACTCAGGCAGCCGATGTCATTGCAACATTTTCCACGAAGGAATCTTTCAATTTTCCAACTCTGATTTTGTTTGAAGGCAAATCCACTCCTGCCACATTTGAAGCAATCAATGCTCACATGCTCACCGTTGGCAATCTTTCATTAGGTGGCACTACTGCCAAGATTTCAGATTATCTTGCACCAGGAGAGCGCATATCAGTATTTCCATCACAAGATGGTGGCGCAGTATTGGCCAACGTTCCATTAGATGGCCAAGCAATATCTAAGACTCTTCCAAATGAAAAACCAGTTCTACCGGCAGTGCTTGAAGCTCTTCGCACAGATATAAAACCAATTGCAGAGGCAAATGGATTTACACCTTATGTAACAGGACCAGGTGGATTACTCGGAGATCTCTTTGCTGCATTTGGAACTCTAGATTCATCGCTACTTCTCACAACTTTAGGTGTTGTTGCAATTATTCTTATCATTGTGTATCGCTCACCAATATTGTGGGTTATCCCGCTTCTCTCCTCACTTTTTGCTTTATCAATGGCTGGTGGAATTGTTTATCTACTCGCGAAAAATGACATCATCGATGTCGATGGTCAGTCACAAGGAATTCTTTCGGTGCTCGTCATTGGTGCGGCAACTGATTACGCGCTCTTACTTATTGCTCGTTACAGAGAAGAATTGCACTTACATGCCAGCAGATTTGATGCGATGCGAGCCGCATATAAAGGAGTATGGGAACCAATATTGGCATCGGGTTCAACAGTTGCAATATCTCTTCTCATATTGCTCTTTAGCCAACTAACAAACACTGCTGGTCTTGGACCAATCGGAGCAATCGGCATAGTTTGTTCGATGTTTACAATTTTGACTCTCTTGCCAGCATTCCTCTTAGTATTCGGCCGTTGGATTTTCTGGCCGCGTCGTCCATTATTCGATGGCGATGATCATGTGATGTCTGGACCTTGGTCAAAGGTTGCCAATGGAATTGGACGCAATCCACGCAGAGCATGGGCAATTACTGGCGTCATTCTTTTTGCATTTGCATTTACTTCAACAACTTTGAAAGCCGATGGAATCGGAACCGTTGATACATTTACTGGAAATCCAGAATCTGTAGTTGGACAAAAGTTATTGGTTAAACATTTCCCTGGTGGAGAAGGAGACCCAACACAGGTTGTTATAAGTGCAGATAAAATCGCTGCCGTAACTGCTGCGCTCAAGAGCGCACCTGGTGTTAAGAATATAGCTCCAACACTTGATGGAATTCCGATGCCAGGGCAACCATTGCCTGAGGTGAAGATCGTCAATGGAAAAGCAATTTTGAATCTAACCCTTGATAAGGCTCCAGATAGCGTGGAAGCCGGAAATGAAGTTCCCGAGATTCGAAGACTTGCGAAAGCAGCAGATGCAACTGCTCTAGTGGGTGGAACAAGTGCAGTTTATTTTGATATTCGTACAGCGAATAATCAAGATAACAGAACAATTATTCCGATCATTCTCTTTGTTATTACTTTGATCCTTGGACTTCTACTTCGTAGCATTCTCAGTGCAGTTCTGCTACTCGGAACAGTTGTGCTTTCATATTTTGCAACTCTTGGAGTTTGCGCACTTGTGTTCAACCATGTATTTGGTTTTGCAGGAGGCGATAACTCATTCCCACTCTTCGTATTCATCTTCCTTGTTGCACTAGGAATTGATTACAACATCTTCCTCATGACTCGTGTACGCGAAGAGAGCATGAAGATTGGTACTCGAGCAGGTGTGATCAAGGGTGTAACTGTTACAGGCTCTGTTATTACTTCAGCTGGAATTGTCCTTGCTGCAACTTTTGGGGTTCTTGGATTGCTCCCTCTGGTACCACTTGCAGAACTTGGTTTTGCCGTTGCGTTTGGTGTTCTTCTAGATACCATCATCGTTCGCTCTGTTCTTGTACCTGCATTAGTACATACAATCGGGCCAAAGATCTGGTGGCCTTCAAAACTTCAACACGAAAAGGTGTAACTCATGGCTCTACGCGTTGGAATAGCGGGCTACGGTTTAGCAGGTCGCTATTTCCACGCGCCATTGCTCAAAGGGTGTGGTTTTGATGTTGTTGGAATTCAAACAAGTAATGCAGAGCGAAAGTCTCATGCACTTGCTGATTTTCCATCAACCAAAGTTGTAGCAACTGTTGAAGAGCTAGTAGCTCTCGGTCTAGATCTAGTCGTTGTTGCTTCAGCAAATGTCGCTCATGCCCACGATGCCTACCTTGCTATCGATGCTGGTATTCCAGTTGTCGTTGATAAACCAATGGGTCGCACCTATGAGGAAACAAAAGCGATTGTTGATTATGCAAAGGCGGCTAATGTCCCTGTCACAACTTTTTTCAATCGCCGATGGGATAGTGATGCGCTGACTATCAAGAAAGTTATCGCGAGCGGAGTTCTTGGTGAAATATTTAGACTCGATTCTCGCTTCGAACGTTTTCGCCCAGATGTAAACAATTCTTCGTGGCGCGAAACCATGTCACCTGCTGATGGTGGGGGACAACTCATTGATCTCCAACCACACCTAATTTCAACTTCTATGCAATGGCTAGGAACCCCTGAACTCGTTAGTTCGAGTGTTCGATCAATTCGCGGTGGCGCCGATGATGATTCAGTACTTGTCATCAAATATTCTGGTGGCGCAGTTGGCTATTTATCGGCCAGTGCAATCGTTGGAGCACCCGGTCCACGTATTCGCTTGCTTGGAAGCAAAGGTGCACTTGTAGTCAATGATTTAGATCCACAAGAAGATTTATTGCGTTCAGGAAAATATCCTGAAGGTGGCACGTGGACTATCCCATCGAAATCAAAGACATTTATTTATCGCGGCGATCAAGTCGAAGAGATTGATTCAGAACCTGGAAATTACGCCCACTTCTATTTAGAAGTCGCAGGCGCTATTGCAGGAAAGAATGCATGGCCAGTGAGCACAGAGGATGCACTACTGGTAGCAAAGATTGTTGACCAGGCGCGAGCTCAATCAATTCATGGCTAAACCAGTAGTAGTCATTGGTGCTGGCCTTGCAGGAATTTCTGCGGCGCTTCATTTAGAGAAGAACAATCGTGAAGTTATTGTCCTCGAAAGTAGCGATCGCGCGGGTGGACGAGTCGCAACTGATCGCATCGACGGGTACTTGTGCGATAGAGGTTTTCAACTCATCAATGCAAAATATCCAGCCCTTCAAGAGTTAGATGTAATCAAGGAAATTGATTTCATAAAAGCACCACGTATTGTCGAAGTTGCTATGGGCACAGCCCGTTTCACACTCGGTGATCCGCGCGTATCCCCATGGAGCGCACTCGATAGAGCGACAGGAACGTTGCCTGGAAAGTTAGCTCTTATTCGCTATTTGCTAACTAAAAGTGTTTCGAGTAAATCAATTGGAGAAGAGTTGCGCGCTGCAGGAACGGGCAATCTTTACTCCCGCGTTCTGGAACCATTTTTATCTGGAGTATTTCTTGCATCCCCAGATCGAGTCGATGCCATTTACGGGAAAAGTGTTATAAAAAGTTTTATAAGTGGTTCACCCGGAGTACCACGACATGGCGTGGGAGAGTTGAGCAAAGCTCTTGCTTCGCGGCTTAGTGATCTTCGCTTGAATAATCGCGTAGAGGCAATTAGAGGGAGCATCGTTGAAACTAATAACGAGTCTATTGATGCAAGTGAAATCATTGTGGCAACTGATGCAACAACAGCCTCTCAATTGTTAGATCTTCAAGATATTCCAGAATTGGCTGGATGTACAACCTGGTATCACAGCGTGGATTCGGATTCTAGAAATGCTCGTCTGATTATTGATGGGCAAGGCCGAGGACCAGTGATGAATACGCTAGCAATTTCAAAGATTTCATCCGCATATGCACCAGCAGGCAAAGATTTGATTTCAACAACTACTCCGCTCTCCATTACAGAGAGTGAGGCTCGCAGACACTTATCCGTAATGTGGGGCTGCGATACACGAGATTGGGAATTGATTGCAAAGTATGAAATACCAAGTGCGCTTCCATTGCAATCAGTGGGTCGAGCACTTTCTCAAAGTGTTGTGGTGCACGAGAATATCTATTGCATTGGAGATCATAGAAGCACTCCATCACAACAAGGCGCCCTATTTACTGGGACCTTAGCTGCGCAATTAATCCTCAATAAGTAGTGGCAATGCCTCTGAGATATGAGGGTAATCAAAAGTAAATCCAGCATCGAGTAATCCTTGTGGGATCACTTTCTTTGAACCCAAAATTTCACTTGAGAAACCACCAAGTGCAATTTTGAGTGCGATTGCAGGTGCTGGAAAGAGTGCAGGACGATGTAGCGCACGAGCAAGTGCGCTAGTAAATTCTTGATTAGTAACTGGATTAGGTGAAGTTAGATTGAGCGGCCCAGAGACATCGTTTTCTAAAGCAAAAACTATTGCGCGAATTTGATCGTGCAAAGTAATCCACGACCACCATTGCTTGCCATTGCCCAGTTTTCCGCCAAGACCGAAACGAAATAGCGGCAACATTCGACCAAGTGCCCCACCAGTTGGATCTAGAACTAAACCAGTGCGAATCTTTACGGTGCGAACATCGCCTGCAAGGTCTGCAGCGCCTTCCCATTCACGACATACGGCTGCAAGAAAATCGTCGCCTGATTTATCTGATTCAACGACGGGTCTATTGCCGCTCTCGCCATACCAACCGATGGCACTCGCTGAAATAAATACTTCTGGTTTTACCAGTGCAACGGCTTGTGCGATTGCAGTTGTTCCAAGTAAACGAGAATTGAGAATCTGACTTTTATATTTTTTAGTCCAACGTTTATCACCAACACCGACACCCGCTAAGTGAATTACGGCATTGACGCCAGCGAGGGCGTCAATATCTACATAACCTGTATGTGGGTCCCATTGAATTTCATCTGGAGAAATAGGTGCGCGACGAACAAGGCGCTGAACTGTGTGACCTTCACTTTTGAGATGACCGACGAGTGCCGTGCCAATCAAACCGGATGAACCGGTGATAGCAATTCTCTGTGGCACTGACATAAAGCGTTAGAGTCCCAAATCAGATTCGAAGGCTCCACCTTCAAGTCGTTCTTTGAGCGTAACGAGGAAACGTGCAGCATCTGCGCCATCGACAACGCGGTGATCGTAAGAAAGACCCAAATAAACCATTGAACGGATAGCAATTGTTTCTCCACCATCTTCACCCTTTACAACCATTGGACGCTTTACAACTGCGCCAAGACCAAGGATTGCAACTTGTGGTTGATTGATAATTGGTGTGTCAAAGAGTGCTCCGCGACTTCCAGTATTTGTCAGAGTGAATGTTCCACCACCAAGTTCATCAGGAGTTACTTTGTTATCACGTGTACGTGCTGCAAGATCTGCAATCTTTCGTGCAACGCCGCCCATATTCAAATCACCAGCATTGTGAATTACAGGAACGAGTAATCCGCGCTCTGTATCTACGGCAACACCAAGGTGTTCTGCTCCGTGATACGTAATTTGATCGCCTTCAACGGATGAGTTCAGCACTGGATGTTGCTTGAGTGCTTCGCATACCGCAACTGCAAAGAATGGAAGATATGAAAGCTTTACGCCCTCACGTGCTTCAAATGTTGCCTTTGAGCGATCACGAAGACGAGAAATCTTTGTTACATCGACTTCAATAACAGTTGTGAGTTGCGCACTGACTTGAAGTGATTCCACCATGCGCGATGCAATAACTTTGCGTAGTCGAGACATTGTCA
>Ga0214919_10013205_pt1 | contig 10042 bp, 10 predicted proteins | sample LL1503_MetaG_FD_177994 | JGI IMG/M metagenome (GOLD analysis project Ga0214919, IMG submission 177994) | Freshwater microbial communities from Lake Lanier, Atlanta, Georgia, United States - LL-1503 | ecosystem: Environmental > Aquatic > Freshwater > Lake | place: USA: Georgia | collected... | reverse complement strand
GTACAACCCAGGCAGTAACCTTAGGATCAACGTATGGATCGTCTTCATTAACATTAAATGCCGGAACAGGTAACATCGGCATAGAAACCTACAATGGATTATCAACAATAAGCATTGGTACTGTTAACCAACCAAGAACGATCGAGATTGGAACTGCTTCGACTCAAGCACAAACAATCAACATTGCGACGGGAGGGGCTGTCAATGACATAAACATCGGTAATTACGTTGCTGGAACTAACACTACAGTGTCTGGTGACGGTGTTCAAGTCTACTCCAACGGTGGAACGATCGCGATCGACAGCTCAGGTACAGGTGGAACAGTCAACATAGACACTTTTGGTTATAACAGCTCTGTTAATGTAGGAACCGGCGCCGCTGTCAAAACAGTGATTGTTGGTTCGACTACGTCCACGTCCACGACGACAATTCAAGGAGGATCCTCAGGCGTATCCGTCAATTCCAGCAATGGAAATATTATCCTAAATCCTACTGCCGTAAATGGAACGATCTACCTAAGAAACAACGGTAGCGATCTGGCTACGTTCTCTTATAACAACGTTTTAGGAAATACTTTTTCTAACATCTACTTGACTGGAAAAAGTGGGGACGACACCTTCGTAAACATAGGAAGTTCATACGGCTCATCGAATGTAAACATATACGGAGGCGCAGGCGGATCCGGTGGGGTTTCTATAGATGGAGGAATCGTAAAGTTTTTAAGCAACGCAAAAGAGCTTGGATTTTTACAAAGCCTTAATGTTCTTGGTACAGACTATTCTTATATTACGTTAACTGGTTCTACGGGCACTTCGACGCAAACCAGAATTGGAAACACTTATGATGTTTCTTCTTTAACGTTAGACGCAGGTTCTGGATCGATAAAAATAGGAACTTCGGATTCTTCAAGAACTATAAGCATCGGTACGGCCTCTTCAGCGAAACAAGAAATAACGATTGGAAACGATGTTGCAGGAACCACCACGACAATATTGGCAGGTGGTTCTGGGTTTGGTCCTGGAATTGGAAATGTTTATTTGTCAGGAGCAATTGGAACAAGTTATTACATCGGTGGTGAAGGTGGGACTGGCAACATTGTAGTTGGACAGTCGGTCGACAATAACACGATCAACATAGGCACGAGTGGTAACGACACGTCAAAGACGCAGACAATACAGATCGGTAGTGGAACAGGTAAGTCTGTCGTTACAGTTGGAAATTCAAGCGGTGCTTCGTCATTGTCTTTAAACGCTGGAACTGGAAACATAAGCTTGTCATCCACAGGCCAGATTGATTTCAGCCTTGATGGATATTCCATGGGATATTTCAATCGAGACTATAACGCAATCGGCTCATATTATTACGACGAAATTTTCCTCACGGGTCGTAATAATGTTCTTGTTACAGAACCGACGTACGTGACAATTGGAAGCACAAGATACAATTCAACTACAGATATAAAAGCAGGAACGGGCGGAGTTACTATAACAGGCGTAGTAACAAACTCTACGCAACCTGGATTCCTTGCAACCTTGAGTTCAACGCAAACTAATATCGCGACAACCACAGATGTAACAGTAACATTTAATTCAGCGATATTTGATAACGCAAGTAACTTTGATACAGGAACCTATACGTTTACAGCGCCAGTAACTGGAAAGTATCTTTTTAACGTCGCTGTTAGGATAAATCAAATTGATACAGCTGCAGAATATTATTCGTTATATTTGATAACATCAAACAGAACTTATAGACTTGCGGTAATAGATCCAGGACAGTTTGTGGCAGATGTTGATATCTGGTATTTAAATGGATCTGCGATAGCAGATATGGATGCTAATGATACAGCGTATGTCGTCATAAGGCAACAGTTAGGCACTTCTCAAACAGACATAGCTAGTGCAATTGGAAATTCGTTTTTTAGCGGATACATGTTAGGATAAACGAGGTAAACAAATGAAGACCATACAAGCTGCGATTGAAGATTTGGAAGAAAAAATTCTACAAAATGAACTTCTTGATATTCAAAAATGGACTCAAGACGCCATACAAGGTAAGATTGGTAACATCAAAGCGCGATTGTTGAAAGAGGCTCAAGAAAAGCTCCTTGCAGATCCAGACATCGAATCTATTCCAGCGACCGTGGAAGGAATGTTAGAACTGTATTTTTCTAGACCCTATTATCTAAATCGGCAGCAAAAAGAGCAGCAACAACAAGGTTAAATCGATTCATCACTCGAGCTTCGTAAAAATAACTTGTTAAATCAAGAGCATAAAACCATTAAAACTTATTAAAGATAAATTCTACGTTCTTCTAGTGCAAGTCTTGTGGCTCTGTAATGTGGTCTGAATCCTTCTCTTGCAGTCCCCTCGATGAAAACAACTCTTCAATATTAAATTCGTGTTTTGATTTTTGGGTGAGTCTTGTGCGCTTTATGCCGTTCTTTGTTCCGCTTTTAAAAGATATTATTTCTTCATTAATCCACCCGTTGTGTACGCCGACAAGACTGCTCTTCTTTAGAGAAGGTACGATTATAGTTTTTGCAAGTCTTATTTCATCTACTCTGAAGATGTAAGAATCTTCTTTTATAAATTCGCACCCCATCCACTCTACTTCCATAGTCTCACCTTTTTTTAAGTTTATGGTAGAGCCTAAAGTCGGATCAAGTCTGTCTTGATCTTGAAGCTCGGGATCATGCAACCAAACGTATAAAGATTCTGGACTATTAAATACGGGTATTTTTTTGGTTAAAAGATGATCCTTGTTTAAAGTTATTCTAACTTTTTTCACGTTGGAACCTCATTACCCCAAGCGTCCCAATCGTCGATAGACTCTCGAGAAAATAATTCGATTTTTCTTAGATTTTTTCCCAATAGATCAGTTATGTTTTTTCTAAATTCTTGAGGCTTTCTAGAATGTATGTTCCCGGGACGCTCTGCTAACACGACGTTTGCCATGGACTCTGTTAGAAGAGGATAAGTTCTACCAGCCTTTAAAGTTGTTGCAACAAGAAGATATTCTGCGGTTGGTTTTGTGAAAGAAGGTCTAATCCCTTGTCCACTGATAATTTTACCTTGTCTATTTGTTTTTACCCAAACCTGAAAAACCCCTCTATAATAAAGCCCCCAATCTTCTATTAACTTACAAGTTTCTGCCATTTTCGAAGAAGTCGTCCAACAAAAAAGGATAGACTTTTTTGCCATGATCGATCTAAGAGGAAGAGCTTTTAACTCTTCATAAGACATCATTGAGTAATGCTTACCAGCAGCTTGGCTCTTATTTGGATCGCCATAATATTTCCATGGTGGATCAGCAAGTACGACCTGATAATCATTTCCGATTAGGTCGTTAAAATTTTCTGTTCTTAATTCATTCATGTTCTGCCTGACGTAGATTTTATATACAATCAGAAAAACATAAAAAAATTAAGGTTATATCATTTTTAGATTACCAGAAATTTGATCAAGAAGATCTTCATCGTCTGGTCCTATCGCGATAGCAATAAGCTCGTCGATGTCTTCACTTTCTTGTTTTTCTTTTAAAACGTAATATACGTCCAAACCTGACATTTCAGCTCTAAAAGCAACGTCTTTTAAAGATTCTTGAGAGTCTACGCTGACAACAGATCTAGAAAACTTTTCTCTAATCCATTTTGCTTCTTGATGAGAAAGCTTAACGTGAATTTCATCGTTTCTTTCAGATTCATTGTTTTCAAACAAAAATTTCATTGAAGCGCACGCCACCAAAGAAGCAGTCTTACTTTTTGGTAGCTTGAGGTCTTTCCTTACAATTATCGTTTGTTTTACATTCTTCATGTAAGCAAAAAGTCCCTTTTAGTTTTTACACAACTAAGTTGAACTGTATATCTTCGTTTTCTTTTTCCAAGATTAATTCTTCTCTAACTTCCATTAGAATCTTGCCTAACCAATTTTCTCCTGTGCCTCTACAGACGCCCCAGAAACGATCGTTCCATAAATTACCCATGATCAAATCTGCATCTTTAGTTTTTATCAAAAGGTGCAATAAGAAAGGATTTGAAAACTTTTCTTTAATAAGGTGACGCATTATATCGACCCTCACAAGCTCCCAATCTTCTCGAAGTAAAAGGCATCTTCCTAATTTTTTTGCCTCCATCGGTCCTGACGCTTTTCTAATGAACTCTCTAAGCTTTAAATCTATCGTTTTAGACGCTTGATAAGCATGTTCTACAGTTGGATAAAGATTACCTTCAAATCTTACCGTAGACGGATAAAAATTCGATAGGTAATCATACCCACTTTCTTTTGTAAATCTGTCTATAACGTTTTTTGTCATGTCTGTCTTTGAACGTATCTAACTTTGTAATATAAGTAATAGGGGACGTCGATGAACGATAGACTTTGTCTAGGACAGATCGTGATATCAGGCTTTTCTGTTTCAAGAAGACATGCATACGACACAGAAAATTTTTTTCTTCGCTTCCCGAATTATAAAGATATATTCATTATTAATAAAGATGAAGTTCGTACTATGCTAGAGTCACAAAAAGAAAGTAAAAACTTTCTGTGGTGTAAGCTCTTAACCTCATCAGGTACGTTCCTTCGATTTGGGTACACTCGATAGATAATTAAAAGTGTTATGAAAAAGCCAAAAACGAAAAAAGAACTCCTCACAGAGGAGATCGAAGAGCTCACTTTGTTGATAGAAGAAGCAAGAAAAAATAAAAAAAGCTCTTCTAAATACAAAAAAAGATTGATCGAATTAATCATAGAATTAGACGGATTAGAACAAGATAAGGAGTACGAAGTAACTGTTTCAGAATAAGAAAAAAAGACAGATAGCTCAAGGAGACCTTGTTGTTCTTTGCAACATTGGTAAAGCTTCATCTTTAGTTTTATGGAAAGAACATGAAAATCAAAGCGACGTTCTTAGAAGCTGGCCCCTTATCGTAGGTCGATTAAAAAAGAATGAAATTGCCCTTGTACTGAGCATTCTTGTCTCACCCTCAGGTTCGACCGAAGCAAAGCTTTGCACAAAAAGCAATTTGATAGGATGGATTAGTATAGCCTATCTAATCAAAATAGATGATCAAAATTTGCGATCCTGAGGGGTGTCGATCCCCTTCCTCCCGAGTGTCGGGTATTCCGAGCCGCGAAACTGCAGGATCTACCGTTTACTCACTTCTTGACTGCAGGAGCTGCTGATGCGGCGGGGGCTGCAGAAACTTCTGGAGTTGCAGAAGCTGTCGCTGTTGTTGCCGTTACTGCTGCTGTTGCTACAGGAGCTGCTTCTGCGCTGGCAACTGCGGATGCAGTTGTTTCTGTCTTTGCCTTGTCTGATTGATCGCAGCTTGTCATAGCGCTTGCCGCGCAAAACAAAATAACTAAATTCTTCATTTTTGGTTTGTCTCCTATGTTTGCGTCATTTTTTGACGCGATGTAATTATACACAACTAATCAAGATGTATTCCAAAGTATTCTTGACTCAATCGTTCAAAATATTATAAAATGAAGTTGAACGGTTACTGAAATTAATGTGTATTGATAATTAGCATTGAGGAACGCGTCAAAACTAATCGATGCCAGTAGAAATTAAAAAGATATGGTCAAAAAAATCATTAATGACAGACAACGAGCCAGAAGAGTTTATGGCTTCGTGCAACGTCTTCCGGATACTGTCAATCTTCAAGTTTCTTCGGCGGAAAGTAATGCATCTGTGATAAATTTAGACTGGAAAGAATCTGTTAGATTTGCGTCTACTGGAAGTGTAACACTTCCTCCTGGCGATCCTACTCAAGCGATTGATGGGCTTGATACATTGAACGACGGTGACAGAATCCTTTTAAAAGACCAATTTGCGAGTTCAGAAGACGGAATCTACATCGTAAACATCACGGACGGAACTTGGGATCGAACAGACGACGCAATACCTGGTGATACTCTCACTTGTGGAGCGACAGTCTACGTAGAGGACGGATTATATAACGAAGGTTACAAATGGCTTCTTGCAACAAAAAACGTTGTACCAGGTGGAGATCAGCAGTGGGTTCTGTTTGATAGAGGGAATGACTGGATAGTTTCTGGTTCTGGCGGTCAAATGAAGACGAGAGACCCGGTCGCAATCGGCGCTGGTTTTCCTTCAGAGATTGCTTCTGACGTGTTCTTCTATGTTAGCGGGTCTAGAGCGGCTTTAGGAGCCATCCCGGGAAGTGCCGATGCAGATATATCTGTTTTTGGTGGAGATGTAGTTATCAGCGGTTCTCTCAACATGGTGGGATCAGACGGATTCAATGGAGACATGTTGGAGATTAGCGGGTCTGCAAAGATAACGACAGGATCGTTATACTTCCAAAAAGCAGGAACGAACGATTATTATTATTTTATAAATTCATCGGACGGAACATCTTTTCAGAGCGGAAGCTCCTACCACACAGGTTCATTAGCGGTAGGGTATGGCTCAGAAGCCCTTGCTGTAGCGTCTATTGCAACAGGAATTTTTTCAAAGGCCCAAAGGTTTGGAGAATACTCTCATGCGGGTAGCGGATTTTCGTCTGATTACACCGCAAATTCATTAGGAAAAGCTCAATATTCTAGAAATGTATGGTGCGGAGTTGCAGCAAACGGCGACAGCTTCATGCTTTTTAAAGGTTACGACGGGAACGGAGATCTGACACAGTTCTTTAATCTAGAAGATGATAAGACATACGTCGTTAAAGCTACTTCGATCATTTCTGACACAGGAGATCAAACAGAATCCGCAACGTTTGTTAGAGAAGCGTTAATCTATAAGACAGGGGGTGTCGCTGTAAGGTCTAACATAAATGACACGCTGTCTTTACCTAATACGTTAGTTTACGATCTAGACATTGTCATAAGTGGATCCGCAATGCCTTATAACTCAGACGTTGCGTTTGTTGTCAACCCAGTGTCTCCGTCTACTTTTAGCGTCGTTGGAGATCTAAAAGGTACTATCACAATTGAGATTACAGAAATTCAAGTTACTTGAATTGTCACAAACCGTAAAAAGCTGAGGGAATGTTGTAAATGAGAAAACAAAAAACCCCAACAGATGATGCAATAAAAAGCGTCACGCAGCAAGCAGTAATATACGTTCCAGCGAATCGTGAGGTTACCGCCCCATATGCAGATATCGGAAAAGATGTTTATTGGTATGTTAGCGGTTCAAAAGATGGCAAACTCTCGGAAAATAGTCGTCAAATAGCTGTTTTTGGTGGAGACGTCGTCATCAGCGGTTCTTTAAAAGTAGAAGGTTGCGAATTAACAGGATCCTTTAACTTTGATTGTGACATTTTAGAATTAACTGGATCCGTCCAAGTCGACGGTTTTGGTTTTTTTACACAAGGAATCAGCGGCTCTTTAACTAAATTATCGGATGGAACTTCATATCTGGTCGGTGGGTCCAACATATCCATCGTAACGGCTTCAAATGGATCTGTGTCGATATCGCTGGATGCGACTGCTCCTGCGATTTTTCCAGAAGGACTCAGCGGGTCTTTGACGCAGCTCACAGATGGCAGCCCATACCTCGTCTCGCAGTCTCCAGGTGTAATCATCTCGACAGGATCAAACGGGCAAGTATCGTTTTCGACCGTTTCTGGAATCCAATGGAATGAAAAGCTCTTAGGAGAAGTAGACGGCATGAACGTAAGCTTCTCTTTGGCTTATTCTCCTGCTTCTTCAGAAACTTTAATGGTATTTGTCAACGGAGTTCTACAAGACCAAGGCGCCTCGGCCGACTTTACAATATCTGAAAATACAGTCGTTTTTTCCGAAGCGCCTCGTGTAGGATCAAAGATCGTCGCGACGTATTCTAAGTTTTAGGTTTGTTCTTCTTTCGACGTTCCATAATATCCATCGCAGCCCTACCTATTTTTGTGTTTGGATTCTTGTCTGGTCTTGGCTTTGGACCGCGCTTTTTTTCTACTTTTTCTTCATTTGAAGAAGCTGAAACCTGCTGGGCTGCTTCTTCTTTTTTCTTTAATAATTCTAACTCTTTTATCTTTAAATCGTGGGCAGTCTTTAAAGAATTTAGCTTTTCTGCTTCTTGTTTTATAGAAATCGCTTCGCCTTGCTTCGTAAAGAACAGCTTCTCTCCTTCACCACCCGCCGCACCGGCCGCGATGACAATCTTGTCTAAAATTGCTTCAGCGAATTTTGCAAGTTCTGGATGTAACTTTTTTTGAGAAGACAGCGAAGAAATCTCTAGTTTTTGAGTCTTCGCATAGTTCATGATTTTATCGGCTGTTTCTTTTGCACCGGTTGAATAACCTTCAAACTTTTTTAGGTTCTCTACTAAAGAATTAAAGTGAGAATTTTTTTCTACGATTAACTCTCCAAGAAGGTTAGATCGAATACGAATCGTACCAATTTGATCATTGTCACTCATAAAATATTTTTTAAATTAAAGCTACCTTTCCCATATCGAATTTATTCTTGATTTTTCTAGAGTAAACCAAGCAAAAATAAAAAGGGTCCAGGAAATCCTGGACCCTTCGCAACCTTTATGTCTAGGTTGCTATTCTACAGCTTACGTTAAACTCACGCTGCGTTGTGGAGAACGATGAAGAGACGATCGTCTTCCATTGTATCCACTGTGAGGCGGATCTTGTCCACAGCTTGAATGCTGTAGTCTTCGCCAAATGCAAGGCGAACACCGTTGAGGTACACATCCATCGCAACCTTCTTGTCTGCATCGGTTACAATCTCTGCGCTGCGGAGTGAACCGATTGCGGAGAAGTTGATGTCAGATCCTGCTGCAATGACTCCTGGCATGAGGGCATCTTGCTTGAAGTTACCACCGGATGCTGCGGAGACGAGTGCGGAGATGACGCTGACTGAACCGAATTGCGCTTCGAATGCTGCCTGATCGCCCACTGATGCGAGGCTGAACTCCTCGGATCCTGCTGCGAGCTTGAGGTCGGAAGAAGCTGAAACTGCAAGGGAGGATCCATCCTTGAGGATAGAACCAACCATTGTACCTTCTGCTGCACCGATCTTGGCTTCTGACATCCAAGCTGGGACGAGGTCGATTCCGGCCATTGAGCCGTCGCCGTCTGGATGACGATCGCCCTTACCGAAGATGACTTCGCCTGCGCCTGAGGATTGACCGATGACGAGGTCCATTGCTGCACCTGCGCCGTCGTGGAGAACGATACCGGAATCGGTGGTTCCTGCAGATCCTGTTGCGAGGTAGATGAATGCATCTTGAACACGCATGTTCTGCGTGTCGATGTATGTCATTGTACCCTTGACCTGGAGGTTACCGTCGATTTGAGCATCGCCAGTTACGTGGAGGCTTGCGAGTGTTGCATCAGCTGCGGAGAGGTCTCCGGTGATTGCTGCATCGCCTGCGATTGTGAGGTTTCCACCTGCAGAGATGTAGCCTGTGACGTCGACGTGGTCGAAGTCGGCTGCAAATGCTGAGATGTCGCCTGTGATTGTTGCATCGCCGGAAGCGCTGAGGTCACCAGTGATGGAGACGTTGTTTCCGAAGGATGCTGTTCCTGATGTTGTGACTGAGGAGAGTGTTGCATCAGCTGCGGAGAGGTTTCCACCGAAGGATGCTGTTCCTGATGTGGAGATGCTTGCGCCGCTGATTGCACCGGTCACGTCCACGTCGCCGGAGAATGAACCATCAGCCGCAGAGATGTCTGCGAATGTGGATGCACCGGAAACGGAGAGTGTTCCTGTGAGTGAGCTGTTTCCTGCAACTGAGAGATCTGCATCGAGGGATGCATTTCCATCAACTTCGAGGGTGCTGTATGCGTGCACTGCACCGTGGAGGTCAGAAGCCCCAGAAACATCGAGTGCTCCGTTGAAGTCAGCTGCGCCTGATAGTTCAAGTGTGCTGTACATCTTGACTGCACCGTGGAGGTCAGAAGCTCCTGCAACGTCGAGTGCTCCGTTGAAGTCAGCATCGCCTGCGAGCTCGAGGTCATCAGAAAGTGTTGCCTTTCCTGTTACTCCGAGTGTTGAGGAGAATGAAACTGCTCCGGTGACTGCGAGCTCTGCTGCGAAGGATACGTTTCCTTGAACGTCGAGG
>Ga0214919_10013204_pt1 | contig 10042 bp, 3 predicted proteins | sample LL1503_MetaG_FD_177994 | JGI IMG/M metagenome (GOLD analysis project Ga0214919, IMG submission 177994) | Freshwater microbial communities from Lake Lanier, Atlanta, Georgia, United States - LL-1503 | ecosystem: Environmental > Aquatic > Freshwater > Lake | place: USA: Georgia | collected 2015-03-15 | reverse complement strand
GCATTTAATATATTTTTCGTTGCTACACCTAAACCAACAATAACTCCAAGAGGCCCAAGTACCTTTCCTCCTTTTGCCAACCTTGACATCCATATATTACTTCTTCCAGATCCTTTCGCAACTCTTTCTGCAATTGTAAAGGCGTTTCTCGTAGGAGATGGTATTTTAGACCCAGGCGCCCTTGTTGAATACTCTGCTACCATGCTTTCAAAAGTTCTACCCTGATCTATCGCTTCAGACATCGCTCTCCCGCCAGGACTTAATCTTGCTTGAGTTGTTGCCCTATTTATATTTCTTGCTTCAGATGCTTCTTTTGCTGCTTCCCAAGCACCAACTGCGTTATCTTCTGCTGTTAAAGTTTTCACTTTCTCAACTGTTTCTTTAGATCTTGCAACATTTTCCGCAGTATATCTGCCTCTCTGAATTGAATCCCAAGTTGTAACTGCTGCTGAACCAGCATTTGGCGCTAAATTTAATTTTTGTGCAGAATGAGTATCTGGTGCTTTAGCAGATCCTGACTTTTGTGTCAATGGAGTTTGTTTTACATCATCAGTTTTAATATTTTTTTTCGGTACTACTTTACCTTCCCAATGCCCTTTTTCTCGTGTTCCCTCCCAATGATCTTTTTTATCAGGAATATATGTGCATCCGTGTCGTTCAGCAAAGGCTTTTCTTTCTTCAACTGTTGATTCCGGTGTAAGATGATCTTCTGGAGCACCTGGAATGATAACGTTTTTTTCTGATGGATTTGAATCGGTCCCATTCGGATCATGCAGTATCACCGGATTATTCCGGCAATACCTGAACAGATTCACTCCATCTTTTATCCCTATAGGATCACAACTTATCCATCTGCCCAGCCACGGCGAATAATAGCGTGCACCATGATAATAGAGTCCGCTTTCCTCGTCCCTTTCTTTACCTGTATACCGATATCGCTTTGGGGTTTCTGTTTGGCTAGCAACAGCTTGATAGGAACTGCTTCCATACGGAGTATATTCTTCATAAGAAATGATTTGGGCTTGATCATCTAACTCTAAACTCGTGGAGCCAAGATGATTGCTAAATTGATAGCGAATTAATTAGGCAGGCACGCCTTCTTCAACGCCTTGAGTCCGCGTTTCAACCATTGCAATCCTTTGCTTGTCATCCATGATATGCAAGGTTTCACGGGTCAAAGCATTACTGCCATAATTTTTATAAATCTCGAACCCGCCTAAATAGATGCGCTCTTCTTTTATAATGGGAGCCGTTGGGGTGCTAAGGGCTGTTTCTGTAACCTTTCGGATCCGTTGGCCCGAAGAATCATAAACGTAATAAGTTCGCTCGCCTTGCTTTTGGGTGCCATCTGTATCTTGTGCATTCACAATTTGACGCTGAGTTATGTACAAGCGATCATGAAAATCCCAATTTACCACTGACAGTTGGGGCATATTCGTCATATTACCATGGATATCATAGGTGTAATTTTCAACAGTAGGTTGCGCCCCATTTGGATTGATCGTTGTACGAGTTAGTCTATTACTATTAAAGCTGCTGGCCTCTAGTAAGCTTGGTTCAAGATATTCATACAAACGTGACCATGTGGGATTTCCAGCTGCCATGCTTTGATGAACCATTTTCATGAAATTACCAACTTCGTCATATTGGTATGTTTCAGTATAACGATTCATAGCGTTTCCATCGCCTGGATGGGGAAGACCTATCTGCTGCGCATCATTATATGAATAAGGGATCGGGGCTGTATTTCCCGTTTGGCCAAGATGTTCCCGGCCCGAAGCTTTTTGAAGCTGATAAATCGCATCATAGGAATAATCATTGCTAGCATCGATTTGTTGGTTTTTGAAAAAGATAGTTTGTTGGGCTGTGTCTTTGAGGTTCGTTATATTGCCTATTGGATCATAGGTATAAAATAAGTTTTGCAAACCACAAGTAGCCCCCGTTGGTGGCGTGGATGGGGCTGTAGTTGTAGGATTATTCATACAATCTTGTGTAAATGCTGCTCCTCGCCGAGTATAAAGCTGGATAAGGCGGAAAGTCATTGGGTCATAACTGTAATTTGTTTCTGCGCCATTGCCATATTGAATCAGTGTGCGTTGGCCCTTTGCATCATAGTCAATATTTGTAATAAAGGGTGTCCATACTGGCTGCTGATTACTATCCTTTACTCCGCGCAAATTAACATTCAGGCTTTCAAGGAAGTTAGCCTCATTATAATTGATCTGAATGACACTGTTATCTGGAGAAGTACTCAATAAAGGACGATTGAGAGCATCATAAGTCATGCTAAAGAAATAAATATCGATTGCTAATGGGACAGCGCCACTCCAATCCAAAACAGCTTTATAATCTTGAGCAATTTGCCTATTGCTACTTAATAAGTTCCCTTTAAAATCATAAGCCGTGTGAGTGACTATTCCAGCTCCATCGCTTTGAGAAAAGATACGTGTTAGCAAGTTAGCAGAGAGAGTATTTGACTGATTTTCTCCGTAAACAATTTTATCAATCAGTAATTCGTGACTGAGTGTACGCGGATCGGAACGAGTAGAGTCAGTGCCTAGAACAAACTGATTGACGGGCCTGCGTAATTGATCATATTCGAAACGGAACTGATGCCCACGATTGTCCCAGATGCGAATAGGTTTGCCAGCAACATCACCCAACATCCATTGCTCACCAGCTTCCATACTCGTCTGATGAATCCGGTTTCCTAAGATATCGTAGTCATAGCTCATGACTGTTCTACCTTTGGCATCAATGACTTGTCTTTGATTTCCTTCGATATCAAAGACAATTCTTGTAGCATAAATCTGCTCGACTCCATTAGCATCTTTGCCATTGTCGGCTAAGGTCAAGAAACTGCGGCCTAAACTATCAAAATAAACAGTTGTTGGAGTGCTGGCATGCGTTAGAGTCCTAACGGCAGCATCTTGTTCTGGATTTTGGCCTTGTGTATCGATGGGAGGAGTTTGTGGATTTGTAATACGCTGCTCTAACCATGTTTGCCAATTAGCAGGCTGTAACTGAAAGTATTTTGCCGAAAAACCTTTTATATCGACGTCAGTTCTTGGATCAAGCAGGACAGTATCATTAACATCCCAGGTTTGTTGGTGCCAGGAATCAAAGACGATTTTTGTATATGTATTATTGGGCAGTAGCGTTAAAATAACCCTGTCTAAAGGATCATAGAAAAGGATGGGGCTAACCCCAATGATAGCTTCAAATTCAAAAGTATGAAGGTCCGTGAAAAAGGGTTCATATTGACGAACCGGTTTTCCTTTATTATTAAAAATAGTCCAACCACTGCCAACCCACCTCGGCTTATCAGCATTGGCAATCATGACGGGTTGATTATTTACGATAATAATATTACCTGTTGTAGGATCGCGCTGAGGGATAGGGCCTATTTCTGCCTGGATCTTTTTTTGAATTTCCCTTCCGAAACCATCAGAATATGAAAACTGATGCTGATAAAGTGTTTGCTGATTAGCGGCAGCGTTAAGGTCAGAGACATGCGTTTCTCGCGCTAATGTGTATACAACAGCAGGTTGGGGTTGGATTTGATCTTTTGTTCGATAATAGGCAAAAAAATCATAAAGCAATCTTGTTGTAGCATTTTGTAAAATCTCATTAGGATTAGTAAGTGGATCCTGTAAATGTGCCAGTACTACGGTATCGTCCAAATCTGGATTGAACGTACTGTCAAGTATATCGCCCTGCTGAGGGTTATCCTCAGGCTTCCCCATGACCGCAGTTCCTGTAACAAATCCCATGGTATCAAAGACGACCTGTACCTGATTACGGTTTGGATCCATAACTAAGAAAGGATTTAAAACGCGATAATCAAGGCCCTGAAGAACCAATGAAAGTGTCGGATCTGAATTGCGTACTCCAGCCGTTACCTGATTTCCAAAGGGGTCTCTTGTTTCCTGTAATAAAAGATCATATGGATCATAAGTGACAAAAGTTTCGGTGCTTAATGTAGCACTGTAAAATGGATTACGATAACGATGGGGTAAGAAAAAATGAGTCTGAGCATAGGCAAGTTCTTGAGCTGCCGTGTCAGTTGAATTTGGAGAATAAAAGACCTGTCCAGAGGGAATCCACCAATTTACGTCCCCTTGACCATGGACATAATGACCATCATTTTGAAGGATTGTATCCGTGGCTTTTCCTGAAAATACATTATTAATTAAGCCTGGGGTATACGCTAATTTATAACTTTCATAAGGCAGAGCTAAGGATTCAATTTGGTGCAAAGGTAAGGGGCCAGAGAGGTCATTATGCCGATACAAAGTTTGCACATGTTCAATTACACGTTTTTGGTACTGTCCTGAGACTTGTTGCATTACGTCATAAGGCTCCTCACTTGCATTCGCAATGGCTTGAGAAACTTGATCAAATGTAAAACGTATGGAGTTGGGTAATAATGCAAGTCCCGTTAATTCAAAAGATTTCGTTTCGCTCGGTAAAGGAGTACGCCAAGAATCTTGATCATTTATTATGTTGGTAAAATGACTTTCTGAACATGTAATATATAATAGCGTTTGTTCAGTTTGATTTTTAGGATCAGTGATCGATAAATCAGGTTGTGTGCGGCCATAGGCCACAGAAGCTGACTGTAGTACATTATTATAATAATCGACCTCGAGGACTAAATTATGAGTAACACGGGGATCGTCTGGATTGCGTTCATAATGATAGCTAATAGATTCATGTTGATGAGCTATAAATACGCTATGTCTGTTTGTTTTCAGCGGTTGTAAACATTCGATAACAAAATTTTGTTCAGTAACAAGGTAGGGATATTTTTCTTTATCAGTTCCATCCAAAGCGTAAATTTCTTGCCGTAACATTGATCCTTTTAATGCACGACAAGCTTCCCGTTCTTCATTTGCAGAAAATTGATAGGGTTGTCTGCTATTATCTGCACTGAGAATATTTGTCGGAAGATTGGTGTCTTCAAGTAGTAAAGCTTTTGCGGCTGCATCGGCAGCTGCGTCACCGCTTCGGAAATCTGGGTAATATTCACCAACATCCTTATCATTTAAAAGCCCAGCATAATAATTTGAAATTCGGTCATGTCCTAAATAAACCCCTGTGTGAAACCATGTTTTTGTATGTATAGGGGGAACATATGAAACGACATCAATATTGGTAGAAACAGGTTTTGTAGGATCATTCAATATCTCAAATTCTTCTGTATCCCACTGTTCAACTCTACCAAATCCTCTAAACTCTCGCTCAACACCATCAAAATAACCATGATGATATGAATACCGTGTCACAAAACGGTTATGTGAAATCCGATCTACTGTTTCGATTCTTTCAACAACGTGAACCGGAAAAGGTAGGCGAGTAATCCACGGCTTTCCATCAAGCCTGTCTTGGACATAAAATTTACCTGAAGATGCATAATCTATGGATGTTTCTGTGCCAAGGTTATTAATGGTTTTAATCAACAGATGTGGTTTTTGTCTTCCCATAAGATCGACATAACGCATTTGTTGACCTATGTTGCTGGGTAGTGGGGTAGACCAAACTAAACAGGCAGTCCCATTTCCAAATAAATCAACGGTTGTAATTGATGCAAGATCCGTAATTGCAGGAAAGTTGGTTAATTTCTGTACATCGCTCCATGAATTACCAGCTTGATTAAAGTAGATCTGCACACCATCGCTTGCGAGGTAGAGAATATCAGTCGTACCTGAGCCGTCTATGTCAGCTAAGCGGATACGTCGTTGATCGAAATTATCAGGATTATCAAACCATGGACTGTTATCCATAGTGATTTTAGCACCAAAACGGCCATAGCCAACATTGGGCCAATAACAAATCTCACCATTACGGACCCGCACAATATCAGTAAGACCATCTCCTGACATATCAGCAAGGTAGATTGATTGAGTGGGATCAGCAAAAACGATGGCTGGCCCTTTTTCCTCATCCATTGCTCTTGAAACATGAAGAGCCGCGTCAAAACCTTCTTCAGATAAAGATGGGAACCAAGTGAAAAACTGATCTTCAGTGATTAATATATCTGCAAACCCATCACCGTTAAGGTCAATAAATTTCAGGTTAGGGTCTTTTATTGAGCAATTGGGCTTTGATTTAAACGGATAAAAAGCTACCCATTTTTCATTTTCATTTAATTTGAAAAATCCTGGCATCGGGTCATCAAACATGACAGCATCTGGCTTTCCATCACCGGCTAGATCCATGAATTGAATACCGTTTGAATTAATCGAAGCGTTTGGCTTTTGATTTACGCATTGCATTGGTTCAAATTGAACTCGATTTTCTGATTGAGTTTTGGGATCTACTATTGGACTAAGATTACGTTTATAAAACCATCCGTCTGTTTGCTCAGTAAAAATACCAGAAACACCTTCTCCGTATAAATCTCTCCATTGATATGTTATTCCGTCGATACCTATCGGTAAGTTCTCTAAAGCCTCTGGATTAATGTTTTCTACATCTTCATTAATAATAGCATCACTATATTCAAATTCTACAGGAGGTAAGGATTTTTTGAGATAGACGCTGCTTGAACGTCTATAACTGTTTTGAGTAGCAGAAGCAATAAACGAGGCAATCGGGTTACCTAGCTGCTGATCAGCAGCGTTATTGCGAGTATTTCGATAGACAAAATCAGTGGACCTAACTAAACAATTTGCACCAACGTTTTGTTCATTGGGAAAGTTATGAAACATGAGAATTCGTTGACATAAACGATAGCTTCTCACCTCAAAACATGAGCGATAAGAAGAAAAAGGATCATTTCGACAAAACCAATTACCATTATCATCTGGTTGCGGAGCCGCTAAGTTATGTTCACCATAATCTAAGACAACTTCAAACATCCAGTTGGCTTTTGCCAAATCATCAGTTGTTAAAAAATGAGGTCGCTGGCCATTATTCAGTAAGGAAACAGTATTACCATAATAAATTCGTTTAAGGTAACGATTGGCCTGACGTAGAGCGCTATTTTCATCCCCTCGATTGCGTTCTTGGACTTGAGTCAGATCAACATTTACTCCGTCCTCAGGCTTATATTCATAAATAACTGCATTACCTTTATCATCACGTGTCTCGCATATTAACCAAGAAAAAATTCGTGTTTGATCGTTAGGGTCCGCTATTCGCGAATTTTGATCTTTACCATATAAAGTTAAAATATTATTACGAGAAAGAGTTCGCCAATGTACATCTCCGTCTAAAAGGCGACTCCACCGTTCTATGCGTGCAAATAGTCCTTCAACACGGGGTTGATAAAGACGAACTTTGTAACCGTCAATTTCTTGCTCTTGAAAGACTGGATTGCCACTAGAGTCACTTACCCAATTATTTTGTTGGTCTTTTTCAAAAACTGGAACTAAATCTTCAGCATCAGAAAGAATAAAAACATCCGATTCCTCTGCATCACGATATTGAGGCAGTCCCTTATCAGTTTTACGAGTAATGGAGGGAAGAGAAAGATGCCAACCAAATCCAAATGGACCGTTACCTGCTCCAGAATTATATGAAAGAGAAAGCTTAGGCCCAAATCCTGAACGTCCAGGGCTGGTAGCAATAGGTATGCTCATGGTACCCGTTCCTGTTACTGGATTCGTACCAAATTTTTCTCCCATACCATGAATTGACCCTCCCCCTTTAGGTAGAGAAATTGAAGGTGATGTTGATGCAAAATTATCTGTTTTCTTCTCTTCGCCTGAGTCTTTTTTGTCCTTGTTTTCTTTAGCATCCATCACTCATCATCCTCTAAGCAAAGTCATTTTCTGATGATTCTTTTTAAATACGCTAAAAAAATCTTTGTTATTTGGGCAAAGTCTCACTCGAGTACAATGTTATTCCGTAACTAAGTGCACTGTTTATTAAGGAAAGAGGAGATTGTTTTTTACGCCTCACATCATCCTCAGTTAAAAACAACACATCTACTTTCACTGGAAATTTGTAAAATAAAGAAGGTATCGTTTTTCTTCTAGATAAAGGAATATGATTTTCTGTAACAATGATCATATCAACATCGCTATGGATCGTGTTTGTTCCTTTGGCATAAGATCCCCATAAAATAACCTTCTTAGGCTTCAATGCTTTTACAAGATGTTCACAAACGGCTTGTACAATGGGAGGGAAATCATTTTTTGCTTTTATTTTTGCCATGTCACGCCTCCGGTATCGTAAAACTTATAACAAAATAGATATTTCGTATTTCGTCTGGTTGTAAGGATGTAAAGTTGGTTGAACCCGACTTTTGGATTTTAAAACTCCATTGGCCACTATTGTATGGAATATATGGAGACTGAGTGAAATCAAGAGACAAACAATGCAAATTGCCATATGTCGAATTTACAACCAATTGAGATGAAGGAGAAATTGGATTTACCCCTGGAGGAGTAAAAACAATAGAATAAGGACCTGAGTCAGTTGCGTTAATATCTGCAAAAATTTTCAATCCTGTAATTGTTATTGCTTTTCCTCGCACGTAAAAAGGAAAATGACTTTGATCAAATAAGATAGTAAGTTCTTGATCTGCACCAGAAGTATCAGGATGTAAAAAGCGATACCATTCAGTTGAAAAGTCTCTTCGCACATCAAAGAATTGAGCTCCATTAGAAGGTAAATAGTTGTCGATATATCCCTTAGCAGCCTTTTGTAAAATGCCACCACCATCCCGAGATGTATAATGAATGGTAATAATAACATCCGAAATGCTATTAAAATCAAAGAAATTTGAATCTTGTGGTAAATCAATTTGCCAAGAACTTATGGCACCTGCTCCTTCAAATGGCAAATAACGATCATCGTGAAAATTAAATTCAAACATTCCATTATCATTTCGGGCATGACTGGTAACAATTGAAGATTGTACTGCAGCTAAGTCATTCTTAAGCCCAGCTGTTGGATTTGTTGGGTCAGAGATATAAGCACCACTCGCATCATTAGTTATCCGAAGACTGTTTTTAACTAATGTTAAAGTACAATTAACACTTGTATAAGGGCCAACCACGCAAGGAATCGATATAGATACAGCTTTAATCCTGCGCATGTAATGACCTGGATAGTCCAAATCAAACAACCATTCAGGTAAATCCAAGTGACACATACCTGTAGATTTTAACATTACTAAAATATCTGGGAAGAATTGTGCCAAAGAGATCTGCTTTGTAATTTCATATTCTCTTTTATTTTGCGTTAAATAAGTTGTCTCTAAACGATTAAGATCTAAACTTAATTGTTCAGCGGCTAATAATCCTTTTTTAAGGCTATTCCAATACCCAAATTGAATAATCTGGGTGCTATACTGACCCGTTTCAAATTGGTAAGTTTTCTCAGCTTGTCTCGCAATATCATAAGCTAACTGATAGGCTTGAAAATAAGTTGCTGAAATTTGGCTAACCATCCAATCGTACAAATCCTCATTAGTAAATTTAGAAGACATATAATCATAAACAGATTGTGAATTTTGTGTTTGTAACTGTTGATTTTCAAGTTCATCATTGGCAATTTGTACACGAATATTGGCAGCGGTAATTTGTGAGGCAATTTGAGTAATTTCCGCATTAGCTAAATTTTGCTGATTTGTCCATTCTTGCACACGCCTTTGGTAAGTAGCATTCACAGAAGAGACCGAACTTTGCTTTTCGAAACTACGCGAATCAGCAGCCATTGCATTCAAAATGATTTCCGCAGCTCCAGCCACCATAGCTCCTCCTGCTTGCACTGTAACAACAGGAGAGCCTCCAGCACCTGATGCTCCTGCTACAAAGTCCGGAATAAGCCTGACCTCACCTGCCAACATATTTCCTATTTTAATGATTTGATCCAATTGAATAGAAGACTGTGTCAACCCAAGAGCTGTTGTTTCAGGGGCTATTAAACCAGTTGATAATAATCCTCCATAATATGTAGAACGAATATTGGCAATGTCGCTTGATTTTTGTAACGCATCCACTTGTTGCGTAGCTTCATCAAGTTGTTGTTGCTTAATTTGTTCCATATCTTTTAATACAGCCAATTCATTCGATGCTCGCAGCAAAGC
>Ga0214919_10013203_pt1 | contig 10043 bp, 9 predicted proteins | sample LL1503_MetaG_FD_177994 | JGI IMG/M metagenome (GOLD analysis project Ga0214919, IMG submission 177994) | Freshwater microbial communities from Lake Lanier, Atlanta, Georgia, United States - LL-1503 | ecosystem: Environmental > Aquatic > Freshwater > Lake | place: USA: Georgia | collected 2015-03-15 | reverse complement strand
GCAGACAACCGTTCCAACTCTTCAGCCGAAGTATATGGCAATTCAATATGCCCCTTGCCTGCACTTCCTACGATTTTTGCCCGCGTGCCTGTTGCCCTTTGTAACTTTAGCTCAAGATCTCGCCAATCCGCCGATTGCAAACCTCGTCCCTTCTTTCTACCCCGGGTTCCATTCGTCTGTCGCCTTACCAAGGCCTCGGCCTGCCGTACGCTTAAACCTCGTTTTACCACCTCCCGTCCAATCGCGGTCTGTGCAGCAACCTCCCCCAAACCCAGAATGGCTTTCGCGTGCCCCACCGAAAGCTGCTTCGATCGTAATAGATCCCGCACCTCCTGGGGAAGGGATCGCAATCTCAGGGAATTTGCAACCGTGGCTCGGTTTTTTCCCACTCGATCCGCCACCTCCTCCTGCTTCAACCCAAACGTTTCAATCAGTGTCGCATATCCATCCGCCTCTTCCACCGGATCCAACTCCGCTCGTTGGAGATTCTCAATTAAGGCCAACTCCAAAACCTGCTGATCCGTCGCCTCTCGAACAATGACAGGAACTTTCGGGAGATTGAGTTTTTTTGCCGCACGCCAACGTCGTTCTCCAGCAATCAGCTCGTACCCACTTCCTTTTGGAGATCGACGCACAATCAGAGGCTGGAAAATGCCTCGTGCCCGAATGGAATCTATAAGTTCGCTCAAGTTTTCCTCTGCAAAAACGCGGCGGGGTTGGAATGGACTTGGCAGAACGTCGACAACGGATAACTGAAGAATTCTTTCTCCATCTTCACCTCTCACCACAGGCGAACTAAGCGAAGCTGTTCCCGGTGAAACTCCAGTGGTTCCGCCTAAAAGAGCACCCAAACCCCTGCCTAAAGGTGACTTGGCCATGCTTGCCACGCTAAGGTTAGGGGAAGCCTCGTCAACTCCACCTCAGCCACAACACGAATAACGTGGGGAAGAAAACAGAAGATTTCTAAGGTCGAGATTGGTATCTACTGCGGGCGAGCGCAACAGCAACTAAGAAGGCCCCTCCACCCAAAAATAAATTACGGGAGGAGGGTTCTGGCACCGCGACCGCCCCAATTTGATTAACGGCATTGGAATAAGAGGAGATTCGAATAAAATAACTGTCATCCGAATCATTCGAATTGAACTGGGTGCTCGCCAAGGAGTACCCGCTGTTTTGGACATATGCGCCCAACCCAACCAGATACCACTCGCTTCCGATCTGCCGAAAAAGAGCACTTCCAGAATCATAGATCGTCAACGCCGCTTCGTTGACACCTGCATTGCTGTTGAACTGGGTCCGCAACAGATCGGAGGTGTATCCCCCAACCTGCACCCCGGCAATCGCACCATCCACAAGGTTGGTTCCCCACCTTTTGATCGCCGTAGCACTATCGCCCCACGTCACAGGACTCGAACCTAAAAGTGAACTACTAGCCCGACCTACCCCATACCCAACCAAATAAGAATTTCCTGCATCTCCAGAAGGATTGGTATTCAAGCGAACCCCGTTCAGTCCGGGATCCGATGCTAAACGCACCAGCTTCATATCCGCCGTACCGATCGCCACAGCGGGAGAAGAATCCAAAAGATAATCAACGAATCCAACCTTCACGCTCGTCAAAGGACCCACATGACCCGCCGTCAGCACATATCGATTTCCCAAGTACACCCCAGTGCCGATCGGACCCGACTCATTCCGCATCTGCACCACATTCTCCCAGGGAAGACCATTACCTGGATTCGTTAAATTGGCATCATTTCCTTGGCTAAAGAAAACAATCGCACTTGCAAAATCGATTGGAACAAGAAGAAAAACAACCCCTACCAGCCAGTGAAACTGTCGCATACGTTCAGTTTAACTCTGCAAAGCAGAATTTCAACTGCCACCTCAGCCGCCGGCCCCTTCTCACCTATCGTCTTTTTCGTGAGTTATCTCTTGCCCGCTTTATATCCAAAGAGTCTTCGCCTCTGAATCAGTTGAGCCACCTGAGGGGGTACGTTGTCTTGCCACCCAGACTTTCCATTTCGAATATTGCGCAAAATCTCGGAGCTAGCACAGGACGGGAGATCTTTCTCGCTACCCGCTAAATCCACAATTTTTCCTTGATGAATTAGAAAGTTGTACAAGTCTCGTGAGGCCTTTGGCACCGTCAAGGTGTGTCCGGTGACATACTTGCCCGTGACACCGTCATACCCGGGGTGCACAAACAGCTTTACCCCATTGAGGAAGAGTCGCCCCATTCCCTCCAAGATTCCTCCAGGCAAATCACTATAAAATTCAGGCTCCAAGATCTTGCTTAATAGAGGCACCCCAAGGACAAAGCCCACGGAACCTTTCGTTCTCTGAGTCAAATAGTGAGCCAATCTATGAAAACGAAAAATTCCTGTAACGAGAACCGTTCTTTTTAAGGCTCCAAGACAATCCACTCGGTCCAGAAAATCCTCCGCTCCGGCTTTTCGGTGCCTGACAAGATTCCGCATAGTGATTTCACTCACCTCTACAATCTCTTTCCCCACATTCGCAGGATCCTTTCGAAAAAGGGCGGATGCTTTGTTCATCATTGTGAGATGAAAATTGGTAATCGGACGATAGTGTCCACGAAGGAGAAGAATCGATTTCCCATAGAAACAATCCTCCGCCTCAAGATTAGTCCCCGATGCTGAAAAAAGAGCCACCGGGGTAAGCTGCTGATGAACCATCTTCAGGCTCATCAAGCGATTGTCTACATTCGAAAAAATAGATCCCCGAAAATCGATCATATCCACTTCGACCCGTCCGGGACGGATTCCGTCCATAAGATGAACCAAAATCTGCTCAGGTTTTCTCCAATGACAAAATGCCGCATGAATTAAGTTCACCCCCAAGACTCCCAACACCTCCATCTGCTCTGCGTTGGTGTCATCCTTTAGCCGAACATGGAGGACAATGTTTCCTGGTGCTGTATTGGGCTCCGTCTGAAACCGAACCCCCATCCAACCCTTGCCGTCTCCTGGAAATTTATGACTCCGAGCCGCCACAGTGTTGGCAAAGACAAAGAATCGGGAAGAGTTCCCTCGCTCCTGTCCTAATCTCTCTAAAAGGAGGCGGTACTCATGATCGAGCATCTCCCAAAGCCGTTCCCTCGAAACAAAGCGATGAGCCGTCCCATAAATCGCATTACTGAAAGTCATGTCATACGCCGACATGCTTTTCGCCACCGTTCCAGCCGCCCCTCCCGCCTGAAAAAACCAGCGGGCTACCTCTTGCCCTGCCCCAATCTCGGCAAACGTACCGTAATACTTGCCCGAAAAATTGATCTCTTTGGCTTTTTCGTCCGTCGTTTGCTGATGAGCAATTCTTTTCATGCCCGTGCTCGACTCACCCAAGGGTTACTGCGAACAGAGAATCGCCACCGAAAGTACGCGGCCGGGCCCGCATAAGAAACTCCTACCCGTCGTCCCGCTTGTATTTTTCTCCTGGGATAACGCACACCGTCATCCTCGATCCGAATCGGTCCGGAAACAAGATCACATCGATCTGCATGAGACTTGATTCCCATCGCTTCGGTCAACGCCCCGGGCCCAGCAGAAATTCGAAAATCATCCACAGAAACACCCCGTCTGCGCGCCATCCTCGCCACCCCCTCCATCGGCTCTACCCCGCGGATGAGAACCGCCGCAGGCCATCCCGTAGGGCCTATCACCACATTAAACATTCGATGGACCCCATAGCACAAGTACACGTAAGCCGTTCCAGGAGCCCCAAACATCGACTCGTTCCGATTTGTTCTGCCTCGCCATGCATGGGAAGCCCGATCCAGCGTGCCTCCATACGCCTCCGTCTCCACAATTCTGGATCGGCAGTACCCCCCCTTGCTTCGGACCCAAAGAACTTTCCCTAATAATCGTTTCGCGACACAAACAGGATTCTTTTCTGAATAAAAGGATTTGGGAAGAACCCGTCTCACGCGCTTCGGGGCCCGAAAAGTGCGGTTCCAATCCGTACGATCGTCGCGCCCTCCGCGATCGCCACAGGAAAATCGTGGCTCATGCCCATCGATAACTCAGGCAAATGCACCCCATGGGTTTCTTGGAGCCGATCCCGAATCTCCCGCAGTTTCAAAAAGAATGGTTTCGCCGTCTCCGGATCCTCACGGAACGGCGGAATCGCCATCAACCCGATCACTTCCAACCGCGATAAGGGTATCAACCTCTGAAGTAACTCATCCACCTTCTCCGGAGCACATCCGTGCTTTGCCGCCTCCCCACCCACATTTACCTCCACCATGATCCGTATTTTTTTCCCCACCAACTCCAACCTTTTTTGTAGCTCCGTAGCCAACTCAAGCCGGTCTACCGACTCCACCACATCGAAACATTCGACCGCATCTTTCACCTTGTTGGTTTGCAGACCTCCAATGAAGTGCCACTCCCCACCCACGGGCATTTCTGGAATCTTCACTTTTGCCTCCTGAACCCGATTCTCCCCAAAAAGCCGATGCCCTAAACGCCAGAACACACGGATTTTCTCTGCCTCCATCTTTTTGCTTACTGCCAGCATACGAACCGATGCGGGATCCCTGCCGACTTTTTCGGCTGATAAAGCGATCTGCTTCTGGATCGAGTGATAGTTTTCCTCAAGTAGATCGCTCATGATTAGCTAGGCTTGGTTTGCATTGTGAATAAGGCTGGATAATAATACTGATCCTATGCAAGTAGAGTCTTTTCGAGTGTTCAGGGATCTTGTCGAGACTCGCTCCTTTAGCCGTTCGGCCAGTCTTAATGGCATTACCCAATCTGCAGTAAGTCAGCAACTCCGCTCCATTGAAGTCCGCTTTCGTGTTCCTCTGCTCGAACGTACCAGCAAGCAGTTTGCACTGACCCGTGAAGGCCAGCTCCTTTATGAGGCCAGCCGGGAAATCATTTCCTACTACCAACGGTTTCAGCATCAGCTGGAGGAGATGCGAAACATCATCTCAGGGACCATTCGATTGGTCGCCGTTCCCAGCTTGGGTCTTCACGAACTACCCCCCTACATCAAAGATTTTCTCAAAGCGTTTCCTCAAGTCAAAATTCAGGTTGATTACCGCCGGTCAAACGAAGTGTACGAATCGGTTGCCGCTGGGGATGCCGACGTCGGCTTTGTCGCATTTCCATCCCCCCGAAAAGGCCTCAAGGTCGAGACATTCAAGAAGGATACCCTCCACATCATTTGTGCCCCTGGCCATCCCCTTCTCAAAAAAGGTCCGATCAACCTGCCGGATCTTGCCCAGAGCAAGATCATATCGCTCGCTCCGGAAATGCCGACTCGCCAAGGACTCGACCGCATCCTTGCCACACGGGGTCTCAAATTCCAACCCATGATGGAATTCGATAATGTCGAAACATTGAAACAAGCGGTCGAAATTAATGCGGGAATAGCCTTTCTTCCCACCTCCGCGATCAGCACCGAACTCGCAAAAGGATCGCTGGTAATTCTGCCTCACCAAGGCCCCGAAATTATTCGTCCATTAGGAATCGTGTCTCGTTCTAGTCGAATGGTCTCTCCTGCTGTGAAGCGATTCCTGAAAGCCCTTAAAGTCCCCCGAGAAAGCGCTCCCATTCTCTCTGTCAAAACATCCACTCTTGCTCTCCATGAATAATCCCACTACCGCACCAACCCACACCCCTCAGGCCCGCGCGTTCGAAATGATGCGAACGCAAGGCTTACGTCTTACGTCCCAGCGGAAAACCATCACTGAAGTTGCTTTTGCCAATCGGGAACACTTCACGGCTGAATCTCTTCTCGCAAAGTCCCGTCGTAAAGATGGCAAAGTCTCCCGAGCGACTGTGTATCGCACCCTCTCCTTTCTCGTGCGAGCAGGACTTCTACGCCAAGTCGGCATCGGCCATTCCACCCCGCTATACGATCCGAATTTTGCCGATCACCCCCGACACGGACACTTTGTCTGCGTAGATTGTCAGAAGATTGTCGAGTTTCACGATCACTGCTTGGACGTGCGGGAATCAATCGTAACAAAAGATCACGGGTTCAGCCCGAAACGCGTGAATTTGCAAATTGAAGCCACCTGCGATGCCCTCCGCGAAAAAGGCATTTGCCCCCGAAGTAGTCGTACTGCAAAGCGGATCCTAAAATAAGAACTCTTCGGCACTCCGTCTAAAGACACAATCACCTAATCTGACCTTGGCTATATGCCCAGAGACGCGTAGGTTGCTTGGCTGCATATGAAAGTTTCACTCGAAAACATGGGCGGTTGCCGCCGGCGCCTCAAAGGCGAAATCCCCGCCGATCAGGTCCGCCTAACGGAAGAAAAGGTCACTCTCTCCTTCCAAAAATCAGCCCGACTACCAGGATTTCGCCCAGGCCACGCGCCGCTCGAAATGGTGCGTCGCCGCTACGCCCCCGATATTCAAAATGAGCTCAAAGATAGCCTCCTACGAGAAGGTCTTCGTCACGCGGTCGAAAAAGAGAAGCTTCATCTCGTAGACGATCCCGCCGTTGAGGAAGCGAATTTCGAAAAGGACAAGAAGTTCAAATTCATCCTGCGCGTGGATCTGGCTCCTGAATTTAAAGTCCCCGCTGCAAAAGGCCTCAAGATTCCAAAGAAAAATCCTGAACCTGTCACGGATGCGGACATTCAATCCGCCCTCACCAGATTGGCCGAGCCTATGGCTCACTTTCATACCCTCGAACCCCGTCCGGCCAAAGAGGGTGACTACGCCGTTCTCGACTTCGAGGGAACCTGTGGGGGTAAAAAGATTCTCGAAATAGACCCCAAAGCAGGTCAAGTGGGAGAAGCGAAAAAGCTTTGGGTTCTACTCAAGCCTGACGCTTTCCTTCCAGGATTTGTGCCAGCCCTCTTTGGAATGAAGCCAGGTGAAACTCGTAAAGTAGAAGTCAAATTCCCTGCTGATTTCCCCCACTCCTCCCTCCAGAAACAGACGGGCACCTATCAGGTGACTCTTGTGGAGCTGAAAGAGCGACATGTTCCGGATGTGGATGAAGCCTTCTGCCAAGAAAACTATAAAATGCCCAAAACGGAACTCGAATCACGAATTCGTGAAGATCTGACCGCTTCACGGAATTCCGCCCATCGCGCAGAGGAAAGCCGTGCGGTGACCCAAGCCCTCCTCTCCTCGACCAAAATAGACGTTCCTGAACCTCTCCTCGAAGACGAACGCCGCCGTCTTGTGGCCCGGCTTGTGGAGGAAAACCAGCGCCGCGGCGTCTCCAACGAGGAACTGATCAAACACAAAGACGATATCCTAAAAACAGCAGGTCAAAATGCGGAGGAGAACGTTAAGCTTAGCTTTCTGCTACGGAAAATTGCGGAGTCCGAAGGCCTGAAAGTTGAGGAACAGGAAGTCGTCCAAGAAATTGCGATACTTGCTGCCCAGTCGGGGCAAGACGCCCGCCTCTTTGCCAAGCGTCTTCAGAAATCGAACGTCTTACCCTCACTTGCTGACACTCTTTTGCGCAGAAAAACCGTTGATTTTCTTTTGCAACACGCCGTTCGAGGGTAAATTACATACATGAGTATGGATCCTAAAGCCGACTACTTTGTCCCTAGCGTCATTGAACAAACGGGGCGCGGAGAGCGCGCCTACGATATCTACTCCCGCCTCCTCAAAGACCGGATTATCTTCATTGGCACGGCGATTGATGACAGCATGGCTAATTCGATCATCGCCCAACTTCTCTTTCTGCAAATGGAGGACCCCAAGAAAGACGTCAGCATCTATGTTCACTCCCCAGGAGGCTATGTCACCGCAGGCTTGGCCATTTACGACACCATGCAGTACATCACCTGCGAGGTGAACACCTACTGCATTGGACAGGCCGCCAGTATGGGAGCCGTCCTGCTCGCTGCTGGAACAAAAGGAAAACGCTACTGCTTACCCAACGCCCGGATCATGATTCACCAGCCTTTGGGCGGGGCACAAGGACAAGCCACCGACATTAGCATTCAGGCCCAAGAGATTTTGCGAGCCAAGAAACGACTAAACGAAATTTTAGCTCACCACACGGGCCAGACCTTTGAAACAGTGGAAAAAGATACCGACCGAGATCGCTTTATGTCCGCCGAGGACGCCAAGACCTACGGGTTAGTGGATCATGTCGTCTCCTTCCGCAAAGAGGAACAGACGAAAAAATAAAGTCGGTGCCCGATGGCCCGCCCAACCCACCTCACCCTCTGCTCTTTCTGCGGCAAAAGCCATGCAGAGGTTAAGAAGCTTATCGCGGGGCCTGGAGTTTATATTTGTGATAACTGCATCACTCTCTGCACAAATATTCTGAACCGCGAAGCGGGAGACAGTCCTGTCGGAAAAGGAATCTTAAAGACCCTCCCGAAACCGCGTGAGATCCGCGAGGAACTGGATCGCCATGTGATCGGTCAGGATCGGGCCAAACGCACTCTCGCCGTAGCAGTTCACAACCACTACAAACGCGTTCGTGCCCCCCAAACGGACACCCTTCCCACAGACCATGCGGACGTCGAGCTCGAGAAAAGCAACATCCTCCTCATTGGACCGACAGGCTCGGGAAAAACCCTTCTTGCACGCACTCTTGCACGGATTTTAGACGTCCCCTTCGCCATCGCGGACGCAACTTCCCTCACCGAAGCGGGATACGTAGGCGAAGACGTGGAAACCATCATTTTGCGACTTCTTCAAAATGCCGATTACGATGTAAAACGAGCTGAGCTAGGAATTGTCTACATCGATGAGATCGACAAGATCGGCCGAAAATCCGACAGTGCATCCATCACGCGAGATGTCTCGGGCGAAGGGGTTCAGCAAGGTCTTCTAAAGATTCTTGAGGGAACGGTTTGTCACGTCCCCCCACAAGGCGGGCGCAAGCATCCCCAAGCCGAACACATTCAGGTCAACACCCAGAATATTCTCTTTATTTGCGGTGGTGGCTTTGTCGGTCTTGAGGAGATCGTTCATAAAAGGATGGGAGGCCGTTCGTTGGGATTTGGATCAAGCCTGACATCCAGCGCCCAGGTTTCAGAGGAGGGTCTTGGACTACTCCGTTACACCGAGCCGGATGACCTGCTGCGCTTTGGAATGATTCCTGAGTTCATTGGTCGTCTGCCTGTTCTGAGCCACTTAAACCCCTTAACTGTGGATGAACTCATCCTTGTTCTCACCGATCCAAAAAATTCTCTCACTCGCCAGTACGCCAAACTTCTTGGGATGGAGGGGGTAAAGCTCAATTTCACGCGCGATGCCCTACGTTGCCTCGCTGAGTCGGCAATCAAAAAAGGTACAGGAGCTCGCGCTCTCCGCAGTCTCCTTGAAGGTATGATGCTCGACCTTATGTATGAAATTCCCTCACGCAACGACGTGGAGGAGGTGATCATCAATCAGGCTGTAGCCGAAGGCCATCGCGCCCCAATCATCAAACGCAAAGAATCCCGCAAAGCCGCATAATCTCTAAACTTCTTTAGAAGCTGTAGACCACTTCAGCTCCGGCGTAGTGGGCTGGACCGCTGCTGACTGAATCAATTGTACCATTCCTGTTGTTTTCATTGAGGCCATAGACTGAATTCACACCCCAATCCAAGCGATATTCCGCACGGATGAGCAGGTTGTCGATCACGCTGATACCAGCGGTGATCGTGTATTCCCACAGATCCATTCCGGATGTCCCTTGAGGTTGGAGACTTGTGCCGTCGGCGAGATTATAACCTTCAGTATTTCCGATTTTTCCGAAATTGTTTCCATGCAAGTATTCGCCACGGCTCGACAATGAAAACCAGTCATTGAACTGATATTTCGTGTAGGCCGCCGCAAGACACCACGAAGTGTTGATTGCGCCGCTGTTGCCTGCATTGGAGGTTCCCAGAACGCTGTCAAAGGCAAACAGGAGTTTATCTTTTGCAAGCTTGGGCGACCAATTTCCCCAAGAATTGTAGATAAAGGTGTAGGCGCTTCCCTGGCTACCATTATTTCCGGCGATAAAGCTCGTGTTGGAAGTCGAACTTACAGCCGTATCATTTTCGGAATTACTGCTGTACTGGAAGTTGTTGCTCCAGTTGGCGTTGCCACCTGGTGCCG
>Ga0214919_10013202_pt1 | contig 10043 bp, 8 predicted proteins | sample LL1503_MetaG_FD_177994 | JGI IMG/M metagenome (GOLD analysis project Ga0214919, IMG submission 177994) | Freshwater microbial communities from Lake Lanier, Atlanta, Georgia, United States - LL-1503 | ecosystem: Environmental > Aquatic > Freshwater > Lake | place: USA: Georgia | collected 2015-03-15 | reverse complement strand
CTCCATATAAGGTATTATCTTCTAATTTGTCTATTAATTTTTCTTTGAAATTATCAGGTAAATAAATGTCAGCATCCAATATTAAAATATTAGTATCAGTATGGTTTTTATCAATATGTTCCTGAGCTAATTTTACTGCTCCACCTTTATTAAATCTAGCATTGGTGAAAAAATGATCAAAATATAGTAGTTGAACATTTGGTATTTTAGCTTCTTCAATACAACTAATAGTTCTTTTATCATCCGGCGAAGTAACAATATACCACATTTTAAAGAACTTTGAGTTTTGTTTTAACATGTGTTTTAATATATCTTTATAATCTACACATACTGTTATAGTAATTATATCCATTTTATATAATATATGATTTATAAATAAAATGCTTATTTTAAACACAATCTAGGCACCGATTAATCAAACGTTGACTAATACACGACATGTCATGATTATAACGATTTTCAAGTAATCTATATATCGGCGTATATCTCAGTTTGTTTATTTTTGATACTGGTAGATCACTATAGATATTAAATGTATGTTGATATGGAGTAATTCGATTATTGTTTACCAGACATGGATCTGCTCCATAATATAACAATATCTTTATTATATCTATCCATTGATTCTCATAGTTTATCATTCTGGTTATTCTATGAGTTCCAATTTCTTTTGCCCACTTTTCTCCGGCAAATTCAAGAAATGTTCGCCCATTATAGAGCATATTGGGATTAATACCAGTTTCTAGCAAAATTGCTACAGGATATTTATAGCCCAAGTCTATGGCATTCCATAGATGAGTTTCTAATTGATTTATTGTTTGATTCACAAGGAATATGTTTAGTAGAGAGAGTGTTAATTTCATCATATAATAGAATATTATTAGATTATTTATAATTTGTTATTTCAATTTTTTAATAAAATCATCAAGATTTTATTAAAAAATTAGTGTGAGCAATTGCGAGAGATCAATTTTTTAATAAAATCATCAAGAAGATTTTATTAAAAATTAGTACGAGCATCGCGAGAGATCAATTTTTTAATAAAATTGAATGTAATAGTTTAAATTAGTGCTAGAATTTGGGAGAGTAATTTTATAAATTAATTTATTCACTAAATTCAGCAATAATTGTAATAATCTCAGGATTACTTACAAATAATGCTAATGTTGGTGTGTCGAGTGATTCATCTGTCACTGGTATCATACTATGAATCAATAACTCTATTTTCTCAATTGTCTCCAAGTTTTCATAATATCTAATAATTCTACAAATTGATACATTATCTTTAATTTCTATCAATAACTTAAAAATTTCCTCAATCTTTACAGTCTTATGTAACAACCGATTTTCAATAAAATAGTTCAATAAAAATTCAAAGATTGCATTTCTTTTAATAGTATCTGATCCATTAACAAGATTGAACAACGATATATTCAATACATTACCATATGTATTTTCTTTTAGTATAGTTTCAGTACTACTATGAGCAATCATTAATTTAACTAAATCTAAATCTTTAGTTTGAACAGATTCTGCTAGTGATGTCCAAAGACGGTTTGAAAAATCATTAACATCTGCTCCACGCTCAATTAACAACTTAATCAATTCAATATCATATTTCGTTGCCCATATCAAATTACCTAAATTCAATCGAAATGATAGATATAGACAATTTGTAATTAAAAATTTTGCCATTTCATGTTTATATTTACAACAATTTACAAATATTCTATTTGGAATTTCTAACTCACGACCATTACTATGATAGTATTCTATAATTCTTTGTAGTTTTGGTAGTTCATTAAACTCAATGTGTTTTTGAATAATAATTTGTAAATCATATGACTCAAAAAAATTACCCCTTGTTATCATATCCTTAAATATGTATTCAAAAATCTCAACATCTTCAAAAAAACATGTGGTAATTGGTGATACGTAATCCAAACTAATTTCGTAAGAACCCTTAATGTAAGTATGTTTATAAGAAGCATTCATTGATTTTGCTCCATGATCTAGCAACAATTGAATTGTCTCTAAATTCCTATTCTTAACTGCTAAGTATAATGGTGATAACTCAAACTCATCAGATATAGTATGATTCAGTAAGCAATTAACGTTTACTTCTTTACTAATAAAATAGCGAATCACCCTAAGATTATGTTTCTTTTTCTTAATAGAAAACAATAAAAATGCTTCTAATAATTCATGATTAACACCTAGTTCAATGAATTTATCCATTATTATTGAATCTCCATTCAAAAATAATTGTTTAAATGCCGCAACAATAGCATGATTAAATTTTACTGTTTCATATACCTTGATAAGAGATATTAGATCAAGAGTCTGTTTGTATCGATTCTCCTTAATGCTCTTAATTATCTCGTACTCAAGTAATGTATGATTCTCTTTGAATTCATAATGACATAATGATCTAAAAAGATCATCATATTGAGGCAAAACCTCAAGTTCGTTTGTTTCTTTATTTTTAGTTGGGATTACTCCAATTCTAAGAGCATGTTTTAAGTTTAAGGCTGCATCTTTATAATCCATACTGGATAATAAATATGCTACCATGTATATGTTTCCTCTTGGGATTTCGATTTGTGGTGATTCTTCAGTCATCATTACGATTGTCTTATTAATGATATAATTATATTATTAATATTCAATTTTTTAGGTAAGAAAACAGAATTAAAGCTAGTTTACAGATTGCGCAAAAGCATCTTTCTGAGATAAAGATACTTTTGCTTGATCCTTACGGATTGCGCAAAAATATTTTTTCTGACGCCATTTCGATATATAATAATATAATATAAAATAAAATATAAAGTAAATATTAATTAACCAATTTAAGTTTTATTTGCCAAGCCGTTCCACGTATCCCATTGTAATTCTTCCATCTCAATAAACAATGAAACTCATTAATACCATCACTCAATACAACAGTATTAATTGTTCCTTTTGTTCCCCCCTTCAACTCCTTAAATTTTAACTCATTAATCCGACTAAAATTAATCTTATCCAAGTAAAATTTTGATTGATTTATATCACCATTAAATTTCCACATTATAAATATCTTTGTCTGTTTCTCCCGAATTTTATTACCTAAATACGCTATTTTAAATATATCCTTGTTATTACTCAACCAATCATTTATTGATGTATCTACATGTGTACTATCAAATTTCTTTTCATCTATATTTCGAATCTCGTATAATTTCCATAGAAAATCATATTTCTTAATACTCTCAGTATTACCCGACGTATTAACAATCTTCAAATAATCTTGTTTTGTTATATTTGGCATATTGAAATCCTTGATTAATTTTACTATCACATTGTCATAATAAAACTCATTATATGGAATAATTGTATCATTATAATATTCCTTGTTCTCATATAGCTGTAATATTTCTGGTAATTTTTCTATCTTATCTGAATTATTCTTGAATTCAATCTTGATTTCATGAATCTGTTTATTGTTCAAATTATATATTCTAATCGTAAAATCATTGTTCTTACGACCACCAATATGAATCACATCATACGTATATGCTTCTTTATATTTTGACTCAAATTCTAAAAATATTTCATCAAATATCTTATTTAATTGATTAATTACTCTTGACCATTTCTGTCCGTAGTTCTGATCAGATGTATATGAAGTAAGGTTTGGTATTTCACGATTAATAATATATAATATTACGTTTTCACGAATACTATTCGAAATATCGTTATCACACTTGTTGTTAGTTGTAAAAAATAAATCAATATCTTTACATTGAGGATTTAGTGACATAATAAATTAATTTAGTTTCAGGAGAAAGGATAAATTTATCAATTTTTATTTGATTTAATTTATTGAATCAAATAAATTGAATAAAAATTAGGTCACATACGAAGATGTGTAAATGAGTAAAAAATCTTTAATGATTAAAATTGATTTATATAATTCATATAAATAATCATTAATAATTATATATATGGATTTTAATACTACCACATTAAATTTCTATAAGAGTGCTAAGCTTACAGATAGGAAAAATGAAGGACAATATATGACTCCCTATAATATAATAGATCTAGCATTAAAAGATATTAAATTTACTAAGGATTCAATAATACTTGAACCCTCTTATGGAACCGGACAATTTTTAGATAAGATTAAAGAATCTAATTATAAACAAATTTATGGTGTTGAAAAAGATAAAACATTATTTAATTTAAGTAAGGATTCATACAAGGATTTAAATCTTTTTAATGATAATTATTTAACCAAGAAATTTGATACCAAGTTTGATTTCATATTGGGTAACCCACCTTACTTTGAGATTGATAGTTCCCAAGCAGAAAAAAAACAATTTGCGGATGTTATTAGTGGTCGGCCAAACATTTACTCATTCTTTCTAAAAAAAGGAATAGATGAATTAAAAGATAATGGCGAATTATGTTTTGTTATTCCAACCAGTTTATTAACATCCAAATATTTTGAAAAAACAAGAAATTATATTCATAAATTTTGTAGTATCGTAAATATTGTAAAATTAACATCAGATTTGTTTGATGATGCCCTACAAAAAACTATGATTTTTCATATTAAAAAATGTAAACCAGATAACAAATTTATCATCAATATTAGTAATACCATCATATTTTCACCAGATTATATTGAATTAAGAAAATTTATAGATGGAAAATCCTTTATTAAAGATTTAGATTGTAGTGTAAAAACTGGATCTGTCGTTTGGAATGAATTTATAGTAAAATATCCGGGTAATCTAATTAATAATCCTAAATCAGATAACAAAGATAATATTCCACTAATATATCCACGTAATTTAAAAAATGGTAAGATAACTTTGATTAATAATGATAAAAAACCTCAATATATTAAATACTCAACTAAAATCTTACCTATTAAAGCTCCAGTAATAGTTATTAATCGTATTGTTGGTTCTGATAGTATATCGTTAAATCCGGTATTAATTAAAACTGGTTCTTATTATTTTGAAAATCATATTAATGTTATTACCGGTTCTCTTAAAAATTTAAAAAATATTAAGAAATCATTAGATGATAAAGTAACGATTGATTTCATTAAAAAAATAATCGGTAATACTCAATTATCTAAAACTGAATTAGAAACTATGATCCCAATTAATGATTATGATGATTCAGATAGTTTAAGTGATTTAAGTGAGGATGATTTAAGTGATGATGATTTAAGTGAGGATGATTATTTAGATGAATTGGACTATTTAAATTATTAAAAATGTAAAATTTTATAAATGAATTTTCATGATATCTTCTTAACAATATCATTAATCTGATCATATGATAAATCAGTATCATACAAACGTAAATAATAATCAGTAATTTGCTTTTCTTTTATCTTAATTAACAAATCATACTGATCAAGTAAATCATTTAGATCAGACTCGGACATATGAAGTAGATCTGAAGTATGAATACAACCATTTACCATCTTTCTTTCAAAGAAAATATTATTTACTTTGAAATCATAGATAATTTGTAAGCATTCACACAATTCAAATTTGCTTAATAATTGTCTTCTTAATTCTATTATGTATTCTTGTTTTTCCCTCCTCTTTAATGCTATTTCTTCAGGAAACTTATCCAAAAATTCTTCTACTTTTATTAGGTTTAAGTATGCGATCATACATCTTATACTTGCTTCGGTAACCTTCTCTGCTGGATATATCTCAGGATATAACTCGTAGTGAGTACTCTCGCAATCATAGGCGCGATTTTCATCCTGATATTTCTTTTGTAATATCTTTAATCTAGAATACCCATCTGGTAAACTAGCAATTCCATCATATATGTTATTTAGTATAGGGAGATTTTTATCTTTCCAATCGTCAATTATTTTATCTAACATTTTATGATTAGGATTTAGTTTAGAGTATGGGGTGAATATTTCAATTTTTTAATAAATTGGAATGAAATGGAAATTTATTAAAAAATTGGGACGAGTGTAAACGAGTAAACAATTTTTTATTTTAGATGAGTGTAACGAGCGTATGCGATGTGAGTAAACAATTTTTTATTTTAGATGAGTGTTCGCGATAAAAATTGGGACAAATTTTTTTTTACTTATAAAATATATATGTGTGTTAGTTATATAAAACTAATTATAACTTCTATACTAGTATTACCAATAGTATCTTTATTTCAAACCTTTAATGGTGTTATTGATGGTAATGTATGTACTGGTATTAGTCCAACTCCTATTAATAATCTTACTTTTCAAATTAATTCAACTAATGGTAATATTGGTATTAATCAATTAGCTTTTCAAACAATCGGTAATGCTTATACATATACTGGTTCTACTTCTATTAATGGTATTTCAGGTACCTATAATACCAATTGTTGTTTTGGTACATGTGATGCTTCATCTCAATCTATTAGTGGACCACCAAGTGAATGCGGTTTAACTTGGTGTGGTCAAGAAAATCAATGGCAATATGTTGATTTTTCATCTACTAGTTTAGGAACTACTGGAATATCACCTTATTTAATAACTTCGGTTGTATTTTCAGATCCAATTTCATTAGCAACCAATACGAATGATGATCCAATTTTTTCTATTTCTTATAATATTATAGCACCACCTACTCCATCTATCACTGCTTCTCCAACTGTTTCTTATTCTCCAACTCCATCTATATCATCTAGTACATCTACTAGTATCTCACCAACTTCTTCATCAAGTATATCTGAAACTCCATCTATTACTAACTCTATTACTCCATCTGAAACTCAAACAAAATCAGTTACTCCATCAGGAACAGTATCAGGGACAGTATCAGAGACAGCATCAGGGACAGTATCAGGGACAGTCTCAGGAACAGTATCAAGGACAGCATCTTTAACAATATCTGATACAGCGTCTGAAACACCCTCTATATCTACATCCTTTTCTCCAACACCGTCTGAGACATCTTCTGTATCGGTTACATCTACTATTACATTGTCGCCATCTATCTCATCGGATATTACAAGTTCTACATCATTGACACCGTCTGAAACAGCATCTATAACCTTGACGCCGTCTCAAACAGCCTCTGAAACCTCTTCCAAATCAGTTATTGCCTCTGATAGCATCAGTGTAAGTCCATCAAGAACTCTTACATCAAGTCCTACGATTTCTCCTAGTGGAATCTGCTATTCGGTTGGCACTCTCTATGGAACGACTATTACTTTATCAGGTGGTTGGATAATTGTGAATACTGGTATTAATGTAACACAGGCATATGGCGGTGGCTATATTTCCATGGGACAATTCCAGAACTGTAAGATGAATACCCTAAATAAATGTGTTTGTTCTTATACACAGGGTTCCACGGTCGCTGGATGTTCAGGAAAACGCAACTCCTATATTACTTATTCCTATGGACCCACAACCGATATCTCTTATACAAATGAAAGCCCTACATGTTCCTATAATTTTGCAGGCACTGTCGGGGTTCCATCATCTTCATCAGTAACTCCAAGCTTGACACGTTCTGTCTCTAGGACTCCGAGCATGTCTGTTTCAGTATCTCGTACAACATCAGCAATATCAAATACTGGTTCAATTAGTAGTTCTGTTACAGAATCACCGAGTCCCACTTTATCTACCTCAGTCACTCCTACTGAATCTATGACACCAACTGAATCTATAACAACAAGTAAATCATTATCTATATCTATTAGTTGGACAGGTTCGCAATCAGTTACATCATCTATTTCTTCATCTGAATCTGCTAGTTCTACAGGATCAATTACAGCATCTAGAACTGAATCATTAACTCCATCAATAAGTTCAACTATTATAAAAACAATTAGTCCATCTGAATCTACATCATTAACTCCATCACTTAGTTCAACTATTACAAAAACAATTAGTCCATCTGAATCTATATCAAGCTCTATTTCTAAATCTAATACTGTTTCTTTAACTTCATCCATTACACAATCTGACTCACTTACATCTACTGTTTCAGCAACAGCAGTAGTTTCAGCAAATGTAACAAGCACACCCCTAGTATATTGTGTTCCTTATCCATCTTCATCACCAACATCGGATGCTACTTCTACAAGTACTCCCAAATTTATGATAACACCTTGGCCATCTAATAGTTCCGCATCGGCATCAACATCACCATTATTTATGATGATTCCTTATCCAAGTTCTAGTCCATTGCCAGTGAATGTAACTGTTATAAATGAACCTTTTGATGTAATTGGAACGGTAGTTAGTGGAATAGCAATAGGAACATTAAGTATTAGTTCATTATTTCTGCTATATCAGTATTTAAAATCAAAACAAATAAGTAAAGGTTCGGATAATAAAAATAAAGAAGATGATCCTACATCAATTAAAATTAGATTAAATAATGGATTATCTTATATTTGTGTTGATTCAAATGAAATAGAAGATATAAAAAAACTGTTAATTATTAATAGTGTACGATTTAGAATTATTAATGAATTATAAATTATAATACTTCTGAATTATTTTCTTTATCTTGGTTTCACTCGTTTCATGTAATGCTCTTTCATATGTTAAGCCTGAAACTGTGTTTCCAAATTGTGTTCCATCATTTAATGGTATTTCTACTAAACTCTTAAACACAAAACGGTGATTAAGTATTGCTGCTTGTATTAGCATTTTTTCCGTGTAATCAACAGTAACATATATGTTTTTTAATGATGACATTATTAAAGTTGTTAAAAATGTCATCATATTTGATACTTCAATTTTGTCTACTTCACTTAATACAGTTACAACAATATGTTTTGCTAAATCATCTTGCTGTATCTTATATTCATATTCATCATTATTTACATCTAATCCAGTGAGTGAATAATATGATAAATATAATTCAATTGCCTGAACTACACCATTTCCAGTTTTATGTTGCTTAAATAAATCATGAATAAACTTTTCATAATCAAAAGATAATTTACATATGTCAAAATTATTATTGTATTCGTTTAGGTAATCTTTGATTATTTGCGGTAATGATTCTTCAAATAATCTTGTTTCCTCATCATGGAAGAAGATTTTGGTTGGGGTATCGCCGGCAATAAGGATGTCCATTGTGGTAATAATACTAAAGTGGGATATGAGTTGGGGGTGGATATTTCAATTTTTATTTGATGAGTAAGCGAATCAAATAAAAATTGGGACGAACGAGCGTATGCGATGTGAGAAAACAATTTTTTAATTAATATGAGAGTATCGAATATTGATTAAAAAATTGGGACGAACGAGCGTATGCGATGTGAGAAAACAATTGGAACGAACGATAGTGAGAAAATCTTGAGTATATCTGTAAACAATTTATAAAAATAATTTATCCCCCTATCTTATACAAAATGCCATTAAGTCTTCATATTTCTAAAAATAGCATGAAGTATAGTTTAGTAACATCATCTATTACCTACGTAATTTTATCCAATACAATTGATACTTCTGGCAAAGTTGTATTCAATGGCATATTTATTATAACATATTTAACTGGGTCATCTATGTCTTACGTATTTGGAACTAATATTTGTAGTACTCTTTTACAAAACATCTATTTAATGAATGTTTTTGTTAAACCAAAATTTGATATGACAAAGTTATATTTATCTGCGATACCATCTGTAGTAGTTGGTGGAGTAACTATGTTATTGGTTAGTGGAGCTGAAATAAGTTATTATTATTTACATAAATTATTGTATAGGTATATATCTAATGAAAAAATAGAAGATGATTATGAGATTGTATAATATATAAAAATTATATACTATATTAATTATGGATTTATCAAAATTTGATGAAATAATTGTTGATCGGAAAGGCTTTACAATAGATTCAAATATGACTACTAAGAGTATCATAGATGAAATTAACCCAAATTGTACTTATGTTATATCTGTAAACGGTCTAGAGAAAATAGATGCGAACGTAACTGAATATAATAGTTATTGTTCTATTCCAGATTATTATGAATTTGATGGAGAATGGTTATCAAATGTTAATA
>Ga0214919_10013201_pt1 | contig 10044 bp, 7 predicted proteins | sample LL1503_MetaG_FD_177994 | JGI IMG/M metagenome (GOLD analysis project Ga0214919, IMG submission 177994) | Freshwater microbial communities from Lake Lanier, Atlanta, Georgia, United States - LL-1503 | ecosystem: Environmental > Aquatic > Freshwater > Lake | place: USA: Georgia | collected 2015-03-15 | reverse complement strand
TCAGCACCTTTAGCTTTCAGCATACGGAGAATGGCGGTTTCCCATTCACGAGCGATGAGGCCATCCATTGGGCCGCGGAGTTCGATTTCTTCCCAACCAAGTTTCTTGTGTATCTTCAGCCTGTCATTAGGGAAATTAGAAATTCCGATTTGCAACATTTGCCATTGTGGATGATTCAGAAAATACAGCCACCCTTTTGAGTTTGGATCGAAGCCATGAGTGGCGCATGTGGGACATCCTTGAGTCTTGCGACTCGAGACTGTTGCCTTCCACTGATGTCCAAATTCACATTGCCAAAGAGATTTTCTATTACTGCCCGCTGTAACCGTAGTTGGGTCCCAATTAACCGCCTGTACTGCAAGCAAAGGGTTAATGGTCTTAAGATCATTAAATCCGACCAGTACTTTTCTTCCAATGCAGATAGGGCATTCATTATTATCTTTCCGATCCGCAACTCTTTGTAAAAATTTATGCCCAAGAGCACACTGCCAAAGCACCTTCTTACCACTACTAATTGTGACTGTTTGCGGGTCCCAGCCACTTGCCTCTGCTGCAAGAGCGGGGTTTATAGTTTTCAAGTCATTGAACCCAACAAGAACCTTTATTCCAGAACAAATTGGACACCCATCTCCACGTTTTGTTCGATGTTTAACTGACGCTTTCCATTTATGACCCTTTGTGCACTTCCATGCTTGAATTTTCGCACTTGCAAGAGTTACTGTTTGCGGGTTCCAACCAAATGCTTCCGAAGCAATATTGGGGTATATAGATTGGAGATCATTAAATCCCAGAAGTACTTGCTTGCCTCCGCAAGTAGGGCATCCATTCCCTACGAGTCGACTCGAAATTAGTGCAGTCCAGACATGCCCTAAATCGCATTTCCACTCACCCCTACGAAATCCAACTGAAACTTTACTTGGGTCCCAACCAAATGCTTCTTTTGCAATTTCTGGATGCTTGGTGGATAAGTCATTAAAACCGCTCAGAAGTATTCTGTTAGAACAGACAGGGCACTTCGTCTTCTGATTGACCCTACTCGCAACAATAGCCTTCCACTGATGTCCAAATTCACATTGCCATGCAAGTTTTTTACCGCTTTTGTCAGCAACAGTTGCTGGGTCCCAACCAAATGCTTCTTTTGCAATTTCTGGATGCTTGGTGGACAGATCGTTTAGCCCAGATAAAACTTGGTTCCCAGAGCAGAACGGGCACCCAGCTCCGGCACTTCGGCTAGCAACTGTTGCCTCCCATTCATGTTTTTTAGTACATTTCCATAAAACTTTTCTTGACGACCCAATTGAAACTGTTTGCGGGTCCCAGCCACTTGCCTCTGCTGCAAGAGCGGGGTTTATAGTTTTCAAGTCATTGAACCCAACGAGAATTCTTTTATTTATGCAAAATGGACAATTTTGACCACTACTCCGTTTTGCGACTGTCGAAAACCAGATATGACCCAGTTTGCATTTCCATTCTTTTTTCAGAGAAGACCCAGCCGTCAATGTGTTCGGATCCCAACCATCAGCCTCAGAAGCTAATTCGGGGTGGGTCTCCGATAAGGGCTTTCGCATCATCTCTGCACTGTAGCACTCGCTCTTTGGGTGCACGATTAGGTGCAGCAGCAAGTACAGGAAGCTCGCAAGAATAATAGATCTAATATAAGTAAGCCCTCATAGAAGTATGGGGGCTTATTTATTTTATTGATCTCAATAAATTTAAAATGTTAATAATTTTTAAATGTGTATTATAACTAATTAAAGATAACTCAATTAAATAGATAGTCCGCACATAAAGTTTTGAATCGCTATTGGCTTTTGAATATCCTTACTGTATAATAGGTAATGAAAGCAAATAATTTCTCTTTGCTAGATTTGAATCTATTGCCACCGCCGATTGACTATAAAGCTAGGTATGTGGGTAGTAAGAATTAAGAATGAGAAATGAAGCATTGCTCGTATTTGAGATTATTGGTTAATATTCAAATCATATTTTTTGGGTGATCACCGAATAGATGAATTTTGAGATTAACCATCTCAATTTCAAATGCGAAGGTCCTGATGCTGCTTAGTGTCAGGACCTTTTGCTTTCGTCTACTTTGTCTGGAGCTTTGCCGCAAACCAGCATTAGGAGAACCTGAGAGATCAGGGGGAACAACACCCAAACATACAGAAGGATGTATCACGGAGCGTGAGCAGCAAGGGTGCAGAGAGTAAGACATCTGCGGAATGTTGAAAAGGCTATCTGATTGATTACCAGAGCCCCAACAGGAAAGTTTCTCCAAAGGTAATTTAAAGAATTATTCCAATATCTACCTGGCCCCTGCCAAAAAGTATAAATGATTAAGTTTCTTCTTAAGAATGTTTAATGACATAGAAGATAGAAAGTATTTAATCGATAGTTAATCGATATGAATCTATAGTAAAAGGAAATAACATGAATGAAAAAATAGAAAAGACGAGAAATTATGAAAATTTAACCTTCAGAATGATGTCATATATTGATTTTGATGAGTTCCAGCGAGCTTGTCTCGCTTCTCCAGAGGAATTAACAGCTTTTCTCAGCAAAGGTGAGTTCATGGAGTACTACAACCTTGTTGACTATATAAATCTGTTCAATGCCATACTCAAAGAGCGAGATACCAATGCCTATGGCCTCTTTGAAGGATCCACCCTTGTTGGGTTTGGTACTACCTCTCCAGCCAATAAGTCCTATGGGCAGCAGATTGTCTACTGGATTCGAAAGGGGTTTCATGGAAAGGGATTCGGGGTCTTCCTCATGCATAGACTCATTTGTCGAACCATCGAGAACGGCAATAGCTTTGCCGAACTGATCATTGATCAAGAGAACATACCCAGCATAAAAGTGGCCGAGAGTTTAGGGCTCACAAAAATCAAAGAGTGGGAGAGATCTGAAAGTGGGCAGGGCAAACGCAACTCTGGCAAGTTCTCTATGTACTACGCATTTGATCATCGAATTGAAGTCATGGCAGAGGAGAAAAAGCTTCAACCAATTGACCTGCTTGATTACTTATGGTTCCTCGAGTCTATTGGCGTAGCTGAGACTCCTAAAATGGAAATCAGAAGAAGCAAGTTCGGTAAAACCAGACTAAGTCAAAATCTTCGATTCTTCAGCGATGAAAGCGAGCCGAGCAAGTAGCCCTGCAGTTGAGGCTTTACCGTATTCTTCAATTATGTCAATGCGACGGTTTGCCATATTTTCCCTCGCGGCCATCCTGATTTCCCCTGCAGGTGCTTCAGCTGCCGTTAAGCCAGGCGACGTGTGCAAGAAAGTCGGCACAACTTCGACCGTTAAGAATGTTAAGTACACCTGCATCAAATCAGGGAAGAAGTTAGTTTGGAATTCCGGAGTAAAAATCCCGATACCAAAAGCCTCACCATCTACACAGAGTTCTGCGACTGACTTTAAGTTTATTTCCTTTAGCGCGTTAGCAGAAAATTCATCGAAAATTCCAAGTGTTGCTTATGCCTTGTCGCAAAAACTTATAACAACTGAGCCAATTAATACTCCTGATGTTCAGTATTTCTTTGGACCCAATACCAAACCTATTGATGTAAATTACAAAGAAACTTTTGCTTTAGGTTATAAATTTTTTGGAAACTATCCGCAGCCAAAAAACATAACAATGCTCTTTTATAATTTCCAAGATCGTTCTTGGGCTGAAGGTAAATTCACTGAAATCACTAAAGATCCGAATGTCGAACGCATTTCAAAAAATTGTCAAAACAAAGAGCAATGTGGCGGCGGCGATGCTCTACCTATGGGCCTGGGAATAGGACACATTAATTTTGGAAGTGAGAAAGCTGGGCCGAGCACCCAAATGGGAGTAATTGAACTCCATGAATATTTTCATCTGATTCAATGGGGGTTGAACCAAACCCCGCCGAATATGGTGAGAATGGATTTAGTTCCATGTTGGTTACGCGAAGGTCAAGCGCACTTTTTTGGGCATGTCGCTGCAATTCGGGACTTTCCAACCTATTTGAGTTTAACGAACGATTTAGTACGTGCGAACCTTCAGCCTTGGACCACATATTCGGCTCCTACTATCGAGAAATTTCTTGATACAAGTTGTGATGGACCTGCCTATGGTCACAGTTATGACGTAGGTTTTTTTGCAGTTGAAGCCTTGGCCGCTTTCGCGGGACCAGATTCGACAATTCAGTTAACAAAAATGATTACCGCAGGAACTCCGTTTGAGAATTCATTTGAAAAAATCTACGGTAAATCATGGCTTGCCGCTAAAAAGGACTTATCTTTAGCTATTGCAGAACAATTCGTAAAAGGCCACAGAGCCTAACTTGCTCGCTACCACTGAACAATTAGGTTGTCTTCCCACAGAACTCCGGTGGTATTGCCGGCGTTAAATTCTCTAGTTGCTAACCAAAGCGCAGTTACTGCGCCTTCTTCGGCACTGCGCGGTGCATCGGGGCCACCCATGTCGGTGCGCGAATGATTCGGGCAAACGGCATCAACTAAAACTCCCAGACGAGGCCTAACTCGTTGCCCCGAATTCATAATGAATGACATTGCCTTCTCGGGTCTTGAGATTTTCAAGATCAGACTTTGGAGTAGTTGGTCGTTGAGGCAGGGACTCGAAAAGCTCCTCAGACTTCACTTGGGTATAGATCCTCAAAGTAGTTGAAACATTCTTATGTCTCATTTGTCTCCTGACAATTTCAGGATTGACCCCTCTACGGATCATCTCCGTTGCATAGAAATGTCGAAGCATGTGGGGATTGACTCCTTTGCCACCAGTTCTAGTCGACCACTTTCTATTTCTTGAGAGCTTATAAATGGAGTTGCTCACCATCTTGGTAGTCATTCCTAATTGCCAATGTTGATCCAAAGTCATAGTTCGGACTTCCTCAGCAAGCCAATGTGGGAGAAGGACCTTGCCATATGTCTTTGGACTTCCTAAGTGGAGACCATCTTGAGAGTAAGCCTCGTTCACTTCGAGGTAGTCACCAGAGAGCTTCTCAGGTGTAACTGCGCATGCCTCTCCAACTCGAAGACCTGCATACATGCATAGGAACAATTGAAGGCGGTACTTAGATTGATCTATGAGTTCATGCAGATCATCTTGGGACGGGAAGTCATAGATGCGAGAGATACTTTCTAACTTAGGTAAGTCTTGGCAAACACCCAAATCCTTAAAAATGGATCTAGCAGTTATGTAGAGCCTTCTTCGAGAATTATGATTCGATTCAGAATCAACTTTGTCACGAATTAAGGCTGATGTGATTTCAGATGTATCCATATCCCAGATGCCCATACGCTTAACATCTTTTATCAATGTTTGCTTAGTTGAGTACTTATATGGTCGAGATTTGATAACTTGATCCAAAAATTCATTAACTAACATTTCATCTCCCAATGTGTAGAAATTGGTCAAGATGCGAACTGATTGTCGGAATACACCCATATCGGGCTGTATATCCTTTTTCAATTAAGTGGATACACCTCCGACTTTCGGAGAATGTTCCACAAGTTAAGCCAATAAGTGGGTTGTGAGGGACTCGAACCCCCGACCCGGTGATTAAGAGTCACCTGCTCTACCAACTGAGCTAACAACCCGAGCTCATTCAAAGGGGGAACTTCGAACGCATCGCAGACCCTATCAGCGAGAAGGGGTGTGCGCAAAAGCCTAAAGCGCTTCAGAACTTTGAGCTCGTTACTGCAATCTCAATTATCTGGGTGGCAATGCAATTTATCGCGCTGTTGCAGTTGACCAGCAGTCTTTATAAGCGACTTAAAAATTAATTACCTACGAATAGTTTCAGAAGGTAATTCGCCGAAACGTTCGTGATACATCTTTGCAAAACGTCCAAGGTGAGTGAATCCCCAAGAAAATGCAACTTCAGAGATTGATGAATGAAAACTGTGATTTGAAATCAATTCTTCACGAACTCTAGTGAGCCGCACATTGCGAAGATAATCCGTAGGACTCATTCCTACATATTTCTTAAAACCATCTTGTAAGGACCTAATGCTTACGCCAGCAATTCGTGCCATATCTGTAACAGTCAATGGCTCTTCTGGGCTTGCTTCACATACTTGCATAGCTAAGCGGACTGATCTTGGTGCTGCTGGTTCAACGCTAGTTCCGATTGATTCGCTGTAGTTGTGACGTTGGGAGAGAAGTAGTCCACTAATAATTAAGTCCTGGAATTGATTTCGAACTCCACTATGCATCGAGAGGCCACCGCGATCAACATCTGCAACAAGTGTGTCAACAAGTGTGCGCCAACTTCTTGCTTCTGGGGTTGTAAGGTCCATTCCGAGATCAAAGCGAACTGGGAGATGTAACTCTCGGCCAATTAAATCTTCGAGTCGTTCTTCAAGCGTGCTGCGGTTGATGTAAACCAATAATTGCGGATTTCCTTCGTGCCAAACCATGTCTAATTTCTCTAACGGATTTGGAATCGATGCCATGTTCACATCAGAGTGAACCTTCTCTTTACCACACGAGATTTCGGCACTTCCAGCTAATGGCATTTGAATTAAATAGAATGAATTTAATTCTCCGGGAGTTATGTGAACTTCCGCGCCGTAATCCAAATAATTCAGAGTCACATCTCCCAGAGTCACGCGATTGTGAACGGTATTTAACTTCTCATTCTTATTTGTTGTAGAAAGCCCGTGCGGACAGAACACTCGCGCAACCTCACTCCGCGCCTCATCTAAGTGGGTAGTGCGAAATAGGTTATGTTTGCTAAGCAGCTCGGTTACTGGGACCATCTGCGAATAGTTCTCGCTGTCAGGACAGGCTGTCAATGGTTTATCTGGAATTATCGAGCGTTATTTGCGTTCTTTGGATAGCAAATGCGTGAGTGGGACACCTGTGAGAGCTGGGTCTGCCTAACCTTTCGCATATCACTTTTACCTTCACAGAACTAAAGGGGAGATACATGAGTTCAGATTTATTAAAGGGCAAAGTTGCAATCGTTACTGGCGGCGGCACTTTATTTGGCGCTGCGGTTGTGAAGACTCTTATAAATGATGGTGCAAAGGTCATGATCGTTGAGATAAATCCTGAAAGTGGCGAGGCCGCAGCAAAAGCATGCGGTGCTACTTTTTTCCATGGTGATGTAACTGATGATTCATCAATCTCGAAGATGGTCGACTCAGTAATTTCTACCTGGGGCCGGGTAGATGTTCTGGTAAATCTTGCATGTTCTTATGATGATTCTGGTGCTAATAGCACTCGCGCCCAATGGACCAATACTTTGAATGTAAACATTGCAAGCGCGGCTATGTTGGCTGCTGCAGTGCGACCTCACATGGCAAAGCAGGGTGGCGGATCAATAATTAACTTAACAAGTATTTCTTCAAGCGTTGCTCAAACTGGCCGTTGGATTTATCCAGTATCAAAAGCCGCGCTTGTTCAACTTACTCGCAATATGGCGATGGACTATGCCGGCGATAAAATTCGCGTGAATTCAGTTTCCCCGGGATGGACCTGGTCTGCAATTATGGATATGTTGTCAAGAGGTGATCGCAGGAAGACTGATCGAGTAGCCGCACCATTCCATTTAACCGGACGTGTTGGTGATCCAGAAGAGGTTGCTAATGTAATTTCATTTCTTGCTAGTGACAAAGCATCTGTTGTTACTGGCGCAGATTGGGCCGCAGATGGTGGCTATTCTGCAATGGGACCGGAGCAAGCTGTGCCCGCGATCCCATTACTAGAAGCGTAATTACTTACTAATTACTTTTTGCCAAACGCTTACGAAGCTTTGGACCAATCTTCGCGTAGCTCTTTGGATTGATTGGTAATAACCATTGATTGAATCGAACTGGTGCTGGAATTTGCAGATCCAAGTCCAGAAGTAATTCATCGATGTTGTGAACAGAGAATGGAATGATGTTTGTTCCGCGCGCATGCTTATTCTCGGTGCGCTTCTCCATCCAAGCAAGACGTTTATCAATCTGAGACAACATTTCGCTGCGTGAAGGCAATTTGATTGCATTTGCAATATTTGCCGCGATCCAGATTGCTCCGACTTCAGCATTTAATTGTGAGAAGAATGAGGAGTTATATCCATTAAATGCCAAGTTCTTAACATCCAGTGGGATCAATTGACGATAAAGACGAAAGTTTCCGCGCTCATCATTGATTGATTTCATAACTGAATCATTAAGGAATGGTACGCGTTGGTGGAAGCCGGTTCCACAAATTACGTAATCGGCGTCCAAAGTCTTGCCATTTGAAAGGGTTACCTTTCCAGCCGACATACTTACGATTTCAGTATCGCGTTCTACGAATAGATTTCCATTCTTAATGTTCTTAAAGAAACCATCAGTAGCAAGTGAAACTGTGCTTCGAACAATTGTGTCGAGCCCGGTCTTTGGGTGTAGTCCAAGCTTCTCAAGTTTGAATTGCTTTTCAATAACACCTTGAACACTTCCAAGCATTCCCGCGCTAACTTTCTTGCCTTTTCCGTGCAAGAAGGCTTCTGCGCCCTTTAGTTCGATATAGGGAAATAGTGCTTCACCCATACGAGTAAGCAGGAGCATCTTGTAGTTAAGAACATTGTTGAGGCGCTTTGGGACCTTCCAGATCAAATGGCGCGCAACAATTGTTGTCATTCTTGAAGTTCCGACGGTTGCATTTGCTGCATCACAGGAAGACTTGCCATAACCAACTACTACAACGTTCTTTCCGCGGACATCTTCGAGTCGATGGAAATCAACTGTGTGCAGAATCTTTCCGCCCGCGGCTTTAAATGCATCTGCGCCTTTCCATTCGGGGATAAATGGATCACTGAAAATTCCATTAGCAACAATGAAATAGTCGAAGTCGTGCGAATTTTTCTTGCCATTTGAATTTGTTTCAACAGTCCATGAACCATTTGAGTTCTGCTTTGCAAGTGTTACCTCAGTTTTAAAGGAAATCTTGTTGAATACATTAAATTTCTTGGCATAACCTTCCATGTATTGCTGGACTTGTTCGCCACTTGGCCATTCTGGCGTTCCCTTTGGATATCCATAATCGCTCATCGCATAAGTGCTACGAACATTCTGAGTTCCGAGACCTGGATATCGGCGTGAAGCAGACCAAACACCACCAACATCAGATTCTTTTTCAAAGATTTGAACTTCATGACCGAATTCAGCTAAAACTTTTGCCGACGAGAGTCCAGCAAAACCGGCTCCTACGATTCCAATTTTCATCCGATAAAACCCCTGTCTCCCCAGCAACGCCAGGATCGTTAGTAAGTGAGATTAGGAATCAAACCTTGAATTACTTATCCAAGGCGCGCGATGGATAGCCAATTGACGCTCGTGTTTGCGCTTTTAGTCGATAATCGAAGTAAGCAAAGGAGATCAGAGACTATGGGCGACCAATTGCTACGGCGCCAAGCCTGCGCTAATGACAATCGCGAATGGGTGCGGCATTATCAAGAAATGAAGAAATTCAGCGCATGGCAGGTGGTTATTGCCCTGACGCTAGGCGTTGGAATACATGTAAGTGGCGTTGGAATGCAAAGTGTTTCCGGCGCTGGGTTAAATGCGCTCGCCGCGATTGAGAAATTGCCGGTAAAAGGTCGCGCACCGAAAACGGGATATTCGCGGGCCGAATTTGGGAGCGCATGGGCTGATGTAGATAAGAATGGTTGCGATACTCGGAACGATATTTTGCGTCGGGATTTAACTACGGTTATTTATAAAGTTAAGACACAGGACTGTGTGGCACTTACTGGCGTATTAATCGATCCATATTCGGGAACGATGATTTCGTTTGTTCGGGGTAACGTTACAAGTTTGGAAGTACAGATTGATCACGTGGTTGCGCTCTCTAATGCTTGGCAAACTGGTGCATTTGGGTTGAGTGCTGATCTGCGAAAGGCATTTGCAAATGATCCGTTGAATTTATTGGCAGTAAAGGGATCGCTAAATCAACAGAAGAGCGATGGTGATGCCGCAACATGGTTGCCACCGTTGAAGAGTTTTAGATGCACATATGTGGCGCGACAAGTTGCGGTTAAGTTGAAATATAAATTGTGGGTAACTGCGCCAGAAAAA
>Ga0214919_10013200_pt1 | contig 10044 bp, 9 predicted proteins | sample LL1503_MetaG_FD_177994 | JGI IMG/M metagenome (GOLD analysis project Ga0214919, IMG submission 177994) | Freshwater microbial communities from Lake Lanier, Atlanta, Georgia, United States - LL-1503 | ecosystem: Environmental > Aquatic > Freshwater > Lake | place: USA: Georgia | collected 2015-03-15 | reverse complement strand
TCAGGAACATCTGCAGGTTTCACTGCGTATCTCAAAGCTGCGGCTCCTACAACTTGGACCAAAGCTGGAAGCAGCACATTCACCTCCTCAGCACCTAGTGGTGCACCAGCCGGTTCGGCTGGAAAATCTGGATCTGACGGAGTTACTAACTTCCTTTCAGCTACTGATGGTGGAATTTCGTATGCAGAGCTTTCCTACCAGATCGAAGCATCTGCTGACGGTGTGAAGTCTGCCTACATCAAGAATGCATCAGGTGCTTTCATTAAGCCATCTTCAGCCGCATCTGCTGCTGCAGCCTCAGCCATACCTGCTGCCAACTTCGATGCAACTACAGGCTGGATTGCTCCTGACTATGTCTCAACTGTTGCGACTGCTTACCCAATTACGATCTTTTCGTTTGGTATTGCGCACAAGTCTTACTCAGAAGCCAACGATATTGTGAAGGATTTCCTCAGCTACTCATTGAACGCGTGTTCTGAAGCTCAAGCATCTTCGCTTGGTTACGCCAAGCTCACAAGCACAGCTCTCACATTTGCGAAAGCACGTGTTGCGCTTATTTCAAGCGTTGATCGTCCAGCAACAGCAACGACCACTGTTGCTCCAACCGCACCTGCCTTGAAGGCAAGCGTGAAGGTCGGTAAGACAATTACTGCAAAGACAGTTGCTGTTGGTGGAAAGCTTGCTGTGGCCTCAACTGCAAAAGTAACGCTGACCGTAAAATCAGGTGCCGCAGTATGCAAAGTTGTTGGTGCAACTTTGAAGGGTCTGAAGAAGGGAACTTGTAAAGTTCTCGCTTCAGTCAAGACTGGAACTAAGACAAAGACCGCAACGGTCACTGTCACAGTTTCCTAATTCGACACAGAATTTAATGGAATGGCCCCGGCGAAAGCCGGGGCCATTCCATTTCCCCAGAAAGAATTGGTCTGTTCACGTTCTGTTCACTTTGGAGAAAGATTGGCGCCACCAGCCCCTGCGAGACTTTCAGGACAGGAAAGCTGGGTATCAGTCATGAATGACGGAACATCAACAACCGTAGACATAGCAGGGAGTGCAGAAGTGTTTGGTGCAGAACAGACTCAGCGCGACGCAGGACAGTTGGTGCCAAGTGCCGGCCGCGGATTAGAAGCACAAAACTTACATGCATGGTTTAACAAGCATCATGCTCTCGCAGACGTGTCGCTCCACTTTCCAGAAAATACTGTGACAGGTCTCATTGGTCCGTCAGGTTGTGGAAAGTCAACTTTTCTCCGACTACTGAATCGTATGCATGAATTTATTCCGGAAGCTGCAATGGCCGGATCCGTACTTTTTAACGGTCAAGATATTTATAGCCCTTCAGTGAGCCCAACCGATATCCGCTTGAAAATCGGAATGGTTTTTCAGAAAGCTAACCCATTCCCCTCGATGTCCATTGAAGAGAACGTTTTGGCGGGACTCAAACTGGCAAAGATCAAGACAGAAAATAAGAATGAATTGATTGAAGATTGCCTCACTCGTTCAGGACTATGGAAAGAAGTGAAAGATCGTTTGAAGTCAAGTGCTGGTTCGCTGTCTGGCGGTCAGCAACAGCGCTTATGTATTGCTCGTGCTCTTGCAGTAAAACCAGAAGTGCTTCTGATGGATGAGCCGTGTTCGGCACTCGACCCAGGCTCAACTTTGCGAGTCGAGGAAACCATTGTTCAGCTCAGTGAGACAATGACAATCGTTATTGTTACTCACAATATGCAGCAAGCTTCTCGCGTTAGTGATTACTGTGCATTCTTCTTGTCTGATGGTGGTCCAGGTCAACTCATTGAAGCTGACCTCACATCGAACATCTTTACTACGCCACAAGATTCGCGCACTGCAGATTATGTACAAGGCCGTTTCGGCTGACGTCTGTCACAAATATCAAATAGTTCCCTCCAAGAACGTCCTGAAAGGGCCCGGTGTGAAAGCACCGGGCCCTTTTGGTGTTCTGGGGCAGAATAGAGACATGGCAACTATTCGAATCGTGAACCCAGCAACCGGACAACCAGAAGGAGAAGTGCCCAATCAGTCAGTGGCACAGTGCCTAGAGGCTGCTGTGCGAGCAGCGGAGGTCTTCACAACTTGGCGCAAGACGCTTCCTCGCCAACGAGCAGAAATACTGCGTCGTGCCTTTGAGATCATGATTGCCGAACAAGAGCAACTAGCCACATTGATCGTGCGAGAAAACGGCAAGGTGCTGTCTGATGCCCGCGCAGAAGTGGCCTATGCGGCCGAGTTCTTCCGTTGGTTTAGCGAAGAAGCCGTGCGCATCGATGGGGACTTGCGACAAGCACCGAACGGTACAAACTGGTTGGCTGTTACGCGAGAGCCTGTAGGTGTGGCGCTGTGTATTACGCCGTGGAATTTTCCTGCAGCAATGGCAACACGAAAGATTGGTCCGGCACTGGCGGCTGGCTGCACGGTGTTGCTGAAGGCGGCACATGAAACACCACTGACTGCATATGCAATTGCAGACATATTGCAACGCGCTGGGGTACCAGATGGTGTTGTGCAAGTAATTACTCCAGACCCACCAGGCGATGCGGTGCAGGCGTTGTTGTCATCAGGTCTTGTACGCAAGTTGTCGTTTACTGGCAGCACGCGAGTCGGTTCACTGCTGATTGCACAAGCGGCTGAGAAAATTGTGAACTGTTCAATGGAGCTTGGTGGCAATGCACCGTTCATTGTGTGTGACGACGCCGATATTGACGCTGCAGTTGATGGTGCCATGATTGCAAAAATGCGTAACGGGGGAGCAGCATGCACGGCTGCCAACCGCTTCTATGTGCAGTCATCGGTGCTTGATGAATTCACATCAAAATTCACTGCACGAATGGCGGCGTTGGTATTAGGTAATGGGTTAGATGCAGCTACAACACTTGGTCCACTGGTTAGTGCTGCACAACAATCGCGCGTTGCGCAGTTGGTGGAACGCGCGGTGGCAGATGGTGCCACAGTTTTGTGTGGTGGCACGTCAACAGCAGCACCAATGCACGGGTACGCCGCAACAGTTTTAGCTGGCGTAAAACACGAGCATTTTATTGTGCAACAAGAAGTCTTTGGGCCGGTTGCGCCAATTATTGAAGTGAGCAATATCGAAGAAGCCATACCGCAGTACAACGATGTTGATCATGGCTTGGTGTCATACATCTACACACGAAATCATGGCCGGGGCATGCGCCTAGCGAACGCATTAGAAACTGGCATGGTGGGGCTGAATCGCGGATTGGTCTCTGATCCGGCAGCTCCATTTGGTGGCGTCAAGCAATCGGGCCTTGGTCGCGAAGGTGGCCACGATGGGCTGCTCGCATTCCTTGAGACAAAGTACGTCTCAACAGAGTGGTGACCTTTCATCGTGCTCACCACAGTGCCGTAGTACTGTTGCTGACGTGAGCGACCAAAAAACTGATACTCAAAACGCGTGGCTTTCGCCTGAAGACATCGCACAGGTGCGCAACCAGGTCCCCATCATCTATGTCGATGCAGTGCCCGTGCGGGTGAACCCAGACGGTGAAGTCACCCATATTGGCATGCTGTTGCGTCAGGCAGCCGATGGCAGCATCAGCCGTATGGTGGTCTCTGGCCGCGTCATGTTGAACGAACGTATTCGCGATGCCCTAATGCGCCATCTCGAAAAAGACCTAGGTTCGTTAGCCCTGCCTCGCATTCCGCCCGAGCCGGCGCCGTTCACGGTGATTGAGTACTTCCAAGACCCCTCTGTTTCGGGTTTTTACGATCCTCGCCACCACGCCGTCAGTTTGGCGTATGTGGTTCCGGTGACAGGTGAGTGTCAGCCAAGCCAACAAGCTCTCGACCTCGCGTGGTTCACTCCGAAAGAAGCAGTGAGCGACAAAGTTATTCGCGAAATGACAAGCGGTCATGATCGTCTGATTCGTTTAGCGCTTGCCTCAGTGGGACAACTTCCCTGAACTAGATTTGGTGTGTGCCAGAGGGCGACGCCAACTATCGAGCAGCAGCAGAACTGCGTACCGCATTAGTTGGTAAAACCATCTCCCGATTCGATGCGTCAGGCATGGACGGCCCTTCTCCGCAATTGGGTTCTGCCGTCGAAAGCGTTGTCTGCCATGGCAAACATATTGAAATCCTTTTTGATGATGGCATTGTGTTGCATACACAAACTGGTTTTCGCGGTGGGTGGCACTTGTATCACCGTGGTCAGAAATGGCGCACTCGACGTCATCTTGCGCGAGTCATTATCGAGACAGAAGAATGGGTCGCTGTTGCTTTCCGAGTTCCGCTTGTAGAAACGTATCGAGAGTTTGATCAGACACGTCACCCGCGCGCCGGCCGTCGCGGTCCAGACCTCACAAATCTTGAAGCTGATTTGCATGAATGTGCGTCTCGTCTATTTCATTACGACAAACCGAACGCAACAATTGCTGATGCAATGCTCGACTCGCGCGTTATGGGTGGCGTCACAAATGTGTATCGATGTGAAGTGTTGTGGTCATGCGGAATTCATCCGTGGGCAAAAGTGTCTGAAGTTCCTCAATCAACGTGTCTTGATTTAGTTCTTACTTCTGCAGCTCAATTACGAGCAAACCAATATTCACCGGTACGTGTTACAGCGCCTGATGTGCCAGGAGGATTAGCTGTGTATGGCCGCAATGGACAAAAATGTGTTCGCTGTGGAGATGTGATTCGACTAACAAAAATGGGCGAATTGGCTCGATTGTTGTACTGGTGCCCTGGGTGCCAGGTGGGGTGCGAGCCGTATCCGGTTCGCGATGATTCAGACCCCATTGCACGCACAATGGATTCACATCCTGCGGGGTCACAGTTCATCGGCGACATCTTGCGTCACCGACCAGCGTCGTAGTTTTAGGCTCTGCCTAACACGTGGTCTACGACAATTTCGATAGCTACTCGATCTTCGCGTTCACCAGGTTGTCGATAACGAGCCGCATAACCAGCCACAGCGGCAGCAACACGTGTGGGGTCGTCCGTACCTGTCACCGCGCCTTCAAGGCTAAGCCAACGCCCACCATCAACTTGTGACACAACGGCGCGTCCACCACGCAGCGCATTTTTGTATTTCACTGAAGATGGAAACGTGATGATGCGCACCACATGTAGTTCAGCATCATAAGAAAAACCGACAGGAACAACATGCGGTGAGCCATCACGGCGCAGTGTGGTGAGAGATGCCAGGTGATATTCGCGAAGAAATGCCAGCATCTCATCGGTGATGTTTGGTGTGGTGCTCATTGTCAGTTGGTATTCAGTGCGTCAAGAATGTTGACTCGTGTTGCTCGCCATGCTGGGTAGATGGCGGCAAAGAGTCCAACGATGAATGACATCACCATAATCACAATGGTTGGGCCAACAGGCAGTTTGAACGATGTAAGACCTTGATCTTTCAAAGCAAACACAATGACCCAGCCCAAGCCAATGCCCAGAATGATTCCGAGCACAGCTCCGAGCAGCGATGTAATGACACTTTCCCAGCGCACAGTGGTCCGCACTTGAGATCGAGTCATTCCGACAGCCCGCAATAGGCCCAGTTCTCGCTGTCGTTCAAACACGCTGAGAAGCAATGTAATGATGATGCCAACAATTGAGATGATGACTGACAACATCAGCAATCCGTAGATAAGGCCAAGAAGTTGGTTCACTTGACCAGACTGCTTATTGATGTATTCCTGTTTCGTCAGAAGATCGCCTTGGCCATACTTCTTTACCGCAGCGGTCAATGCAGCAACAGTCTCTGCCTTATCTGCTCCGGCTTTGGTTTTTATATACACACCGATATCAAACATGACAACGGGAGTGCCATCAACGAGATGACTATTTGCTATGTAGTCTCCAATTTCATTGTTGACATATATGCCAGAGACAGTGAGTGGTCGAGTCACGCCATCAGCAAACGTTGTTTGCACGACTGCACCAATAGAAAGATTCTTTCGTTTCGCCGTTTTTTCTGAAAGAAAGATATTCGACGTCTTGAGGTCTACGTATGTTGCGTTGATGAGGCCGATATCCCATACGCCATCAACTGTTTCTGGAGTCACAGTGGTGAGGTACTGTCCCTTGCCGTCAATCTTGACTGTGAGAAATCCGAAACCAGTTGCCTTTTCAACTTGCGGCAACTTATTCAAGTCGATAGCTAACGTCGGACTCAGGCCACCAAAACCTCTTGCATCGGTGCTGATGGCATAGTCTCCTTTGAACTGCGCAGTAAAGACGTCGTCGATCTGGCCCTTAATTGATGCAGCCAACGCGGTGACCGCGGTAACCAATGCAACGCCAATCAATACTGGCGACGCAGTGCGTGATGTGCGTTTTGGGTTACGCGCAGAGTTCTGGCGTGCCATAACCCCAGTGATTCCGCGGAATCGGGCAGCAGGACGACCAAGGAACAAGGCGACTGGTCGCGCAATGATTGGTCCGAGCACGATGGTGCCTATAAACACCAACAAGATTCCGATTCCAAGGTACGAGTTACTAGCGCCAGACATCACGAATCCGACCACGGCAATGCCAAGAATGATTGATGCAAGTCCAGCGATGAGACGTTTGCGACCAGGTGCAGCAATTTCAAGTGCAGTTGCGCGCATTGCTGCTAACGGTGGAACCTTACCAGCACGTCGCGCAGGCAAGATGGCCGACAGAACCGTCACGATGAGTCCAATGATGATGGTTGACACCACAGTGTTCTGCGATACAACCAGGCCACCGTTCGGAATATCAATGTTGACGGCACGAAGAAGTGCACTGAGGCCAGCGGACAAACCAATTCCGGCTACAAGGCCGATGATTGAACCAAGCAATCCGACTGCGATCGATTCAATCAACATGGTGCGAGTGATTTGTTTACGGCTTGCACCAATGGCGCGTAGTAGTGCATTCTCGCGCTGACGTTGGGCAGCACTAATTGAAAACACGTTGTAAATAACGAAGCAACCAACACCAAGGGCAATGAAGCTGAACGTCTTCAACAAAATGCCAAAGAAACTAAGAGCACTACCAATTTGGTCTTGGGTTTCAGCAGTAATTTGCGCACCGGTCAAGGTCTCTGTTTTATATGAGGCAGGAATCGCGGCGTTAATTGCCTTTGCCAACTCAACGTCAGATTTTGATCCGTCGCCACTAACGAGAACGTCATCAAACAAGCCAGGCTTTGCAAGAAATTCTGATGCTGTTGTTGGGTCGAACAATGCAAAAGTTGCACCACCAGGTGAACGGACATCGCCGTATGAAGCAATACCGACCAGAGTGAATTCACGGCTACCAGACTGGGCAACAACTTTTACCGTGTCGCCAACAACGTATTTACCGTTCTTTGCTGATGCTTCATCTAGTACGACATCTTTTGGACCCATGGGCCATTCGCCATCCGAAATGGTCCACAAAGCACCTTTAAATTTCATTGCGACGCTGCCGAATGTTGGTGGGCCTTGTCCGTCAGAGCCGAGGGGCTTTCCGTCCTTACCAATAATGCGAGCAAATGCCTGGACGTCTGGCACGGCATCGCTCACGCCAGGAACCTTTTTGACTAGGTCTACTAATTCAAGAGGAATGCGTTGACGCTCTTCTTGTCCGAAGTTTCCTTCAATGACTTGAGTGGACCGAACGTATGAATCAACGTTCTTAAAGACGTCTGAAAACAAATTGTCGAACGTGCGATTGAGAGTGTCAGAGAACACTGAAGTGCCCGCCAAGAAAGATGTGCCGAGAATGACGGCAAGCGATGTGAGAATCAGTCGGGCTTTTCGACCCAAGATGCCCTTGATAGCAATACGAAACATATCTTAGTTTCCGAGGCTCTTCATGAGGTCAAGAACGCGAGCTGCGGTGGGCTCAGTCATTTCATTGACAACACGACCATCGGCCAAGAAGATAATGCGGTCTGCGTAGGCAGCGGCAACGGGATCATGCGTAACCATGACAATTGTTTGACCCAAATCGTCAACTGCTTTGCGCATGAATGTCAAAATTTCAGCACCAGTAATGGAGTCAAGGTTTCCCGTTGGTTCATCAGCAAAAATAATGCGAGGTTGTGATGCAAGTGCGCGAGCTACAGCAACACGCTGTTGCTGTCCACCAGATAATTCACTGGGGCGATGGGTGAGTCTGTCTTGCAAGTGCACAGTGCCAATTACTTTTTGAATCCATGCTTCGTCGCCTTTGTTGTTTCCCAACATGAGCGGCAGGCGAATATTCTCATTCGCTGTCAAAGTGGGAACAAGGTTGAACGACTGGAATACAAAGCCAATCTTTTCGCGACGAAGTTCTGTTAGTTCTTTGTCCTTCATGGTGGACAAGTCAGTTCCGTCAATGATTGCTGAGCCAGACGACAATTCGTCAAGGCCTGCAATGCAATGCATCAGTGTTGATTTGCCAGAACCACTAGGGCCCATGATGGCAGTGAATTGTCCTTCGTAGAAGTCAACTGAAACGTCACGAAGTGCATATACGGCGTCCTCGCCGGAGCCGTATACCTTCGTTGCAGAGATAGCGGAAGCAGCGATTGTCGATGTCTGGGGGGTCATTTCCCCATGTTACTAAGCGATATTTACTTAGGTTGTGCAAGAACGCGAAGATATGGCTTCACGGTCTTCCAACCCTGTGGGAACAGAGTTTTTGCATCTTCATCAGAAACTGCAGCACCAATAATGACGTCACCGCCGTTTATCCAGTTAGCAGGAGTTGCCACTTTGAATTTGGCTGTCAATTGCAATGAGTCAATAACGCGAAGAATCTCATCGAAGTTACGGCCAGTAGATGCTGGGTAAGTGAGTGACAACTTGATCTTCTTGTCTGGCCCAATAATGAACACTGAGCGCACGGTCATTGTGTCGCTTGCATTTGGGTGAATCATTTCGTACAGGTTGGAAACTTTCTTGTCTCCGTCACCGATCATGGGGAAGTTCACTGGTGTGCCCTGTGTCTCAGCAATATCTGCTTCCCACTTCACGTGGCTGTCAACTGGGTCAACAGAAAGGCCAATGACTTTTACATTGCGCTTGTCGAAATCTGGCTTGATACGAGCCACGTATCCGAGCTCCGTGGTGCAGACCGGTGTGAAGTCCTTCGGATGGCTAAAGAGAACGCCCCATGAGTCGCCCAACCACTCGTGGAAGTTGATGGTGCCTTGTGTGGTGTCTGCTGTGAAATCGGGTGCGGTGTCGCCTAAACGTACGGTCATGATGTTCTCCTTGAAGTAGGTGCCTACCGTAAGGATATGGGCGATTTCCATAAACCCGACAATATTGGTCGGGAATTAGTGCCCGTGAGGAACAAGGCCCATTTCAGCCGCCATCAGGGCAACCATCTGGGAGGAAAGATCAATCACGGCCTGGATCTGGTCTTCGAGATTGGTTCCCGGCGGAATCTTGTTCGGAAGAGGGCCGTCAATGACCAATGTGGCGAGGCCGTGGGCATGTGACCAGAGCGTGAAGGCAAATGTATGCGCCGATTTCGAGTCGATTGCTGGGCCCGTGATTCGCGCCACCATGAGGCGTAATTCATCGAAAGCTGAGTCTGCAGCGATTGCTGTTGATGCGTGAGTTGTAACGCCACAAATGTCGTTGCGAAACATCACGCGAAAATGACCGACGTGTTCGCGTGCGAAGTTCAAATAGGCAATAAAACCAGCCTTTGCAGCTGGCATTTCTGTTTCGTGTACGTCGTGAAATGCTTGTGCCAAACCTGTAAATCCTTCTTCAGAAATTGCAGCCAAAATTCCGCTGCGATCGCCAAAGTAGTGATACGGCGCTTGGTGGCTGACGCCAGCTCGACGTGCGACTTCGCGCATTGACAATGACTCGGCGCCGTCTGATTCGATGATGGCGAGGGCGGCATCGAGCACGAGGCGGCGAACATCGCCATGTTGCTCGGACGGGGCGGGAACCATGGGCTCACAGTACAACTTGACAGTGTCAAGTACAACGACTAGACACTGTCAAGTGACTATTGATCAAAAAACATATGACCGCCGTTGGTGGATCCTCGGAGTACTTGCCATCAGCGTGTTCCTGGTTGTTGTTGACAACCTCATTGTGAACGTGGCGC
>Ga0214919_10013198_pt1 | contig 10045 bp, 7 predicted proteins | sample LL1503_MetaG_FD_177994 | JGI IMG/M metagenome (GOLD analysis project Ga0214919, IMG submission 177994) | Freshwater microbial communities from Lake Lanier, Atlanta, Georgia, United States - LL-1503 | ecosystem: Environmental > Aquatic > Freshwater > Lake | place: USA: Georgia | collected 2015-03-15 | reverse complement strand
TCTGGTGGTGCGCATGAAGGGCACCAACGAAGACATCGGCAAGAAGATGCTCGCCGACTCTGGCCTGCCCATCATCAGCGCCGACACCATGGCCGAAGCCGCCCAACGCGTGGTGGCCGCTGTCAACGCCCACGCCTGAAGCCCCCCAGCCCACGCCACCGTCAGAAAGAAACCGCCATGTCGATCTTCATCAACAAAGACACCCGCGTCATTACCCAGGGCATCACCGGCAAAACCGGCGCATTCCACACCGAAAAATGCCAGGAATACGCCAACGGCAAAGCCTGCTTTGTCGCGGGCGTGAACCCCAAGAAGGCCGGTGAGTCGGTCCTGAACATCCCGATTTACGGCTCGGTCAAAGAAGCCGCCTCGGCCACGGGCGCCACCGTCTCGGTGATTTACGTGCCGCCCCCCGGCGCGGCAGCTGCTATCTGGGAAGCTGTCGAGGCCGACCTGGACTTGGCCATCTGCATTACCGAAGGCATTCCCGTCAAAGACATGCTCGAAGTGCGCAACCGCATGCGCGCCAAAGAAGCCGCCGGCGGCAAAAAAACCCTGCTGCTCGGGCCCAACTGCCCCGGCCTGATCACGCCTGACGAGATCAAGATTGGCATCATGCCCGGCCACATTCACCGCAAAGGCCGCATCGGCGTGGTCAGCCGCTCCGGCACGCTCACCTACGAGGCCGTGGCACAACTCACCGAAATCGGCCTGGGCCAGTCCAGCGCGGTTGGCATTGGTGGCGACCCGATCAACGGGTTGAAGCACATCGACGTCATGCGCGCCTTCAATGAAGACCCGGACACCGACGCCGTCATCATGATCGGCGAGATCGGCGGCCCCGACGAGGCCGAAGCCGCGCGCTGGTGCAAGCTCAATATGAAAAAGCCCATCGTCGGCTTCATCGCTGGCGTGACCGCGCCAGCGGGCAAGCGCATGGGCCACGCCGGTGCGCTCATCAGCGGCGGTGCGGATACGGCTGATGCCAAGCTGGCGGTGATGGAAGAGTGCGGCTTCAAAGTCACCCGCAACCCCTCGGAGATGGCCAAGCTGCTCAAGGCCATGCTTTAAGCCATGCCGCAAGCGCGTAACAGTTAGGACGTTAGGAGAGAGAGCCATGGAATTTTTGCAAGACCCGGAGTTTTGGGTTGGTCTGCTGAAGATCGTCTGGATCAACATCATCTTGTCGGGCGACAACGCCGTGGTGATCGCCCTGGCCGCGCGCAGCCTGCCCCCCGCCCAGCAGAAAAAAGCCGTGCTGTTCGGCTCCGGCGCGGCGGTGGTCTTGCGCATCGTGCTCACCGTGGTGGCGGTGCAACTGCTGGCCCTGCCGTACTTGCAAATTGTGGGCGGCTTGTTGCTGCTGTGGATCGGCACCCAGCTGCTGGGTGATGGTGACGAGGGCGAGGGGGAGAGCAAAGAATACGGCTCGCTCATGGCCGCCGTGCGCACCATTCTCATTGCCGATTTGGTGATGAGCCTGGACAACGTCATCGCTGTTGCCGCTGCTGCCAAGGGCAGCATGCTCCTGCTGATCTTGGGCTTGGCCATCAGCATCCCGCTGGTGATATTCGGCAGCACGCTGATGATCCGCTTGATGGAGCGCTTTCCCATCGTGGTTACCTTCGGCGCGGCCTTGATTGGCTGGGTTGGTGGCGAGACCATCATCAGCGACAACGTGCTGGCGCCCCTGGTGGAAGAGGCCCATTGGCTGCATTACGCCGGCCCAGCTCTGGGCGCTGCCTTGGTGCTGGGCATCGGCACCCTGCTCGCACGCCGCGGCAGCGCACCCGACGGGCAAACCCCGCCCGCACACAGCGGTTAGTGGTCGCCGAGGGTCGTTAACGGCCGCACACATCCCCAGAAAAACTGCCTGAATTTCCCCCATGCGGGGGATGTTCCGGCGCGCGCGCCTCCGTACAGTCCGCAACTCAAGTCGTTATTTCACGCAGCCCGGAAATGACAGTTTGGCGGGCAGTCAGGCGCAACCCGCGGGTGCGCGGTTCAGTTTTTCTATTTCTTTTTCAATAGGAGTTTTTTATGAAACGCAGTATCCAAAAGGGCTTTACCCTGATCGAGCTGATGATCGTCGTGGCCATCATCGGCATCTTGGCGGCGGTGGCTTTGCCGCAGTACCAGAGCTACACCATTCGGTCCAAAGTCAGCCAGGTGGTCTCTTCTCTGGGTTCGATCCAAACTTGCATCAGCGAGCAATACCAGGCAAACGCGACACTGGCTGACTCACTGGTCAGTACTCTATGCTCAGTGGCGACAAATGCTTACTTTCCTGCAATTCAGCCGTTAAAAGACGGTATTTCGGTCACAGGGGCCTACGGTAGCGTGGGTGCGAATGTAAGCGTCTCACTGAGCAACAACTACAGCGCCATCTCCGGGACTGGAGGGACGATGACCTGGAAGTGTTCTGGCACCCCTGTCGCTTACTTCCCGGCCAGTTGCCGCGACACCATCGCCGCCGCCGCCGCCACCTCAGGCTAAACCCCAACTTGATCGGGAATCGGCTAACGCTCTAGAAGACCCCTTTCTCAAGGGGTTTTTTCTTTCATCCGCAACGCTCCATGCCAATCTTCAACCTCAAGCATGACAAAGCCCAGGCCGGTGAACTCGCCAACACCATTGCCGCGCAGGTTTCGGTGAAGCTGCTGCGCGAAAACCGTCAGGCACTTTCGGTCAACAAAATCACCCGTGTTTTAGAAAAAGCGTTTTTGCAGGCCAGCGCTTACCAGGCCGCCCAGCGCATGGGCTTTGTGCGGCGCAGCCTGTTTGCCAACGCCTTTCAATGGGCGCTCAAGGACCATGCCTACCCGCAAGACTTTGTGGTCATGGCCACCGAGGGCCTGTTGATGGCCATCAACGCTAAGCCAGCCCCTAAGACGGCCGCCGCAGCCCGTGGCCCTGCTCGCTAAGCCGGCGCAACAGCCGCGCCACCGAGTGCGCGCGGCCTTGTCTGCTGGGTACCGGCAGGCCTGGGCATTCGCTTGGACCGTAGGTGGGCGCGCCGCCAAAGCCCAAGCCCTAATCGCACAGGCCGACTACGCGAATGCCAACCAACTCTTGCTGCGCCTGATCCGCAAGCAGCCCACAAACCTGGACCTGCTGCTTCGTCTGGCGTTTTGTCAGAAGCGGCTTGGGCGTAAAGACGCGCACTTGCAGCTGCTGCAAGAGGCTTATCGGCTAGATGACCGCAACCCCAACATCATTTCTGACTTGGCGCAGGCCTTGGTTGATTCGGGCCGCAGCGAAGAGGCGCTGCCTTTGATGGGCTTGATCAAAGACGAGCCCGGGTTTTCTGCGATGGCCGACCGCGTATTGGGCTCTGTGGCCATGCGCCGGGGTGATGCTGCGCGGGCCAAAGACTTTCAGCTCAACTGCTGGCTGTCCGCGTTTGATGACGCCCGCGCCGGGCAAAGCTATTTGTTCCCCTTGGCGTACGCGGAGACCGACGAAGCCCGCTTGGCGCAGGAGCACCAGTTTTGGGCAGCCACCCTGCCTGCTATTTCTAGCCCGGATCCGGCGCAAGCGCTGCTGCCTTCCGCTACGCTCAAAGCGCTGCGCCGGTTGCCGCAGCCACCCGCCAAAACCCCAAATAGCAAGATACGGCTCGCTTACTGGGGCGCGGACTTTCGTGAGCACTCGGTGCGCTACTTCTCGCGCCCCCTGATTGAAAACCACGACAAGACCCGCTTTGAGGTTTTGATTTATAGCCAAAACGACGCCGAGCTGCCCTACGACGCGCAGACCGATGCCTTCAAAGCCGCAGCGGATTATTTTTTTGACGTGGCCTTGCTCAGCGATGCTGAGTTGGAAGACTTCATGTTGTCGCACCAGTTGGACGTGCTGGTCGAGCTCAGCGGCCACACTGCGGGCAACCGGCTGCCCATGCTGACGCTCCGCCTCGCCGCTGTGCAGCTAACCGGCCTGGCCTACCCGCCCACCACCGGTTTGCGCAACGTGGACGGCAAGTTCATGGACCCGCATATTCACACGCCGCAAGCATCGGCGTATTACGCAGAAAACCCGCTGGTGCTCCCCAACGCGCTATGGTGTTTCGACCCCATGGCCGAGGTGCCCGGTGCCGGACCGCCACGCCTGGAAACAAACGGCTACATCACCTTCGCGTGCATGGGTAACCTGGCAAAAGTCACACCGCAGATCGTGGATTGCTGGTCGCAAATCCTGCGCGCCCTGCCCAGTGCACACCTGCTCATTCAGGCCAGCAGCTTTGCCGACCCGGCGATGGTCCGCGCGTTTGAGGCGCGCCTAGAAGCCGCGCAGATTGACCGCCAACAAATCACCCTGAGCGCCGCGCAGCCCACCAAAGACTTCTGGACCCGCTTCCAGGAAATCGACTTGATATTGGACACCTACCCTTTTAACGGCGGCACCACCTCCTGCTACTCCGCGTACGCTGGCGTGCCGCTCTTGACGCTGTCGGGCGAGTCGCTGATCAGCCGCGTGGGCCGCTCCATTGTGTGCAACCTGGGCTTTGACAGCTTGGCGGTCGAAAGCTACGAACAGTACGTTGCCCGCGCGCTGGAGCTAGTGCGCAACCCCGCCTTGCTGGCGAGGTTCCGCCGCGAAGCGCGAGCGAGCTTCAAGCAAAGCAGCATGGGTAATGGCAAGAAGTTTGCCACCGAATTCGAAGCGGCAGCCCAGGCCCTATTGCAGCAGGCGCAGGCCGGCACACTGGTCAATCGCTCCACGGTTGCTCCGTTGCCGGAGCAGCTTTTGCTGCAGCGCGCCGAGCTGGTCTGGTACTACGGACATGTGGAAGGTTCGCGCCGCATTCTCGACTTGTGCTTGCGACACTACCCGGCTTGCGGCGCAGCCCATGTGCTGCGCGCGCGCCAAATGGCGCGTATGGGCGAACTCACCCAAGCGCGCGGCCATCTCGTCGAGCACCTGCACAGTCTGGAGCCCGCAGCAGCAGCAGATGCGCACTTGCTGCTGGCCACCATTGCGCTGAACTTGGGCACGCCCGCACTCGTGCAAACCGCGCTGGGCGCGCTGACCATATTGAAAGCGCAAGGCCAGCTGACCCCCATGCAAGCGCGCCACGCCCGGCTGCTGGCGGCAGCCGTGCATAGCGACGTGGCAGCGAAAGCGGGCAAGCGATCCGGAGAGGCTTGGGGCGTCAGCAAGGGGGCGGCAGCTGTGATGCGCGTGCTTGTGCTGATTCCCTGCATGCTGGAAGCTGATTTGCAAGCACTGGAGCAGCAGGCCCGTGGCCAATGCACGCACCCGCCGGGGTGGGATATTGAATACCGCCGCTGCGACCCCCGTGAGCGCATTGGCGCGTACAACGCAGCCCTGGCCGAGAGAACCCACGACATGTTGGTCTTTTTGCAGCCGCACCTGCAGCTGTACCAGCCCGCCTTGCTCACCGAACTGGCGCGCTCTCTTCAAGACGCCGACGTGGTGGGCTGCGGCGGCGCGTTGCGCTGGGTGCAAAAAGACTGGACGCTGGATCTGCCCGCCTACAAGGCCTGGGGCCTGCTGCGCCCATCGCCCGTACGCGCGGGCATGGTGGACATGCACCTGGCTGGCGACTTTGATGGCTCGCTGGTACCCGGCGCAGTGGTTTTAGACGGCAAGTTTCTGGCTTGCAAACCCGCCGCCGTGCGCGGCATCGAGTTGGACGAGGATTTGTACGACAGCCAATGGTTGGCCGAGGAAGACTGGACCAACCGCCTGCACGCCGCTGGTAAGCGACTCCTCATCCACCGCAACCTGGGGTTGCTAATCGCCAGCGCCGGTAACCCGATGCAGTTCGGCATCACCCAGGGACAAAGACAACTGCTTGACCGCTTGCAGCTCGACCCGCTGGCGCTGACGATTCGCAATTACGAGAGCATCAGTGCCCCGGTGCCGGATGCCCATGCGGCGCAGGAGGGGATGGATGCGTACTTCCGCTCGGCTACCTATCCGAAGGGAGATTAAGTTGATGCTTCTGAATATCTTGAAGGGGGTTTTCCAAAACAACGGGGAAATGGTTCAAGTACCCGAAGTTGAACGCTCTATTTCAACTGCATTTGAAACGCGTGTAGTTGACGGGTTTGTCGAAATTAGCGCCCATATTGCCGCTAAACCTGCAACTTTTTGGATGAGCCTTCAAGGGCAAAGGGACCAAGTCGCGGTTGAAGCATTGAAGAAGGGATGGATCAGCTATGAGGCGCCACTCCCCCAGTTAATAGCGGCATGGTCTTCTAATTTGCCGCTGGTATTTGCCGATATAGGTGCTAATTCCGGATATTACAGCCTGCTATCGGCAGCCTTCGGAGCTAGAAATGTTATTGCATTTGAACCCGCGGATGACATAGCAAACTTGCTGGATGCGAATATCAAAAGATCAAACTTAGACCAAAAAATACACGTACAACGACTGGCAATCAGTAGCCACCCTGGCACTTCAAAAATCTATTACCCAGACGCTTCTCATGGTTTGATTGAAACTTCTGCGAGCTTAAATCCAACCTTCAGAACGGCGCACGATAAAACTGCCGACGTTTCAGTCGAGACCCTAGATAATGCTTTAAACGGGCTAACAACGATAGACGAAAAACTATTGTTGAAAATTGATGTGGAAGGGCATGACTTCGAGGTATTGGAAGGCGCTACGCGCACCATTACAAAACAAAGACCCGGGATCATTATTAAATTATTACCCGGTGTTGAATTGGCTCCGTTTACTAATTTTCTAAAAAATAATAAATATCTACATTACACGTTAAGTAGTAATGGCTACCTAAAAAATCAGCCTTTGGCAGCCGAGAACATAACTTGGCCCCAGCGCGATCATCTATTACTGCCTGAAGAAACGGCTCATTTTTGGCTGCAAGCCCTACAAACTCCTGACAACGCCCGTGATAAGGCGGGTTTTGAAGATAACAAAACCCGGCTGCTGCGTCGTATGGAACCACTTGAGCCGCGAATAATTTTCTTCTTGGCACCGTTTACCGTGCCATTTGGTGGTGTCGCTACTATTTTGGACCATGTTCGACTCTTGTCACAAAACGGTATATCCGCATGGGTCGCAATGCCAGAACAACCCACCTTGGACTTTTACCAAACGGATGCGCCGACGATTGTTTACAGAGAGTCGCTGGGGGTATCCGAAGCTGATATTTGTGTGTTTCCAGAGGGCTTGCTAGGCTACAACCAAGCGCTTAAGGGCCGCCCCGCGAGGCGGCTCATGTTTTGTCAGAATCAATACTATTTACCCTTTTCCGCGCGGCCTGAGCTTGGCTTTTCTGAATTTCATTTGGATGGCGTTATCGCTTCAAGTATTGCGGTTCAGTCATGTCTTCAGGATTTATATGGCTTAGAGAATATTCCTCTCATTCCTTACGCCATCAACCCTTCAGCGTATGCGCGAGAAGCCAATAAAAAACGGCAAATAGCATTTATGCCCCGAAAGTTGGGGGACTACGTTCCGTTTATCCAAGCCACTTTTGTGCGCGTGTTTCCCAATTATTCTGACGTTTCATGGGTTGCCATTCACCAAATGACCCGGCGCGATGCTGCCAAAGTCTTAGCAGAGTCGGCGATTTTTTTGTCCTTGTCAGACAAAGAGTCGTTCGGTTTGCCGCCCTTAGAGGCCATGGCCAGCGGTTGTGTTGTAGCCGGATTTCATGGGGATGGTGGTCGGGAATATATGAGCGAGGGCAATGGATGGTGGGCAGAAACCGGAGACTGGCGCGCCTGTGTGCGCGGCTTGGCTGCTGCCCTTGTTACCTTTGATAAAGGCGGAGAGGTGTTGGAGGCTTACCACCGGCGCGCCATGCAAACCGTGGAGGCCTACAGCGTTGAAATCATGGAAGAAAAACTGCTTGCCTACTGGCGGCACGAGATCGCGTTGATCGCACAATGACCGCACTCGCAGCACAGGTTGGAAGGTATTCACGATTACCGGAGCGCGCCCGCGCCAGCGCAGCCCACTTCGTCTTCAGCGCCACCCTCGCCGCCGCCTGCGCAGCTTTGGTCTACCTCCTCTGGTACCCCGCCCCCTTGGGCTCTATGTCGGGCGTGTCGGATTTGTTTGTGCTGATGCTGGGTGTGGACGTGGTGCTGGTGCAGCTCGGCGCGCTGGGCTACGGCATGTGGACCGTGTTTGCCGGTCGGCCGGTGCATGGGGTGTTTGAGTACGACCGCATCCGTGTGGTGCACGCCAACGAGGTTCCGGAAGAATTCATGGACCGGGTGCCGCCTGGCATGGACGCCCTACCGCTCATCGGCCCCACGCTGCTGGCGCTGCGCCCCTTCAAGGACAACAGTGAGCAGACCTCGGCGATTCTGACGGCGCTCGGCGGCGTGCAGATGTCGGCCCGCCCGGAGTTGTGGATGGACTACCAAAAGGCGACCCCCGAAATACTGAAAGCCGCTAAACCGGTAGCGGCGCTTATGGCCGCGCAGCCGGCCTTTGCCGTCCCCTTGCAACAGGTGCTGGCCGATCACCACCGCAGCATCGACAACACGGTGTACCTGCCGCTGGCCAGCCGCGCGGGCTTTGGCACCGCGCTGCTGGACGCCACCACCGCGCAGCCGGTGGCTTTGCTGCCGCTCGATTCGTTTTGAGCCCCGAGCGCAGCGGCCCAACCCGCCCCGGATAATCCAGTGCGGTGAACCTCTCCCCCGACTCCTCCCCCTCAACTCCGCCCGCTAGCGCTGGCTTTGCCCTGGCGCTAGCTGTGGTTTTGGTGCTGCCCTGGCTCAATCCCTTTGCGCTGGGGCCTTCTCCGAATGTGCAGCCCCTGCTGATCAGCTGGGCCAGCGCCGCGCTGGCTTTGGGTTTGGTGGCGGTGGGCCGGGTCAGCAGCACGGTGCTGTGGCGGGCCGCCGTGTGGGCCTGGGTGGCGGCGGCGGTGCTGAGCGCGGGGATGGGTCTCGTGCAGTACCTGGACCTGGCCGCTGACTTTGCGCCCTGGGTGAACCAGGCAGGCCCTGGAACGGTTTACGCGAATTTGCGTCAGCGCAACCAATTGGCAACGCTGTGCGCTATCGGGTTGGCGGCTTTGGCTTGGGGTGCGACTGCGCACGGCAGTGGCGGGCCTGGTCAGCGCATGCGGGGTGGCTTGGGCTTGTTGGCCGCTGCGTTGATTGGAATGGTGTGGGGACTGACGGGCTCGCGCACGGGCTTGCTCGAGCTGGTGTTGCTGTGGCTGCTGGCGCTGGTCTGGCGATTCGCAGCGCCTGCGCCGGGCCGAGTTTGGCCCGTGCTGGCAGCCGCGACGCTGGCATATTTGTTCGCGGCCTCGGGCTTATTGCCCGGCTTGGGCTATGGTGGGGCTGCGCCTTTGGCCCGGGTGTGGGAGGGCAACGAGGTGTGCGCCAGCCGCTTCACTTTGTGGGCCAATGTGTGGCAAGCGGTGCTGCAAAAGCCCTGGTTGGGCTGGGGCTGGGGCGAGTTGGGCTACGCGCAGTTCATGACCCTAACAACAGGCCCGCGCTTTTGCGATTTGTTGGACAACGCGCACAACCTGCCCTTGCACCTAGCGGTGAGTTTTGGCTTGCCGGTGGCGGCGATGGTGGTGGCGCTGCTGCTGGCGCTGGTGTGGCGCGGGCAACCATGGTGGGCGGCGCAACCGGGTACGCGCCTGGCCTGGGCGGTGCTGGGCGTGGTGGGCTTGCACAGTTTGCTGGAGTACCCGCTGTGGTACGGGCCGTTTCAGATAGCGGTGCTGTTGGCGGTGTTGCAGTTGTCAGCAGGGCAGGCCGACCGTGCCTTGCTGCGTGGCACGCGGGCCCGCGCGGCGGGGGCTGTGGCGGCATTGGCGCTGGCCGGGTTCTGTTGGGTGGTGGCGCAAAGTTATGAGCGGGTGTCGCGCCTGTACAGCATTGAAGCGGTGCGCGCGGTGGTGTTCGACCCATTCAATGAATTGCAGTACCACGACATTTTTTTGTTCGTGAACGAAGTGGCTTTTTCGCGCCTGTCGCTGCCCGTGCACAACGGCCGGCCGCAGGACCAGTACGCATTGGCGCAACAGCTTTTGCATTATTCGGCGGAGCCGCGGGTGATTGAGCGTGTGCT
>Ga0214919_10013197_pt1 | contig 10046 bp, 6 predicted proteins | sample LL1503_MetaG_FD_177994 | JGI IMG/M metagenome (GOLD analysis project Ga0214919, IMG submission 177994) | Freshwater microbial communities from Lake Lanier, Atlanta, Georgia, United States - LL-1503 | ecosystem: Environmental > Aquatic > Freshwater > Lake | place: USA: Georgia | collected 2015-03-15 | reverse complement strand
ATCCCAGCCGCCAGCTGCGTTGCTGGCCTGCACATAAAGAAGCCGGTTGTAGACCGGCTTTTTTTGCGGCCTGTGCACCGGTACACAATTTAATAAATTGCGCCGGGGCCAGCGTACCCGGGCCAGTCCAGCGTGCACTGCATAAAATTCGAGACGACCCGCCAGGGGTCAAGCGCAGCACCGTCGGTACAACGTGGAGACTCCCCCTCATGACAGAAGAAGCAACAACGCCTGCAGTACCAGCCCGCCGTCGCGCCGGTCGCGGCAGCGGCAGCATCCGCGTTGCACCCTCCACTGCCAAATACCGCAACCTTAAGCACCGCTTCGCACCCACACCCATGGTCTCTGAGGACGAGTTGGAGGCCATCCATAATGCCTCGCTGACCATCCTGGAAGAAATGGGCATGGACTTTATGCATGAGGAAGCGCGCGCCATCCTGAAAAAAGCCGGGGCCGACGTCAAAGCGGGCTCCGAGCGGGTGCGCTTTGACCGCAACCTGATTTTGGAGGCCATCAAAACCTGTCCGTCAGACTTCATCCTGCACGCCCGCAACCCCGAGCGCAATGTGCACATTGGAGGCAAAAACCTGGCCTTTGCCCAGGTTGCCAGTCCGCCCAACGCCTCGGACATGCAAGGCGGCAGGCGCGCCGGTAACCAACAGGACTTTCGCAATTTGGTGAAGCTGGCGCAACGCTACGACATCATCCATTGCTCAGGCGGCTATCCCGTCGAACCGGTGGATTTGCATGCTTCCATCCGCCACCTGGATTGCCTCTCGGACATCGCCAAGCTCACCGACAAGGCCTTTCACGCTTATTCACTGGGCAAAGAGCGCAACCAAGACGGGTTGGAGATCGCCCGCATTGCACGCGGCATCAGCCACGAACAACTCGAGCGCGAGCCTTCGCTGTTTTCCATCATCAACAGTTCCTCTCCGTTGCGGCTAGACACGCCCATGCTGCAAGGCATTCTGGAAATGTCGTCACGCAACCAGATCATCATCCTTACGCCCTTCACCCTGGCCGGCGCCATGGCGCCAGTGACGATTGCCGGTGCCCTCGCACAGCAAAACGCGGAGGCGTTGGCCGGTATTGCGCTCACGCAGTTGGTGCGCCCGGGCGCACCGGTGGTATACGGCGGCTTTACCAGCAATGTGGACATGAAAAGCGGGGCCCCGGCCTTTGGCACGCCTGAGTACATGAAGGCGGTGCTGGTGGGCGGGCAACTGTGTCGCAAATACGGTATCCCCTACCGCACCAGCAACGTCAACGCCGCCAACACGGTGGACGCCCAGGCGGCCTATGAATCGGTTTTTTCGCTCTGGGCGCTGACCCAAGCCGGAGGCAACTTCATCATGCACAGCGCGGGTTGGATGGAGGGCGGCCTGACCGCCTCGTTCGAGAAGTTCATCCTCGACTGCGACCTATTACAAATGGTGGCCGAGTTTTTGACGCCGCTTGACGTGAGCCCGGCGGGCTTGGGTCTGGACGCCGTGCGCGATGTAGGCCCCGGCGGCCATTACTTTGGCACCGCGCACACGCTGGAGCGCTTTGAGACCGCGTTTTATTCGCCCATCATCTCGGACTGGCGCAACTACGAAACCTGGGACGAGGGCGGTCGCCCCACCGCGTACGATAAGGCCAACGCCGTCTGGCAAAAAGAGCTAGCGGCCTATGAGCGCCCGCACATGGACCCGGCGATCGAGGAAGAGCTCGACGCCTTTGTTGCCAAGCGCAAGGCACAGGGCGGCGCGCCCACCGACTTTTGAGGCATACACAGCCCAAAAACGATTGACACTTTCTTTCAAGCAAGGAACGCAGCAGTGAAAACAACAGCACGGGTAGTAGTAATTGGTGGTGGCGTGGTCGGGTGCTCGGTGCTCTACCACCTGACGAAAAAGGGCTGGAGCGACGTGATGCTGATTGAGCGCGACCAGCTCACCTCCGGCTCCACTTGGCACGCCGCAGGAGGATTTCATACTCTCAACGGCGACCCCAATGTGGCCATGCTGCAAAGCTACACCGTGAGTCTGTACGAAGAGTTGGAGCGCATCTCAGGCCAGAGCTGCGGCCTGCACAAGTCCCCCGGCATCATGCTGGCCGACACGCCCGAGCGCATGGAGTTTTTAAAAATGACGGTGGCACGCGGCCGCTATTTAGGGATGGACACCGAAATCATCTCGATCAAAGAGGCGCTGAACTACTTCCCATTCATTGAAGAAAAATACTTTCTAGGCGCCCTGCTCGACCCCAACGAAGGCCACCTGGACCCCAGCGGCACCACCTATGCCTATGCAAAAGCGGCGCGCATTGGCGGCGCCACCATTGAAGTGCAAACCAAGGTGGAAAGTCTGGAACAAAAGCCAGACGGCACCTGGCGGGTGATTACCAACAAAGGCGTTGTCGAATGCGAGCACGTGGTCAACGCTGGCGGCCTGTGGGCGCGCGAGGTGGGACGCATGGTGGGCGTCGAGCTGCCCGTGCTGGCCATGGAACACATGTATTTGGTGACCGATGACATTCCGGAGGTGGAAGCTTTCAACAAAAGCGCAGGCAAGGAAATTGGCCATGTGATTGACTTTGGCGCCGAGAGCTATTTGCGCCAAGAGGGCAAAGGCATGGTCTTGGGCGTGTACGAGCAGGCGGGCAAACCCTGGTCCACCAAAACCACACCCTGGAGCTTTGGCCAGGAGTTGCTGCAGCCCGACCTGGACCGCATCGCACCCTCGCTGGAGATCGCCTTCAAGCATTTCCCTACGCTGGAAAACGCGGGCATCAAGCGCGTTATCAACGGCCCATTTACCTTCGCACCCGACGGCAACCCGCTGGTCGGACCCGTGCAAGGGCGCACCAATTTCTGGTCCGCCTGCGGGGTGATGGCTGGTTTCAGCCAGGGCGGCGGAGTTGGCCTGGCGCTCTCCAACTGGATGGTCGACGGCGATCCCGGCTTTGACATTTGGGGCATGGACGTGGCGCGCTACGGCGACTGGGCCACCCGCACTTACACCAACGCCAAAGTGCGCGAAAACTACTCGCGCCGCTTTCGCATCCGCTTCCCCAACGAAGAGCTGCCCGCAGGCCGCCCGCTGCAAACCACCTCGCTGTACGACACATTCATCGAACAAGGCGCGGTAATGGGCGATTCATGGGGTATGGAGACGCCGCTGTGGTTTGCGCCCTCGGTGGCGGAGGCCAAAGACGTCGTGTCGTTCCACCGATCCAACGATTTCCCCCACATCAAGGCCGAATGCGGAGCGGTGCGCGAGGCCGTAGGCGTAACCGAAATCGCCAACTTCGCCAAGTACCAGATCACTGGGCCTGGAGCCGAGACCTGGCTGCAAAGCCAAATGACCAATACGCTGCCCAAGGTTGGACGACTGCAGTTGTGCCCCATGCTCAACCACCAGGGCAAGATCATCGGCGACTTCACCATCGCTAAGGCGGCGGAGGGACGTTTCATGATGTGGGGATCGAGCCAGGCGCAGGTTTATCACATGCGCTGGTTCGAGCAGACTCTGCCCAAGGACGGATCGGTGGCTATCACGCCTTACGGCATGAAGCTCGTCGGCCTGTCGATTGCAGGCCCCAAGTCACGCGAGCTGCTGCAGCGCCTGACCGACGACGATGTGTCGGGCGAGGCCTTCAAGTTCATGGACTACCGCGAAATGGAAGTCGCCACCGTGCGCGCCATGGTCAACCGCGTCACCTATACCGGCGACCTGGGCTACGAGATCTGGGTCGCGCCCGAATACCAGCGCCGCCTGTACGAGAGCATCATGCACGCCGGTGCCGACCTGGGCGTCAAGAACTTCGGCATGCGCGCGCTCTTGTGCCTGCGTCTGGAAAAGAACTTTGGCACCTGGTTCCGCGAGTTCCGTCCCATCTACGGCCCGTTCGAGGCGGGTCTGGACCGCTTTGTCAAACTCGACAAACACGAGTACATCGGCAAAGCCGCTGCCACCCGGGAAAAGGCCGACGGCCCCAAGAAGTCCCGCATCTTCATGGTGGTAGATGCGCTTGACTGCGACGTGATGGGCGACGAGCCGATCTGGGTAGACGGCAAGGTGGTCGGCTGGGTCACGTCAGGCGGCTACGGCCACTACGTGGACCAGTCGCTGGCGCAGGGCTACATCCCGACTGAATGCTTCAAGCCTGACATGAAACTGGAGATCGAAATTTTGGGTGAGCGCCGTCCCGCGCGCCTGCAAATGGACCCGCCCTTCGACCCCGAAGCCAAACGCATGCGCATGTAATTGGAGAGAGCCTGATGTCGCACTACTCGGCCTGGTCCCTGCTGCGCAATGCGCTCACAGGGCACAAAAACTGGGACCGCGCTTGGCGCGACCCCGAGCCCAAAAAGACCTACGACGTGGTCATCGTGGGCGGCGGCGGCCATGGGCTGGCTACCGCCTATTACCTGGCCAAGAACCACGGCATTAAAAATATCGCGGTGCTGGAAAAAGGCTACATCGGTTCGGGTAACGCGGGGCGTAACACCACCATCGTGCGCTCCAACTACATGATGCAGGACAACACAGCGTTCTACGAACACAGCATGTCCTTGTGGCGCGGCATGTCCCAAGACCTGAACTACAACGTCATGTTCTCGCCGCGCGGCTATTTGTACGTCACCATGTCGCCCAGCGCGCAAGATGCGCAAATACGACGCGCCAACATCATGCGGCTGAACGGCATTCGCGCTGACATCCTGACGCGCGAAGACGTGATGAAGGAGGCGCCTTACCTCGACTTTTCGGACAAGGCGCGTTTTCCGATTTACGGCGCCATGCTGCAGCCCGACGCGGGCACCGCCCGCCACGACGCTGTAGTCTGGGGCTATGCGCGCGCAGCCAATGCTTTAGGCGTGGACATCATCCAAAACTGCGAAGTGCTGGACTACGAGTGGTCGGGCGAGCGCATTACCGGCGTCAAAACCACGCGCGGCGACATCAGCGCGGGCAAGGTTGGCATTGCGGTGGCCGGCCACACCTCGCTGCTGGCGCAAAAGGCCGGGCTGGAGCTCCCTATTGAGAGCCACGTGCTGCAAGCCTATGTCAGCGAATCCATCAAACCGGTAGTCAACCACGTGGTGGTCTGGTCGGCGTCTTACTTTTATTTTTCGCAGTCCGACAAGGGTGGCCTGGTGTTTGGTGGCCACATTGACCGCTACAACTCCTATGCCCAGCGCGGTAACCTGGCCAATGTGAGCGAAGTCACCCAAGCCTTGGTCAGCGCCATGCCGAGCGCCGCGCGCCTGCGGGTGCTGCGGCACTGGGGCGGCGTCATGGACATGACGCCGGACGGCAGCCCTATCATCACCAAAACGCCGGTCGATGGGCTGTACCTCAACGGCGGCTGGTGCTACGGCGGCTTTAAAGCGACCCCGGCTTCAGGCTGGTGTTTTGCGCACACCATTGCGAATGATGCGGCGCATCCTCACAGCGCGGGGTTCACGATGGACCGGTTTGCGCAGGGGCGCTACATCGATGAGTCTGGGGCTGGGCCCTATAACCATTTGCAGTAAAGCAGTACCGCCATGATCCGAATCAACTGCCCCCACTGCGGCCTGCGCGACCACGAAGAGTTCAGCTACTTTGGCGACGCCACCAAAGCCTACCCTGGCCTGGAAGCCGAGAACCACGACGCCTGGGTCGACACCGTCTACACACGCAAAAACCCGCGCGGCATCCACACCGAATTTTGGCAGCACACCCTGGGCTGCAGGCGTTGGCTGGTGGTCAAGCGCCACACGGTGACGCACGACATTGAATCGGTGGTGATCGCCGCCGAGAGAGAACTGCCATGACGCAATCCAAACCTTCCGCCCCTGCCACCGGTGGCGTCTACCGGTTGGCGCAAGGCGGCCGTGTGGACCGCAGCCAGAGCCTGCGCTTGACGCTCGACGGCAAGACCTTTCAGGGCTTTGCGGGAGATACGGTCGCATCCACCCTGCTGGCGCACGGCGAGCATTTGGTGGCGCGTTCCTTCAAATACCACCGCCCGCGCGGCATCATGGCAGCCGGGGTGGAAGAAGCCAATGCGCTGCTGACCGTGGGCGACCGTGGCACGCGTGAACCCAATATCGCAGCCACCGTGCTGGAGCTCGAAAACGGTCTGCGCACCCAAACCCAAAACGCCTGGCCTTCGGTGGGCTTTGACGCCATGGCGATCACCTCGGTGCTATCGCCCATTTTTGTAGCTGGTTTCTATTACAAGACCTTCATGGGCCCGACGCGCAGCGCATGGATGCTCTACGAGCACTTCATCCGCAAAGCGGCTGGGCTGGGCGCCTCGGTCAATGATGCCGATGTGAACCGCTACGACTGGCACAACGACTACACCGACGTGCTGGTCATCGGCTCGGGTGCCGCCGGGCTGAGTGCTGCCCTGCACGCCGCGCGCGCCGGCTGTGACGTGATGCTGGTGGAGCAAGACTTTGAACTGGGCGGTGCGCTGCTGAACCACCCGGTGGGCAGCGCCAAAGGCCAATGGCTTGCCACGATGATGACCGAGCTGCAAGGCACCGGCCGGGTAAGGATGCTGGCGCGATCGACCGCCTTTGGGGTGTACGACGGCAACACCGTGGGCGTGATCGAGCGCTCAGCGCCTGGTGTGGCCGACCCCGTGCACGGCGTGCCACGCCAGCGCATGCGCACGGTGCGGGCAGCAGCCATTGTCATGGCCTGCGGTGCGATCGAACGCCCGCTGGTGTTTGCGGGCAATGACAAACCCGGCGTCATGCTCTCGGGCGCTGTCGGCGCGTATGTGAACCGCTATGCCGTAGCGCCAGGCAAGCGCGCTGTGTTTTGTGTCAACAACGACGCCGCCTACACGGACGCCATGGCGCTGGCCCATGCGGGGTCGCAGGTCAATGTAGTCGATTTGCGCGGCACCGTGCGCCCTGAATTGCTGGCGTCGGCAACCAGTGCCGGCATCACAGTGCACAGTGGCAGCACGGTGACCGACGTGTACGGCCACTTGCACGCAAAACGCTGCCGTATCGCTGGCTACGACGCCAGCACCGCGCGCGTGATGGGTGGGCCGCTGGAGCTGGACGTGGACCTGGTGGCCATGTCAGGCGGCTGGACGCCTACGGTGCACCTGAGCTCGCATCGCAATGTCAAACCTGTCTACCGCAGCGACATCTCCTGCTTTGTGCCAGGCGGCTTTGACCGCGCCCAGTTTGGCGCGGGCGCCATGGTCGGCTGCCAAACCTGGGGCCAGACGATTGATTCCGGCTGGCAAGCAGGTGCCCAGGCAGCCGCCATAACCGGCAAGCATTACGACGATTCCGCTCCCACGCTGGAGGACGACACATCAATCGCCTTTGTACCCGCTGGTCCTCTGCTCAGCGCCAAGCCCAGCGGCAAGGCGTTTATTGACTTCCAAAACGACGTCACCGTGGATGACGTGGAACTCGCCCACCGCGAGGGCTACCAGTCCGTGGAGCACCTCAAGCGCTACACCACCCTCGGGATGGGCACTGACCAGGGCAAAACCTCCAACCTCAACGGCCTGGGCCTGATGGCCGCCGCGCGCGGCATTGACGTAGCCGCCGCTGGGACCACGACCTTCCGCCCCCCCTACACACCCGCCAGCCTAGGTGCGCTGGCCGGTCGCAACGTAGGGCCACATTTCCAGCCTGAGCGGCGCACCGCCATGCACGCCTGGCACGAAACCCATGAGGGCGTGAAGATGGAAGCTGGTCTGTGGCTGCGCCCGCTTTGGTACCGCAGCAATGGCGCCACGCTGGGCAAGGCCTACAAGGCTGAGATGGACTTGGTGCGTGAGAGCGTGGGCATGGCCGATACATCAACGCTGGGCAAAATTGACGTGCAGGGGCCTGACGCGGCGGAGTTTTTGGACCGCGTATATGTGAACGGTTTTTCCAAGCTGGCCGTGGGCAAAGCGCGCTACGGTTTCATGCTGCGCGAAGACGGCCTCGTGATGGATGACGGCACCACCACGCGCATCAGCGAAACCCAGTTTTTCCTGACCACCACCACCGCTCAGGCGGCCAAGGTGATGAGCCACCTGGAGTTTTTGCTGCAGGTGGTGTGGCCAACGCTGCGTGTAACAGTCACCTCGGTCAGCGACCAATGGGCGGCCATGAGCGTGGCCGGACCGCGCGCGCACGACACGCTGCAAGCGGCTTTTCCCCACCTGGCGCTGGACAACGATGCCCTGCCCTTTATGGGCTTGCTGGACACGCAGGGCCAAGGCGCATTGGCCGGTGTGTCACTGCGCATCCTGCGCCTGACCTTCTCGGGCGAACTGGCCTTCGAGATCTTTACCCCCACCCACCACGGGTTGGCCGTCTGGCAGCACATGCTGGAGGCGGGCAAACCCTGGCAACTGCGGCCCTACGGCCTGGAAGCATTGGGCTCGCTTCGTATTGAAAAAGGCCATGTAGTCGGTTCCGAGATGGACGGGCGCACCACACTGGACGACCTGGGTGCGGGAAAGATGGCCAGCAAGACCAAGGCCTTCTGGGGCGACGCCCTGCGCCGCAGCCCCCACCTGACGCGCCCGGACCGCCCCACACTGGTGGGTTTAGAGGCGGTAGACCCCAACGAGCCACCTGCCAACGGTTCCATTCTGTTTTTTACAGACGACGCCATTAAGGGCCATGGCAGGGGCCATATCACGTCCACCACATTCAGTAAAACCGTGGGTAAAGCCATTGGTTTGGGCCTGCTCCAAGGCGGAACCGACCATATTGGGAAAGAAATCGTCGCCGCCTCCCCCACCCAAGGGCGCCAATACCGCCTGCGCGTGGTCGACCCCTGCTTTATTGACGCCCAAGGAGCTCGCTACCGTGGCTGATTCCGCATTCCAAAGCCCTTTTGCCCAGCACAGTGCCTGCGAGCGCCCCGGTCGCGACGGCCAAATTCAGGTGCGCCTGCACGCCCACACCCTGCCCAGCGTCACCCTGATCAGCACCTGGCCCGACGGCACCGCGGCCCTGTGCGCCGCGCTAGGCCAGGCCTTTGGCGCCACCGACATGTTTCCGCTGCCACCCCTCACCGGTCAGACCGCGCCCTGCCCTATGGGGCTGCTGCTGCGCACGGGGCCGCACGAGTTCATGCTGGTTGGCGATGCCGCCAAAGACCAGGCAAGCGCAATGCGCCGCCATGTGGCTTGCGACGTCGGCTCCGTGCTGGACCTCAGCCATGCGCGCGTCCGTGTGCAGATGCAGGGCCCGAAGGCGTTGGAGTGCTTGGGTAAGCTGTTTGCGCTGGATTTTCGCAATGACGCCTTTCCCTTGGGCACATTGCAGCTCACCGGGCACCACCATGTCCCATGCAGCCTGCACCGCCTGGGTGAAGACCTTTTCGATCTGTACCTTCTCAGCACCTACGCCCACGGCCAGTTGGAGGCACTGATGGACGCCGCGCTGGAATACGGTGTAGCCCTGACACTGGGGCCATAACGCACCACTGAGGTTGGTGAAACGGGTCGACTAACTGCCTCAGGGGCAGCACTTAACAGGGCCTTCATGCGCCACCATTAAGATCAAGGTCCCGGCGCAGGCCAGCGACGGGAGAGAAGCGCCGCAAGGACCCTGCGCCCCGAGCGCACTTCCTACCGAGAAACCCAAGGCATTTATGAACCATTTTTTTACTTTGTCGGCCTTGTGTGGGGCCACTCTATTGGGTGCGCTACTGGGCTGCAGTGATAAGAAAGCAGCGGACAACGGCGTGGCTAGCGCATTAGCTGCGGCCTCCGCTCCCGCCGCTGCGGCGTCCAGCACCACACCACCTGGGCCACCGGTCTCGGTCACCACGGTAAGCGCCGACGCGCGGGACATGGCGCTCAACCTGAAAGCCATGGGCAGCGTTTTTCCCCTGGCCAGCGTCGACATCAAAGCACAAACCAGTTCGGTGGTAACCAAGATCCACATCCAAGGCGGACAGTTTGTCCGTGCCGGGGACTTGCTTTTTAGCCTGGACGCGCGCGCGGACGAAGCCAATTTGGCTAAGGCCCGTGCCCAACTGGCCAAAGACCAGGCCGCGCTCGCTGACACCCAGCGCCAACTGCGACGT
>Ga0214919_10013196_pt1 | contig 10046 bp, 8 predicted proteins | sample LL1503_MetaG_FD_177994 | JGI IMG/M metagenome (GOLD analysis project Ga0214919, IMG submission 177994) | Freshwater microbial communities from Lake Lanier, Atlanta, Georgia, United States - LL-1503 | ecosystem: Environmental > Aquatic > Freshwater > Lake | place: USA: Georgia | collected 2015-03-15 | reverse complement strand
TTTTAGTTCCATCGTCATTTTGTAAACATGGTGCAACAAATCTTCCAATAGATTTTTGACCGTCATATAAATCAGATGGTTTTATATTGTTTATAGCAGATGTAAATCTATCTTTTATAACATCATCGTTGTATACGGATAAATTATTATAGTTATTTGTTGTTTTTGGTTGTTTTGCAATAGAAGTTACGGTGTCATGATCCTTTTTATAAATATTATTTTCTGCTTCTAATTTTATATATTTTTCTTTTAATTCATTCAATTCCAGTTGAAGTTTTTTATTATCCAGTTGAAGTTTTTTATTATCCGATTGAAGTTTTTTATTATCCGATTGAAGTTTTTTATTATCATTCGTGTATTTTTCTAATAATTTTTCGTTATTTTCCTTCCTCTTTTTACAGTTTTTTACATGGATATTTATATTGCTTGTAGAAAAATTTTTTGAACAAAATTCACATAGAATCAATGCTGATTCTATTTTAACTTCTAATTTTTTTTGTAATAATAAACACTGTTTGTTATTTTTTTTATGATAATTTAAACTACTTAAAGTTTTCAATGAGTTTTTACAGTATTCGCAATTCATTTTTATTGTAACTTTTATTTTTTTAAATTTCTTTTAATTAAAAGAAATTTAAAAAATGTGTATATAAGGGGAATTTAGGATAATTTCTTTTAAATTTAAGAAAATTCTTTTATTTTTAAAGAAATTTCTTAAATTTAAAAGAAAAAATAAATTTAAATAAGTTCGATAGTAGTTTAATTTTAAATAATTTAATAATAAGAATATTTACAACTTATTTTTAAATTTATCGTATTTTTAAAAATTCATGTGTGTGTGTAGAATTTTTTTATGTGGTGTAAATCCAAAAATTAGAAAACTTTTTAATTTGTTTTTTTTTAATTTCTTAAAAATGTAAATGATTTTTTAAAATTTTAAATGATTTCTTAAAAAATAAATAAATTGTTTGAAGAAAATTTTCGTGAATTGAAGAAAATTTTCGTGAATTGAAGAAAATATTCCGTATTTTATATTTTTTGAATATGAAAAACAACTTATTTTAAATAATTAAAGTTAACCCTTTTTATCAACTTAACTTGAAATACATTATTTTTTTTTAAAAAATGTGTGTGTGTTGAAATTTTTTAGAGATTGTAAATCCAAAATAGAAAACTTTTTAAAATATGAAATTAAAAAAAGAAATGAAATTTTCAAATTTCTTAAAAATAAATGATTCACGTTGATTTTTTTTCTTAGAACTTCTTTTTCATCTTTGATTTCAAAAATGAAATCGAAATTTCAAAAATGAGATAATTTTAAGTGTTGTTAAACACAAAAACAGTCTTATTTTACATTTTTCATTATTATATTGAAATACAAGTTAATTGTTATCTATTGTATTTTTGAAAAATAATGTGTGTGTGTAGATTTTTTTTTAGAATAATAAATCTAAAATATATTAAAATTTTTAAAAAAATTGTCTTTTTTAAAATTTTAAGTGATTTCTTAAAAAATAAATAATTTAAATTATGTTTCTACTAGATTTGAAAAATGAAATCGAAATTTCAAAAATGAGATATTTTTAAGTGTTATTAAATACAAAAACAGTCTTATTTTTCATTTTTCATTGTTATATTGAAATACAAGTTAATTATTATCTATCGTATTTTTCAAAAAATCATGTGTGTGTAGAATTTTTTTTAGATGGTATAAATCGAAAAATTAGAAAACTTTAAAAAAATTTCGTCAATTGAAAAAAATAATTTAGTATTATGTTTAACTTTGATTTCACCTTGATTTCAAAAACAAAATTTCGATTTCAAAATTGAAATGTAAGATATTTAAACTTGAACGTGGTCAATTTGACCGCAAAATGTAAAATTTGACGGGAAAAATGTCAAATTTTATACTTTTTAAAGCTTTAATAACAATTCATTTATATATTTTGTATTTTTGTATTTAGAATACAGTTCAATTTAATGTTTTTCAAATTAATGTGTGTGTAGAATTTTTTTTAGGAATATAAATCCAAAAATAAGATTATGTTTAACTTTTATTTGAAAAATGAAATATTTATTTCAAAAATGAGAAAACTAGCAGTTCTTAAAAGCTTCATTCATATTTGATTCAAACTCATTTCGCATTTTTCTCTTGATTTTAATTCTAATAAGATATTCTGTTTTATTTGACGACTTATCTTGTTGCCACTCTTTTTTCTGTTCAGCAATATCACTACCTTCTATTTTTAAATCTAATATGTAAAAATTCTTGTTAAATATAAAACAAACAATTTAAAAATATATGTAATTAATATACCTGGATGTAGAAATAAACAGTAATCCTCGTACGTTTTCCAAACTTTATCAATCAAGCAGATATATTCTTTTATTGCAACATTCTTACCTTTTTTTGTATAATAATTTTTAAATCGAAGAAGTTTCTCGTCTTGTTTAGATCCATAGTAATACATGAGACTCGCCAGATTAGACGTAACTGTATTTTTGTCTTCAAGTATTAAAATTTCTCCTCCATAGAAATCGATAAACACTGTAGCCAAGTTGATTACTTGACTTTGATAGCCCATATACTCACTTCTAACAAACGAAGCTCTGACAAGATTAATTAAAGGTTCCTTTAAAGGTTCATATTTACGTATATCGTTACAAATATTTCCTTCGTCATTTTTTAATTTACATTTGATGGTTAAATTGTTAATAATATTTATAGATAATGTATCTTTTACCATACTATTATTTGTTAAATAAGTTCTACATATCGGACACGATGATTTTTTATCCAACCATTCTGTTATACAAGCTGAACAAAAACGATGTTGACAATTAGAAACTAATGGTGTTTTTAAAATTTCATAGCATATTGAACATTTAAGAAGTTCGGCAATTTGTTCAATAATTTCAAAGTTCATTATGACACTGATTTTTTTAGCTATCTAACTTTTTTTGTAATTTTAAATGAAAAAATCAATTTTTTAACTAAATTTTAAATGATACGTTGTTTGCACATATTACATTCGCCACATGGTTTACCGTCAGAATTTGGATACCAACAACTATAACTTTGTTCCAAAATATCATTGAAATTTAAACACTTTGATATCTGATATAAATCTTTTTTTGATTTATTTATCAAGGGAAATATCATCCTTTTATACAATTTTAATTCATTTATAACATGTGGACTTAATACAGCTTCTTCTGTATCAAGATTTATAATATTTGGATAAATAATTTTATTCCAAGGATCATCTAATTCTTTTATTACAGATACTATAGCACTAATATTATTATTTTCACACACTTGAGCAATTCTAGAATATTGATTACTATACCTAGTACCTAAACCTAATTTATAATTTTGTTCAGATAATGTGATTATTTCAGGTGTTTATTTCAAAAATGAAATATTTATTTCAAAAATGAGATAATTTTAAGTGTTATGAAGTACAAAAAACAGTATTGTTGTTCATTTTTCATTGTTATATTGAAATACAAGTTAATTATTATCTATTGTATTTTTGAAAAATAATGTGTGTGTGTAGAATTTTTTTAGAGGTTGTAAATTCAAAAATTAGAAAACTTTTTAAAAAATATTTCTTTTTTTAAAAAATAAATAATTTCATAGCTTATTTAGACTTTCTGGATTTTCTTCTTGATTTATCTTTAGACTTTCTGGATTTTCTTCTTGATTTATCTTTAGACTTTCTGGATTTTCTTCTTGATTTATCTTTAGACTTTCTGGATTTTCTTCTTGATTTATATATTGGTCTTTTTCCGTCTTTAACAACGTTTTTTTCAATAAGTATAGAACAATTCTCCATTTTTTCTATAGGTGTTCTACACGTTGGACATATTTTATTTGTTGTGTACCATTGATATATACAATCAAAATGAAAAAAATGACCACAGTTTAAATTTACACATGTATCTTTTGTTATTTGAGTCAAACATATTGCACAATTATTGTCATAATTACCAAAACTTGTTTGTTTTTCATTATCTACTAAATATTTAACTATATGATATTTAAAATTAAATTCTCTATAGTATTCTTTTTTATAATATGCTGAAGAATTAAATATTTCAGTTACAATTTTTTTATACTTTTCATCAATAAAAGGAAAATAGTGTATAGTAGTTTCATTATCTTCTGATTTTTTGAAATGAAGTTGTTTTTTATCCGGTAAAGATATATGGATTTCTTCTAAATTTTCACATTCCGATAAAGTAAAATCTCCAAGTAAACCTTCTGGTATTGTTATTGATTTCAGAGATCCGCAACCATTAAAAGCTCCATATTTAATACTCGTAACACTTTCTGGTATTTTTATTGATTGTAATTTTAGACATTTTTTAAAAGCACTTTCTCCAATAAACGTAACACCTTCTGGTATTGTTATTGATTCTAATTTTATACAGAATTCAAAAGCATTTTCTCCAATAAACGTAACACCTGGCATTGTTATTGATTTTAAAGATTCACAACCTCTAAAAGCTTCATTTTCAATACTCTTAACACTTTTTGGTATTTCTATTGATTCTAATGTTTTACAGAGTTCAAAAGCACAACTTCCAATACTCGTAACACTTTCTGATATTATTATTGATTCTAAAGATTTACACCATTTAAAAGCACTATCTCCAATACTCGTAACACCATATGGTATTTCTATTGATTTTAATCTTTTACAACCATAAAAAGTATTATCACCAATAATATCAACATAATCTGGTATATTAAAATATGTTATATCTTTGTCTGATGGAACTGGACATGGATTATAAAATAAACTCGACATTTTTGTTCCACCATCACGTTGATTTCTTTTTTTCTTAGAGCTTCTTTTTTTCATTTTATTATATTTTTTCATTTTATTATATTTTTTCATTTTATTATATTTTTTTAAAAAATAATTGAAATTATTCTTTTTTAATATCAGGAATAATAGAATTTAATTTTTTTCAGAATTTTTAAATATGAAAATTTTATTCTATCTTAATTTATAAATTTTAAAACTTCGTTTCCTTTTAGAACTTCGTTTCCTTTTAGAACTTAGCTTTCGTTTAGAGCTTCGTTTCCTTTTAGAACTTAGCTGAAAATTTTCAGAATTTTTAAATATGAAAATTTATAGGTTGTATATTTATAAATTTTAAAACTGATTTATTTTAAGCAACTAGTAAATAGAGTAGGTGCCATATCATCAGTATTATATAATGTAGAATTACTACCCAACCAACATGCATTTCCATCCATACCAGGCTTGAATGCATAAGATTTACAACCTGTGTATTTATCACATTCATTTTTACATTCGTTTATATCATTTACATTCTTAGGTTTTCGGTAACCTTGAGCGTCTTCATCCCAAGCACTTGGAGATGGTGGATAATAGATATCTATTGCAAGACTTTTCTCAACACACTTACTTGGTGGTTTTGTAGTTTGTTCTTTTGTAGGTGGTTTTGTTGTAGTTTGTTGTGTATCAGGATGTAAAATAGATGGGGTAGTATTATTTATTATATCTGGGAAATATACAACTATTACTCCTACTGCTACAACTATTAATAATAATATAATTACTATTGTTTTCATTTATTATATTATATAAATAAAAATAATGTATATAAAAGAACTTTTCTAAACTTGCAGAAATTGTATAAATTCCATGATTATTAATGGTATTATATATATAAATGCATTCAAATTCATCAACAACGCTAGTGTTATACATAAAATGTAATATTGAATAGAAATGAATAATACATTTTCAGATTTTCGTTTTAATAGACAAAAACGAAACCATGCTAGAATAATCGATACAATAGCCATAAATTTTCCAAAAACACATATTTTATTTTCATATACATTTGTATTATGAACAAATAAAGAACCAAGATTTTCAGTTTCTTTTTCAAATACAGCAGAATTAAAACTATATTTAGTCTTGAAAATAAAAAACATATATATTAAGTATATTGTCTCAATAATAAGAAGATTGAAGTCCATTTTAATATATATATTGAAAAGATAATTGAAATTTTTATTCTATCGTAATTTAAAAATTTTAGAACTTCGTTTCCTTTTAGAACTTAGCTTTCGTTTAGAGCTTTTTTTCATTTTTACATTCATTTATATCATTTACAGACTTACTGTTAAGTTTTGGTTTTAAATCATCCCAATTACTAGGAGACGGAGGATAATACTTAGTTGTTATTGCATAAAGACCTGGAAAACAATTATTTAGAGTAGCAGATTGTGAGAAGTAGTTTGTTGTAGGTATTTATTATATTTGGGAAAAATATAACTACTAATAAAATTATTAATAATAATATAATTACTATTGTTTGCATTTTAAAAAAAAATTAAAATAGTATTTTTGATTCGTTCTTTGCACATATTACATTCGCCACATGGTTTACCGTCAGAATTTGGATACAAACAACTATAACTTTGTTCCAAAATATCATTAAAATTTAAACACTTTGATATCTGATATAAATCTTTTTTTGATTTATTTATCAAGGGAAATATCATCCTTTTATACAATTTTAATTCATTTATCACATATGGGTTTAATACAGCTTCTCCTGTATCAATATTTATAATATTTGGATGAATAATTTTATTCCAAGGATCATCTAATTCTTTTATTACCGATACTATAGCATTAATATTATTATTTTCACATATTTGAGCAATTCTAGAATATTGATTACTATACCTAGTACCTAAACCTAATTTATAATTTTGTTCAGATAATTTTATTATTTCAGATGTAAGTTCAACTTTATTTATATAAATTGTTGGTAAAAGTTTATTAGATTTATCTGGAAATTTATTTTGAATATTATTTCTAATTTTTTTCATACTATTTATTTCAAAATCAATATTTTGTCTACCATAACATGTTCTCATTATATCTGTTACACCATCTACACATGGATCTGTAATATAGATTGGTTGAATTGGTATATTAGAAAATAATACGTAATATATTATACTAAATGTTGAATCAAATCCACCTGTCCAAAAAATATAATGCACTTTGTTATCTTTATTTAACATGTTATTTTTATATTATAACAAACTTAATTTAAAAAAAATCAAAATTTTATTAGTAATATTTTCAAATTGAGTTAAATTCTCTTGCTTCAATATTACTGTATATCTGAGTTATATTTTGTCTACATATTGGACATTTTGGAAGAGGTAATTGATCAAAACATTCTCTACAAGTTACAGCATGTCCACAATCAAGTAAAATGTCAACTTGTTTTTCAAGACACACAGAACATTTAATTTTATATATATCATCAAATAATTTTGTTATTTTACGAGTTCTTTGTTTTATAGATTTTTCCAAAGAATTCATGTGTTGTTTTTTACTATGTTCTAGTAAAATTTTAACAATATCCTCATTTTGCATTTCAACAGCAAATTCTAAAGCAGTTGTATCAAATGATGTATTTCTATTTAGTAATAATTTAACTACATCAATATTTCCTACGCGACAAGCACTTATTAAAGCTGTCCACCCATCATTATTTTTAGAATTGACATCAATATCTTTTCTATCTAGTAATAATTTAACTATATCAATATTTCCTTCTTGAGAAGCAAGCATTAAAGCTGTCGACCCTTCATTTTTTTTAGAATTGACATCAATATCTTCTCTATCTAGTAATAATTTAACTACATCAATATTTCCTACGCGACAAGCAGCCGTTAAAGCTGTAAAACCATAATTATTTTTAGAATTGACATCAATATCTTTTCTATCTAGTAATAATTTAACAATATCAATATTTCCTCCTTTTTGAGAAGCAAACATTAAAGCTGTAAAACCATCATTATTTTTAGAATTGACATCAATATCTTTTCTATCTAGTAACAATTTAACTATATCAATATTTCCTCCTTTTTGAGAAGCAATTATTAAAGCTGTAAAACCATCATTATTTTTAGAATTGACATCAATATCTTTTCTATCTAGTAACAATTTAACTATATCAATATTTCCTCCTTTTTGAGAAGCAAACATTAAAGCTGTAAAACCATCATTATTTTTAAAATTGACATCAATATCTTTTCTATCTAGTAACAATTTAACTATATCAATATTTCCTCCTTGAGAAGCAATTATTAAAGCTGTCGACCCACGATCATTTTTAGAATTGACATCAATATCTTTTCTATCTAGTAATAATTTAACTATATCAATATTTTTTCCTTTCAAAGCTACTTTCAATGAATAAGGCATATCGTCGTAAGTACGGGGTCGCTTCATAAGTTTTTGACTATCAATATTAATAATTGTTTCACTCAGAAGTTTAGCTATTTTATAAAAACCTTTTTCACAACATAATATTAATGCACTATTTTTATATTTTTCTTCAAGTTCTATATTACCATTTCTTTTAATTCTGGATAATAACATATGTATATTTTTTGTAGGTTCAGGATCACTATCCACTTTATATTTATTTATTTCTTCAATTAATTTATCAAAATCTTCTTCTTCTTTTTTAGAACTATTATTTATAGTTTTTCCGAGTGCTTCTTGTCTTTTTTCTAATTCAGATATTTTCTCTGATTTCTTTGGATTATCCATACCATCTTTAAGTTTCTTTCTTAGAGATTTTCTTCTCGTCATGGATTTCTTTCTTAGAGATTTTCTTCTCGTCATGGATTTCTTTAATGAGATTTTTTTTCTCGTCATGGATTTCTTTAATGAGATTTTTTTTCTCGTTGACTTTTTCATATTTTATTTAATATAATAAGAATTTTTTTGAAAAAATTCTTTCTTTTATTCATATCTTCTTCAATATTTTTATATTTTGAAGAAGAATCCATTAATTTATGTTTTAGATGTTTTAATTCTGTTTGTCCTTCGAGTTCTTCTAAATTATTTTTTTTTAAATAATGTTTTGTTAAAGTAAATGCCGTGTACCCATCTTTATTTTCTATAGTATCAATATCTGCACCTGCTTTTAATAACAAATCAATCAGTTTTTCAAAATCACGATCTTTTTCTTTCCACGAAGCTGAGTGTATTATTTTCATAAGTATCGTATTCCCATTTTCATCTTGTATATTTATATTATCTATATTATCTATTACAATTTTTAAAAAATCAACGGAATAAAGAGGACTTGAAATTATTAAGTCAATTGGTGTACGTCCATCGTCATCACTTATAAAAATATGTGCACCTTTTTCTAATAATAAATTTATAGCATATTTATCTGTTTCATCTATTGCATGATGAAGCAACGTATAAGATGGCCATTTATTATTTCTTATTTCATTAATGTTATTTTCGTTTATTATTCTTTTAATCGTTTCTTCATCTTTATCTTCTATCGCTTTTATAAATTATTCTATTACTTTTTCTTCTTCATCTTGGTTGTCGTATTCTTCTTTCAACAAATTTAAAAATCTTATAGATCTTCCTCTTTCATCATCATTTTTTGTATAAGATTCAATATAGGATATTATATCATCGATTTTACTTTTATCATTAAATTTTTTAATATTTTTTTTATATAATTCTCTTTCACCATTAAAAATAGGATATTCTGTGTCACTGTCACTAACATAACCTAGTCTGTATGATGTAGTTAATAGTTCCACTTGAAATGGATTATTTTGTATTGTTAGTTCATATTCATCTTCATCATTACCACTGGATTCATAACCATCGTGATTTGACCATGTAAAAAACTCGTGATCTAAATTTACACCAGTTTCGGCGACCTTTTCTTCTTCTTCGTCACTAGGATAATCCATACCATCTTTAAGTTTCTTTCTTAGAGATTTTCTTCTCGTCATGGATTTCTTTCTTAGAGATTTTCTTCTCGTCATGGATTTCTTTCTTAGAGATTTTCTTCTCGTCATGGATTTCTTTCTTAGAGATTTTCTTCTCGTCATGGATTTCTTTCTTAGAGATTTTCTTCTCGTCATGGATTTCTTTCTTAGAGATTTTCTTCTCGTCATGGATTTCTTTCTTAGAGATTTTCTTCTCGTC
>Ga0214919_10013195_pt1 | contig 10047 bp, 8 predicted proteins | sample LL1503_MetaG_FD_177994 | JGI IMG/M metagenome (GOLD analysis project Ga0214919, IMG submission 177994) | Freshwater microbial communities from Lake Lanier, Atlanta, Georgia, United States - LL-1503 | ecosystem: Environmental > Aquatic > Freshwater > Lake | place: USA: Georgia | collected 2015-03-15 | reverse complement strand
CAATCATCGGGATGAGCCATCACAACAAGAATGCGCTTGATTTCTGAGTCGGGGAGTGGAGTCACCTGCCTATCCTAGACTTCGCATCATGTCTGCGTCGCACTCTCAAAGATTGTTGGAGGGACTCAATCCCCAACAAAGCGCAGCAGTCACTCACTTTGGTGGTCCACTTCTCGTTGTTGCGGGAGCAGGATCTGGAAAGACGCGAGTATTAACGCGTCGCATCGCATATTTAATGGCGGAACGCGGAGTCCAGCCCTTTGAAATACTCGCAATCACCTTCACAAATAAAGCTGCTGGTGAGATGAAAGAGCGCGTCTCCGAGCTTGTCGGCAATCGCGCAAAAATAATGTGGGTATCTACATTTCATTCCGCCTGTGTCCGAATACTTCGCCAAGAAGCGGTACGACTTGGTTTCTCCACTACCTTCTCGATTTACGACCAAGCCGATAGCTTGCGACTCGTAACTCTGGTGATGCGAGACTTAAACCTTGATCCCAAACGCTACAACCCACGCGGCGTTGCCTCTGTTATTTCTAATGCAAAGAACGAATTACTTGGGCCAGCTGATTATCGAAATGCGACCCAAAATAGTTTTGAAGAAGTTGTAGCTGAAGTTTATGCAATTTACCAACAGCGACTTACTTCAGCTAATGCGATGGATTTTGATGATCTCATCATGAAAACAGTTGAGGTGATGCAGAAGTTTCCTGAATCAAGAGCGCGGTATCGACATCGCTTCAAACATATTCTGGTTGATGAATATCAAGACACTAACCATGCCCAATATATTCTGATTCGCGAACTCGTTGGAACTGATCGTGAAGGTATTCCAGCCGCAGAACTCTGCGTTGTGGGCGATGCTGACCAATCTATTTATGGTTTTCGTGGCGCGACTATCCGTAACATCATGCAGTTCGAAGAAGATTACCCCGATGCCACAACGATTCTCTTAGAACAGAACTATCGCTCCACCCAAAACATCCTCAGCGCAGCAAATGCCGTTATTTCCTTAAATGAAGCACGTAAAGAGAAGAACTTGTGGTCTGATGCTGGAAGTGGACCAAAGCTCATGGGATTTGTGGCGGAGAATGAACATCACGAAGCGGAATTTGTCCGAGATGAACTTTTCCGCCTCCAGCGCGAAGGTCTTTCCACATTTGGCGAAACAGCTATTTTTTATCGAACAAATGCCCAATCTCGTGTCTTTGAAGAAGTATTCATGCGCGCCACAATTCCCTACAAGGTTGTCGGTGGAGTGCGATTTTACGAACGAAAAGAAGTAAAAGATTTACTTGCGTACTTGCGCGTGATTGTGAATCCGAATGATGAAGTCTCGATGAGGCGCATCATCAACACCCCCAAGCGCGGAATCGGCGATAGAGCTCTCGACAATATTGATGATCTTGCAAAGAAAGAAGGAATTTCATTCTGGCAATCACTCAATCGAGCTAATGAAGCTGGTCTGACGCCGAAGACTTCCGCATCGATCTCCCAATTTGTGGCAATGCTCAGCGCGCTACGGGTTCTTGTTGAGGCCAAACGTCCACCCTCAACAATCGCCGCAGCTGCTCTCGAACAATCGGGCCTCCTAGATGAACTACGAGATAGCCACGATCCCCAAGATGAAGTTCGTGTCGAGAACCTAGAAGAACTTGTTGCAGTAGCTGAAGAATATGAAGAACGCGAGGTTGATGAAGGCGAAGAGATTTCCCTAGCCGGCTTCCTAGAAGATGTCGCACTTGTTGCCGATGCTGATGAAATTCCCGAAGGCGAAGATCATGGCGGCGTTGTCACATTGATGACTTTGCATACTGCAAAAGGACTTGAGTTCCCAACAGTTTTCTTAAGCGGAATGGAAGAAGGAGTATTTCCTCATTCCCGCACTTTAGGTGAGAAGAAGGAATTAGAAGAGGAACGTCGATTAGCGTACGTTGGTCTTACTCGCGCCCGACAAAGACTTTACTTATCGCGCGCTGAGTACCGTTCGTCATGGGGCGCGCCAAATTACAATCCACCATCCCGATTCCTTGATGAAATTCCAGAAAACTTGATTGACTGGAATAAGAGCGAAAGTGGATTCATTAATCCACCCATAACCCGGAAAAAATTTGCTCCACCGCCACTTCCGAAAGCAACTGGGAAGCAATCACATACTCTGCAACTTGCTATCGGAGATCGCGTCTCACATGACACTTTTGGGTTAGGTACTGTGATAGCAGTCTCAGGTTCAGGGGATAAATCAGAAGCAACAATCAATTTTGGTAGCTACGGAGATAAGCGTTTGTTGCTCCGATATGCACCAGTAGATAAGTTATGACCCATGGACCTTTTTGAGTATCAAGCGCGGGATCTATTTGAAGCACACGGAGTTCCAGTTCTACCAGGAGCCGTTGCCACTACCGCGCACGAAGCGAAGGTCGCCGCCGAAAAAATTGGCGGAAAAGTTGTGGTGAAAGCCCAAGTAAAGATCGGTGGCCGAGGAAAAGCTGGTGGAGTCAAACTCGCAGAAAATCCCGACGATGCTTTCGAAAAAGCACAAGCAATATTGGGTATGGACATCAAAGGACATACCGTTCATAAAGTGATGATCGCGGCTGCTGCCCCCATCGAAAGCGAGTATTACCTAGCCATACTTCTGGATCGCGCTGCTCGATCGTTTCTCGTCATGGCATCAGTCTCAGGCGGAATGGATATCGAAGAAGTTGCCCATAAAACCCCAGAAAAATTAGCGAAAGTTCATATTGATCCCAACCTTGGAATTTCGAATGAAAGCGCTATCGAGATTGTCCGCAAAGGTGGTTTTCCTGCTGACGTCGAAAAAGGCGTAGCCGATGTTCTTGTCACGCTTTGGAAAACTTTCCAATCTTCAGATGCAACTCTGGTTGAAGTTAATCCCTTAGTGAAAACTGCCGACGGACGCATCATCGCACTTGATGGAAAAGTTACCCTTGATGACAATGCTGCTTTTAGACACCCCGATCATGAAGCTCTCATCGATCATGCCGCCACAAATCCACTCGAAGCGCTCGCTAAAGAGAAAGATCTGAATTACGTCAAGCTTGATGGCGAAGTTGGAGTAATTGGTAATGGTGCCGGGCTCGTCATGAGCACACTTGATGTAGTTGCATATGCTGGCGAAAAATTTGGTGGCGTTAAGCCCGCAAACTTCCTCGATATTGGTGGTGGCGCGTCTGCTCAAGTCATGGCCGATGGTCTTTCGATCATCCTTGGTGATCCTGCAGTTAAATCAGTTTTTGTTAATGTCTTCGGCGGCATAACCGCGTGCGATGCTGTTGCTAATGGAATTGTCCAAGCCTTGGCTATGTTGGGTGATAAAGCTACGAAGCCCATCGTGGTCCGACTAGATGGCAATAACGTAAATGAAGGTCGAAGAATCTTGAATGAAGCTAATCATCCACTCGTCCAACAACTCGACACTATGGATGGAGCAGCTGCTCGCGCAGCAGAATTGGCGGCAAAGTAATGGCGATCTTCCTCAATGAGAAAACAAAAGTCATAGTTCAAGGAATGACTGGCTCTGAAGGCACCAAACACACTCGTCGCATGATTGCTAGCGGCACACACATCGTCGGTGGAGTCACCCCCGGCAAAGGCGGGCAAGTCGTAGAGATTGAAGGAAAATCGCTTCCAGTTTTTAACACTGTCTCAGAAGCACTCGTTGCTACGGGCGCTAACGCATCTGTCATTTTCGTTCCACCAAAATTTGCAAAGAGTGCGGTCGTTGATGCGATTGATGCACATGTCCCATTGATTGTTGTTATTACTGAAGGAATTCCCGTTCACGATACGGCAAGTTTCTTCGCCTACGCCCAGAAAATCGGCAAGTCTCGCATTATTGGACCAAATTGTCCCGGCCTTATCAGCCCAGGTAAATCAAACATCGGTATCACACCTGCTGACATCACGGGTCCAGGAAAAATTGGTCTGGTTTCAAAATCTGGAACTTTGACCTATCAGATGATGTATGAATTAAGAGATATTGGTTTCACCACTGCAGTCGGAATTGGTGGCGACCCAGTTATTGGCACCACTCATATTGATTGTCTCAAGGCGTTCCAAGAAGATCCTGAAACTGAAGCAATCGTCATGATTGGTGAAATTGGTGGCGATGCTGAAGAGCGCGCCGCAGCTTTCATCAAAGAGCATGTCACTAAACCAGTTGTCGGCTATGTCGCAGGTTTCACTGCCCCAGAAGGCAAAACCATGGGCCATGCTGGCGCAATCGTTTCTGGCTCATCAGGTACTGCTGAAGCAAAGAAAGTAGCGCTGGAGGCCGCAGGAGTTAAAGTTGGAAAAACTCCAAGTGAAACTGCGCAACTTCTTCGAGCGATACTCAAAGGCTAAGAGCGCCCCATGCCTGCTCTTCTGCTTGTAAGTTTTAAACAAGCAGTACGGAGCACAACGTTAATAGTTCTGCCGCTCTCGTTTATCTCTCTTGTTGCGTGGGCTACTGCTGGAAGCTCTACTGGAAACACCGCAGATCCACTTCGTGCCGCGATTTGGTTCTTTCTGATTGCCCATCATGTTCCGCTAGATCTAGCTTTTTCAAACAATTCGATTTCTGGTGCACTCACTTTCTTTCCACTCGGAGCGCTGATAATTCCCTATCTTGCAATCAAGAGCGGCTATAAGCGATTAACTCAGGATCGTGATGTATCAACGTTACGAAATAAGCGAGCTCTGGTGCTCTCGTTAGCTCTTACCTATGCGCTTTTTGGAACCTTGATTTCACTTTTCGCCACAGGTTCAACCGTAAGCGCTCCGTGGTACTTGGTATTCCCAATCTTATTTATGGTCGCAGCCGTCTCAGGATTTCTTAGCGCGCAGCTCCTTCCAAATCACGGAATTCAATTACCATGGCAACGAGCGCTTCGCGCATCATGGATAACCGTCATCGCCCTCACCGGACTTGGGGCACTCGTCTTTGCTCTCTCATTGGCGTGGCATTTTTCAACGGTACTTCAACTCACACAAGTTATTGAACCTGGCGTCTTTGGCGGTCTGGCTTTTCTTGCGGTTCAAGTTCTATACCTTCCAAACTTTGCAGTCTCGTCGCTGAGCTATCTTGCAGGAAGTGGAATCGTGATCGGTTCAGGTTCATGGCTTAATCCATTTGTGCATCGCATCGATGAAATACCAGCAGTTCCTTTGCTAGGTGGATTACCCATTAATACTCATCCCTATTTGGCGCTACTAATTGGTGGATTAATCTTCGTAGGAGTAATTCTGGCTCGCTATGGCAGACAGATGTACTCGAATGATCTGGACTTCAGACAATTTCTATTTTCAGCAATGGTTTTTATTGGAATCTTGATCTTGATTATTGCTCGCGCATCAAGCGGAGAATTGCTTTCGTCGAATCTCGCCTCGGTTGGCCCGCAATGGTGGCTGATGCCGATTGTGATTACTGCAGAAATCTCAATTGGGGCTAGTCTATTTATTTATGTTCCGATCGTGATAAGAAAAATACAAGAGTCTCGACATGCCACGACGCAAGATAAATAGAGCGCTGATTTCGGTCTCAGATAAGACCGGCCTCCTAGTTCTGGCCCAGGCGTTGGTTAAACACGACATAGAAATAATCGCCAGTGATGGAACGGCTGAGTACTTACGAGAACATCACATCATGGTAAGTACCGTTACTGAGTTGACCGGCGATCCAGAAATACTTAATGGAAAAGTTAAAACTCTGAATCCGGCGATTCATGCTGCGATCTTGGCCAATCCTGATGATGCATCTGAGGTGAAGCAGCTCGGAGCTATCGGCCCGATTGATGCTGTAATAGTGAATTTATATCCCCTTCCGGGATTTGATATTGGTGGTCCAGCATTAATTCGAGCTGCGGCTAAAAATTCAATGTATGTCACCGTTCTTACTGAACCAACTCAATATGAAGCTTTCATTTCACATCTAACATTGGGCATATCTACAGAAGAAAGAGACACATTGGCGCTCCAAGCTCTCATTACGACTGCTGAATACGATTTAAGCCTGGCTGCTGAACGTGGCGTGCAATTGCGCTATGGCGAGAATCCTCACCAAGGCGCGACATTGCTCTCTCGTTCATCTGGGGTTGCCGGCGCGCGAGTCTTGCAAGGTAAAGCGATGTCCTTTAATAATTATGTTGATCTCGATGCAGCCTGGACAATTGCGCTAGAAAATCCAAATAGCGCAGTCATTATCAAGCACGGAATTCCAACCGGAGTTGCTTGTCGGTCTTCGGTTACTGAGGCTTATACAACTGCGCTTGCATCTGATCCGATATCTGCTTTCGGGGGAGTTGTTGCGTTCAACCATGAAGTTGATGATCAATGTGCGCGAGCAATTACCGAACGATTTACCGAAGTTGTCGCGGCTTTATCTTTTACAGATAATGCCCTAAAAATTCTTGCCACGAAACCTGCGTTACGAGTTGTTGAAATTCCACACCTACAAACTCACTCCATGGACATATCTGCTATTTCGGGCGGATATTTGATTCAGACTGCGCATTTCACCGCGAACGCTGCCGATAATCCCCATTCATGGAGATTAATGTCTGGCGATCCAGCGAAACCAGAACTTCTTGATGACCTACATTTTGCGTGGCGAGTCGTGGCTCGCACTCGAAGCAATGCAATTGTTGTAGCTTATTCACAATCCACAATTGGAATCGGTGCCGGAAGCGTAAATCGCCTTGATGCAGCACGCACAGCAATTCATACCGCTCGCACCCAACATCCCGAAAAATTGCAGTTCAGTGTCGCCGCAAGCGATGCATTCTTCCCTTTTCCTGATGCACTTGAAATATTGGCAGAAGCTGGCATTACTACAATTGTCCAACCTGGCGGAAGTATCAACGACGGCGCTGTGATTGAAGCGGCTCGTAAAGCGGGAATCTCCATGTACTTCACTAAAATTCGACATTTTTCACATTAGTCTCTCAAACGATTTAGACTACGCATCATGACGGCACTCATTCTTGACGGAAAGAAGTGCGCCGCCACTATCAAAGCCGAACTCACACACCGAATAGCTGCCCTAGCTACTAAGCCAGGCCTTGGAACCATCGTGGTTGGAGATGATGCAGGTTCACATGCATATGTAAATGGTAAGCATCGGGATTGCGCCGAAGTTGGCATCCAATCAATCCGAATTGATTTACCGGCTAACGCTTCACAAAAAGATGTCTTGGCTGCTATTTCTGAACTTAACAACTCGAAAGAATGCACTGGCTATATTGTTCAACTTCCACTTCCACATCACGTCGATGCCCACGTAATTCTTGATGCTATTGATCCACAGAAAGATGCAGATGGATTACATCCACTCAATTTAGGAAAGTTAGTCATAAGTCAGAAAGCCCCGCGACCCTGTACACCACAAGCAATCGTTGAATTGTTACTACGAAATGAAATCTCACTTTCTGGAAAAGATGTCACCATCATCGGACGTGGCCTAACTGTGGGTCGGCCATTATCAATCTTGCTTTCACACCGAGACATCAATGCCACGGTAACCGTGGTTCATACTGGTACTCGCGATCTTCAATCTCACACAAAGAAAGCTGATGTCGTAATAGCAGCGCTTGGAAAAGCACATTTCCTTCATGCGGCAATGCTGAAGCCCGGAGTGGTTGCCGTCGATGTTGGCATCACTCGCACCCCACGCGGTTTACAAGGTGATTTTCATCCAGATATTGCTGGAGTTGCTTCTGCATACTCACCAATGCCTGGAGGTGTTGGTCCGATGACTCGAGCCATGTTGCTCCAAAATCTTGTGGAATTGGCCGAACGTTGATCGCAAGACGCGTGTCATATTTTCTCGCCTTCTCCGGAGTTGTTCTTGGAGCCCTGGCGACAGTTCGGATTGGTGCGATAGTGGTTGCAATAGCTACTGCATTATTCATTGCCCCTGATTTTCGCCGGGCGCGCACTATCGAGAAGTTAGTTCCTATCGCTCTGATTGTGTCGCTCATAACAATCGCATTGGCGCTGCCCCGACGCTAGAAGGTAGGTTTCGCGCCATGAGTAGAACTGGAAAAGTAACCGTAGTCGGTGCTGGTTTTTATGGATCCACGACTGCGCTCCGCCTAGCTGAATACGACATTTTTGAAACTGTCGTTCTCACCGATATCGTCGAAGGAAAGCCAGAAGGGCTTGCGCTCGATATCAATCAATCACGATCCATTGAAGGTTTTGAAACGAAAGTAGTCGGCGCAACGACTACGGCTGACGGCAAAGGTTATGAAGCGACTGCTAACTCTGATGTTGTAGTCATAACTGCTGGTCTTCCACGTAAACCTGGCATGAGCCGTATGGACTTGATCGGAGTTAATGCTGGAATTGTTCGCGGCGTCGCAGAAAATATTGCGAAACATTCACCTAATGCGGTTTTGATTGTTGTATCAAATCCACTCGATGAAATGACAGCGCTGGCACAAATCGCATCGAAGTTTCCACGTCATCGCGTAATGGGACAGGCTGGAATGCTTGATACTGCTCGCTTCACTCATTTTGTTGCCGAGAAACTGAACGTTCCTGTTGCCTCTGTTAGGACTCTTACTTTGGGAAGTCATGGCGACACGATGGTTCCCGTTCCAAGTCGTTGTACTGTAGATGGAAAACCGCTCTCGGAAAAACTTAGCGCCGCAGAAATTGAAGAACTCGTTACGCGAACTCGCAATGGTGGCGCAGAAGTTGTTGCACTCCTCAAGACGGGGTCTGCTTATTACGCACCGTCGGCTGCAGCAGCTCGCATGGCTCGCGCAGTAATTCACGATACTGGTGAAGTCATGCCGGTCTGTGCGTGGGTTGATGGAGAGTACGGAATTTCTGGCGTCTACCTCGGTGTCGAAGCCGAAATCGGCCGTAGCGGAATTAAGAAAGTTGTCGAAGGAAATCTCACGGCTTCGGAATTAGATGCCCTTAAAGTTGCCGCTGAAGCAGTTCGTTCAAAACAAGCAGATGTAAAGGATCTCTAATCAGTTCGTGATGCGAAAGGTAGATAGATGAGCAAGATCAAAGTACAAGGAACGGTTGTTGAACTAGACGGCGATGAGATGACCCGCATCATCTGGGATTTCATCAAGAAGCAGTTAATCCTTCCTTATCTCGATATCAACCTTGATTACTACGATCTTGGAATCCAGCATCGCGACGCTACGAATGACCAAGTCACTATCGATAGCGCTCATGCCATTCAAAAGCACGGTGTAGGCGTTAAGTGCGCGACCATCACTCCCGATGAAGCTCGTGTGAAGGAATTTGGTCTCAAGCAGATGTGGAAGTCTCCAAACGGAACAATTCGCAACATCTTAGGTGGAGTAATTTTCCGTGAGCCAATCATTATCAAGAATGTCCCAAGGTTAATCCCACATTGGAGCAAGCCGATTGTGATTGGTCGTCACGCTTTTGGTGACCAATACCGTGCCACAGATTTCAAAGTCCCAGGCGCTGGAAAGCTCACAGTTACTTTCACTCCAGCTGATGGGTCTGCCCCGATGGAATTCAACGTTTTTGATTTCAAATCTTCTGGCGTTGCAATGGCGATGTATAACTTGGATGACTCCATTCGTGACTTTGCTCGCGCATCATTCAACTACGGTATCGCTCGCAAATATCCGGTGTATCTATCAACAAAAAATACAATTTTGAAAGCATACGACGGACGCTTTAAAGATATCTTTGCAGAGGTATTTGAGAAAGAATTCAAAGCTGAATTCGATAAGTTGGGCTTGGAATATGATCATCGTTTGATTGATGACATGGTCGCCACTTCGCTTCGTTGGGAAGGTGGATATATCTGGGCGTGTAAGAATTACGACGGCGATGTTCAATCAGACACCGTTGCCCAAGGTTATGGATCACTCGGTTTGATGACCTCTGTTCTTATGTCTCCAGATGGGCGCACCGTTGAAGCTGAAGCTGCACATGGAACTGTCACACGCCACTATCGTGATCACCAAGCAGGCAAAGCAACCTCAACAAATCCAATTGCCTCAATCTTTGCTTGGACCCAAGGTCTACAACATCGCGCAAAAC
>Ga0214919_10013194_pt1 | contig 10048 bp, 8 predicted proteins | sample LL1503_MetaG_FD_177994 | JGI IMG/M metagenome (GOLD analysis project Ga0214919, IMG submission 177994) | Freshwater microbial communities from Lake Lanier, Atlanta, Georgia, United States - LL-1503 | ecosystem: Environmental > Aquatic > Freshwater > Lake | place: USA: Georgia | collected 2015-03-15 | reverse complement strand
GCGGGCGGTAGCGGTGTTATCTATATAAAAATACTTCAAAGTTATGTAAATTTTTAGAAAAAATATATTTTTTCACTGTATAATATATAATACAAATGGCTAAGACAATAAGAAAAAGCAAAGGTAGTCAGAAGATGTACGTTATGAAGGGCTGTTATAAGGGCGTAGCCCGACCGAAGACTGTAAGACGACCTAAGGGCTCAAGACCTAAGTCTGTAAGACCTAATAAAAAGTCTGTAAGAAGACGAAGACAACAACAAAAAAGTATTGGAAGAGGAAGAAGCATCGGGCTTGCAGGTGGTAATTGTACTACTTGTCAAACATTCAATGGTGGATCTTCAACAAATGCGTTAATTGGTGCTCCTTGGTCTGCAACAGATGGTCAGACTCAACCTCCTAGCAACCATTATGCTCAAAATATGTATAAATCGGATCCCCAAATGATGATGGAGGTCAGAGGGGGAAAGGGTAGTAGGGGTCAAGGTACTAAAGGAAGAAGAAGACTTAGACTTAAAGGTGGTAGTGGATTAATGAGTTTGGTTCCAGCAGATTTAGTCAATTTAGGCAGAGATTTGACATTTAATGCAAGTAGTGCGTACAGTTCGCTAACAGGTGCTACACAGCCAGTGAATCCCAGTGTAACTGAAGGGCAATTACAATCGTCAGTTAATTTAAATAAAATTGTGGTTTAAAATAGATTTTGGGTCTTAGATTTTTATAAAAAAGAAAAAGAAAATAATATATTGTTAATACATAATATGGCATTTCCTCGCTCAATAAATGAATTGTGTACTCCCGCATACATATACTTTATTATTTCCGTTGTTGGTATTGTTTTAATGGCCATTCAAAATTTAGGCAACTCTACAAGATACTGTTTAGGCAGTTTTGCATGCGAGGTGCCAAGTACTATCATGGTTTTCGTCGTTAAAATTCTGTATGTGTTGTTTTGGGCCTGGTTGCTTAACTTGATGTGCAAAGATGGTCACAAGAATATCGCTTGGTTCCTTGTTATATTGCCGATTGTTCTTTTCGCTGTTATTATTGGAATGCTTATGATGTACCAAAACGACAAGAAAAAACAAAAGAAGCATTCTGGTTGCAATAAAAGATAAATTTTAAAGAAAGAGACAAATATATTTTATAATAGATTTATATAAAATATGTTAAAAACAATATTAGGTCTCCTTGCCGTAATAGTTATCGCCATTTTATCATCCATGCTTTTAGATGAATCAACTATGTCATATTTTCGCAGCGATCATGTGTCTATAATTGATCAAACAAATTTGCTTCTACCGGATTCAAATGCTAACTCAAATACTTTTCTCATGAATTCTAATGTTTCAGATGATGTTCCATTACACTTCTAAAAATAAAATAGTTATTTAAAAATCTTACTATAATATATATTTGTAAATGAATACAAGAGAGAAAAGTAATTCAAAAAAGAGGAGAAATAATATAACAAAGGGAAAAAAGGGTTTAAAGACAACTTATGAAAAGAATGGCTGGATATATGTTTCAGTTAGCGGCAGCCCTGAGGATCGCGGTTACGCATATGGACAAAGCATTTCCAACCATATGAAGAAAGTCAAAGAAATACTTGATTTTATGACATATAACGATTACGGTATCAAATGGGATTTCTTTGTTAGAGCATCCACTAAGTATTTTCTTCCAAATATTAAAAAGAACTATTCTGAATTTTATGAAGAAATGGAAGGCTTTGCCAAAGGCTGTACTGATGCAGGCACTCATATGACCATTGATGAAGTAGTTGCATGGAATAATTATTTCACATTGATTGAGGGCTGGTTTAATAATATGCCAGGTAAAGAATATGAAGAAGTCTATGGCCAAAAAAAAGATGGGTCCGATAAGGTTTTTTCCAAGGAAGGAGGAGCACAGGAGAGATGCAGTGCATTTATGGCAGTCGGTGATTGGACAGCAGATGGTAAAATAGTGATGGCACATAATAATTTCTCTAATTTCATTGACGGTCAACTCGCCAAAATTGTTCTTGATTTGAATCCAGCAAAAGGCAACCGTATGTTGCTAATGGGCTTCCCAGGTTGGATTTGGTCAGGAACCGATTTTTTTGTCACTAGTGCCGGCATTATGGGCACAGAAACGACCATCGGAGGCTTCAATAAATACGAAAATAATATACCCATTTCATGCCGTATGCGTCAAGCGATGCAATATGGTAACACATTAGACGAATATGAACAAATATTGCTAGAAGGTAATTCTGGGGATTATGCAAATTCGTGGCTTTTTGGCGACACAAATACGAATGAAATAATGCGCATTGAACTGGGACTAAGGTATCACAATACAGAGCGCACCAAAAATGGGTATTTTATCGGATTCAATGCGCCGTATGATCCGCGAATTCGAAATCTAGAGTGTACAAATACTGGGTTTGACGACATAAGACGGCATCAAGGAGCGCGTCGCGTTAGACTAAACGACTTAATGGACAAACATAAGGGTAAATTGGATATTAAAACAGCACAAGATATTATTGCAGACCATTATGATGTCTACCTAAATAAAGAGAATCCTTGTTCGCGCACATGTTGCAGCCATTATGAAATGGATGCCAGAGAATATATGTCAGATCCTTCAAGACCGAAACCCTATCAACCGAGAGGCGCTTTAGACGGAAATGTTTGCGACACGACAATGGCAAAAGCGATGTCATTTAGTTTAAGATGGGGTAGTTCATGTGGCACCCCTTTTGACAAGAATAAGTTCTGTGATGAACACAGGGAGTGGGCATATTTGAGCCCATATTTGGAAGACAGACCGCAACAACCGTGGACGACATTTGGCATTGAAGATGGATTAACGAAGTCTAACAGTAAATCAAGATCTAATCTGCGAATAAATGGAAAATCAAAAACGAAACGGTTACGTAAACTTAGATAAATTACTAAAAATGTATTTTATTATTAAAAAGACTTAAATATAATTATACATATTATATAAATGCAGCAAAGTCATACCAAATACATTAATAAAATTTTACCTGTAAATTCAATAATAAAATATAATAATATACATTATGAAATTGAAGAAATTTACAAAACAAATAAAACATATAAAATTAAAAATATTGAATTAGATGATACTACAATATTTAAAAATATACCCCAATATGATTGTGAAATAATTACAATACCAACCCATCATCAAAATAACATAAAGACGTTTAATAATTTTCGTTTAAAATATAATAAGACTATTGATTATTTATACAAAAAAACTTTATTAGGATCTCAATTTAAAAATTTACAATTTAAAAATATGTTAGAAATTATAGATTTAAAATGTGGTATAACAATACATCATTTATATGGTGCATTGTTTTATCTTAAAAAAACACAAGATATGTCAATAGAAATACATAATTTACTTGTAAATCCTTTTGATTTTATTAAAGAAGAAAAACAATTAATTAGTTATTTAACTGCAACAAAAATTTGCGATCAATTAAATATTGTTATCCCATTTCAAATACTATGTGAAAAATGGTCATTTTATCATATTATTCACACATATAACTCATTTTATATTGATTCAAAAATATTTTATAAAGATTTTGAAAAATTATGTCTTAAAAATAATAAGAAATATGAAGAATATTTAAATATAATAAATACTATTACAATTAAAAAATATATAGATGGCAATCAATATATTACTACCCAATATTTGTATGATTATGAAAAAAATTTATCATCAACATTAATTGATTTATATTCTGACAAGCAAACTGATATAGATGTTGATTCAATTGATGATTTAATACTTAGTTTTGAAGAATATAAGTCAAATACCGAAGATTTTAAAAAAAAAAATCCGGGCAAAAAATATTATCTTGATTCTGAACAAAAAACAGCAGTTAAAAATACATTAACTAATTGTTTAAGTTTAATAACAGGTTTTCCCGGAACAGGAAAATCCTCTATAATTGAATGTATATTATATATTTTAAATATAATTAATCCAGAAAATAATGTTAGCATTATGTCTCCTACTGGATTGGCTTATGTAAATATAAAAAACAAGTGCTCTAATAAGGAAAATGATATAACTAAATATTATTTTAATGAAAAAATATCAGGGACTTGTCATAAAACATTATATAATACATTTCCTAATATTGTAACTAAACTTAATATACAAAAATCTAATCAATATTATAACGAGTATTATATTTCAGATGATGATGAAGAAGATGATGTAATTATAATACCAAAAATTATTGTTGTTGATGAATTTTCAATGATGGATATATTTATGTTTAATGAATTAATTCATTACTGTAAACTTTTTGAAGTTCATTTAATACTAGTTGGAGATTATAATCAACTACCTTCAATTGGTCCAGGTTGTATATTAAATAGCATTATTGAAACAAATAAAGAATATGAACTTTTTAATATTACAAATTTAATAAAAATAAAAAGACAAGATGAAGGGTCATTATTGAAAAATATTATTAAAATGACAGATGTAGGATTAGTTAAAAATGATTTTATTGATGAAACAATGCAATTTATTGATATTTCTTCATTTTTAAATGCAAATAATACTATTAGTAATACTGTTTTATTAGAATTTATTAAGTTACACGGTTTTAATAAAGAAAATTCTAAATTTTTATCATATTTTAATGGTGAAAGTGAAAAATCAAAATCTCATCCAACAAATGTATTAGAGTTAAATAAAATATTACAATGTAATTTTAACCCAAATGGTTTACAATTAGAAAAAAGACAATATGATGCATTTGCATATAGAATTGGAGATATTATAATACGAACTGAAAATGAAACAAATGAAAAAGGTTTTAGAGCGAATGGTGAACAAGCAAAAATATTGTCCCTAGACTATGATAACGGTACTGTAGAAATAAAATATTTATATGATAATGATATTGTAAATATTAAGTTAGATAAATTTCATAATGAGTTTAAACTTGCATATGCTTTAACGGTTCATAAATCACAAGGAAGTCAATACGAAAATATTATAATATTTGTTGAAAAAAATAGTTATGTTTGGGATAAGCCTGCATTATATACCGCTATTTCACGCGCCACTGAAAAATGTTTTATTATATCAGATTATAATGAGTTTTTGAGCGTTCAAAGAAATAATAAAAGTTCAAAGAAACCAACATTATTTTTACGCGAAATTGAAGATTTATATGATTTTTCATAAAGTATTTAAAGACTATATTATGTATTTTAATACATGTATCTGTTAAAACATATTAAAGACAATTTAAAATATTTAATATATTTATCATTTTATAAAAACAATGAATCAACCCATATTCAAAATAGGCGACCATATTTACAAAATACAAAATGGATTTCCTGATACCTCTTCTGTATACACCATTTTAGATATTAGAGAAGTCAATGGAGGCAATTGGCACGATGGCTACACCATCAGTTATATTGCAACAATTCAAACCCCTGATATTAGAGATACAGAAGAATATACTCTTCGGTTTGTCAATTACATGTGTCAAACAGACTTGTATTTTGTTTGCAAAGTGAATAATTAATAATTAATTACAGTTATCTCTCTTATTCTATCTTTTCATTAGAAGTAGGGATAGATACTGAGTCTTCAATTATTTTAAGGTTATGTCTCTCTTTCTCCTTCTCTTTCTCTTCATTATGCATTCTAATCGCTTTTTTTACAATATAATAAAACCAATAAATGTTCAATAATGTAGTTGTAAATGCTCCTGCAAAAATATATTTTTTAACATTATTTTCAGGATTAACCATATACATGAGCGTTAAATATGGAGATATCACAAGTCTAAAAAGAAAAAAAGTTACTATAAATGTTATATCAATCCACTTTTTTTTAAGAGGACGCAAATTTAAAAATATACTGGATGTTTCTACTCCCATAACTAAATAACCGCTCATCATTATATCATTATGATATGTACCAATGCATCCAGCACAAAAAAATACTCCGTGTATAATATTGTCTATCTGCTTACTTTTAAACCCTATATATACATCATAAAAACTGTAACTAAATGATACAAATGGAATCAATAAGAATATTTGAGGCATTTCTTTCACAGTCCCATTAAAATCATAAATCAATGATGGATACAACAATAATCCAATGTTAGTTCCTAAGCCTGAAATAACAGAATGAATTAATGCTGAATTTATTATTCTATCATTTTTAAATAACTTTTTAGTATCAATATAAATAAAAAATAAGAGAGAAGATAAAACGAAACTTAATTCTGCAACCACACGTAACGATGTCATTTTCTTTATTATAATGTTTTATGTATTATATTATATTAATCATTTGTATTTAATATGCTTTGATATATTTTATGTGGAAAACAAGATAAAAAAATAACATTATAATAATATATTACATAATGAGTAAAAGAGAGAACAGTAATAAAAGATCAAATTTTGAAGATACTCAAATGTTAGACTCCGATTCCGAAACTATCTCCTGGAACATCATTGATAAATATTTCAAGGAAAATCCATATAATTTAGTCGCACATCATTTAGATTCATACAACAACTTTTTTAGTAAAGGTATCTTTCAAATTTTCCTGGAAAACAACCCCATTCGTTTCATAGAGAGAGATGATGATATTGAAAACGACAAAAGAAATCAATGTCTCTTATATCTTGGCGGAAAAGCCGCTGATAAGATCTATTTCGGCAAACCCATTATCTACGATGACAGCAGTGTGAATGGCATTTCTGATCCATATCCTCATTATATGTATCCCAATGATGCGCGTCTTCGTAATATGACCTATGGAATCACCATCCATTATGATGTAGATGTGGACTTTATTTATTACAAAAATGGAGAGAAGATTGAGATAAGTAGAACACTGGAGAAAATCTATCTAGGACGTTTCCCCATTATGCTTCATTCTAATCTCTGCATTCTTCGCGGACTCGCAATAGAAGCCCGGTTTAATTTAGGCGAATGTCGCAATGATTATGGCGGTTATTTTATTATTGATGGCAAGGAAAAATGCATTCTAAGTCAAGAAAAATTTGCCGACAACATGCTCTATGTGCGCAAAAATAAGGAAGGCGAATTATACAGCCATTCGTGCGAGGTTCGCTCTGTTTCTGAAGACAGTTCTAAACCAATCCGTTACACATCTGTTAAAATGATTGCTCCAGGTGCGACCTTTACAAACGAACAAATCGTCGTTGATATTCCCAATATTAAAAAACCTGTCCCTCTTTTCATTTTAATGCGTGCACTTGGTGTCATTTCTGACAAGAAAATCATTGAATATTGTTTACTTGATCTAGATGCGAACTCCAATATGATTGATTTGTTTATCCCATCGGTTCACGATGCCAGTAAGATTTTCACCCAACACGCAGCATTGGAATATATGCGCCATCTCACAAAGCGAACTACCATAACCGCTGTAATTGATATTTTAATGAACTACTTTTTACCTCATATCGGTGAAGACAACTTTCTGAACAAAGCGTATTACATTGGTCTTATGGTGAATAAACTGCTTAGAGTTTATATGGGTCGTGAAAAACCGACTGATCGCGACAATTTCAAATTCAAGCGTGTAGAAACATCTGGTACCCTTATTTACGATTTGTTTCGTGAGTTCTTTTTGCTACAAAACCGCAGTATCTTTTTAAAAGTAGATAAAACTTTTTATTATCATCCTGAAAAATATCGGCAAAATTTCACCAGTTTAATTGAAGACAACTATAAAGAAATATTTAAAGAGAGAACTATTGAACAGGGGTTCAAACGCGGCTTCAAGGGCGACTGGGGTTCCGATGCCAATACGAAACGGCTTGGTCTGGTTCAGGACATCAATCGCTTATCATGGTTCACCTTTATTTCTCATTTGCGAAAAATCAATTTGCCACTGGATTCATCGTCTAAAGCGGTCGGTCCCCATATGTTACACAGCAGCCAATGGGGCATCATTGATCCAGTTGATACGCCAGATGGCGGCAACATTGGTCTTCATAAACATATGGCAATTAGCACTTCTATTACCAGCGGTTGTTCTGCGTATCCATTGATTAAGTGGTTACGTGCGAATACGTCTCTCAAGTTGTTACAAGAGTGCACACCTAAGTCTATTGCCGCGATGACCAAAATAATGATAAATGGAAACTGGATTGGTGTCCTAGATAAACCAGTGGAAACCGTTAATATTCTAAAACTATTTCGCCGCAATGGTGTCATTCCTGTTTACACAAGCATTTCATTCAGTTATGAAACCAACATCATTTATTTATACACAGACGGTGGTCGCCTTACGAGACCCATTTATTACCGAAATGTCAAGCAAGAATCGGACGGTAAAATAACATACAAAAATCTTTCATTTAACGACTCTATGATTAGAGCAAAAATAGAAAGCAGACAATACACTTGGTCTCAAATCGTCTCCGGTTTTGAATCTAAAAAGGACCCAGAATTCAGCATCAGAAACAATATACTTTACGACACTCACATGCTTTACCCCAAGTTTAATTCATTGAAGGAATTATTGGATATGTTTGAGTCCAAAAAAGGCATTGTTGACTTTATGGACACATCTGAAGCCGAAACCGCTTTAATCGCCATGTATCATGATAAAATTGACGAGAATAAGTTTTACACCCATGCAGAAATTGATCCATCCTTTATGTTTGGTGTTTTAGGCAATTCTATTATTTTCCCTGAAGCCAATCAGTTGCCACGTAATGCGTTTTCTTGCGGGCAAAGCAAACAAGCGGTCTCTGTGTATCATTCTAATTATCAAATGCGCGCTGACAAAATGGGGGTTGTCTTGCTATACGGACAGACACCTCTAATCAAATCGCGATATTTGGAATATATTAATCACGAAGAGCAGTCTTATGGTGTCAATGCCATTGTGGCGATCATGAGTTACACTGGATACAATGTGGAAGACGCCATTTTGATTAACAAGGGTGCTGTAGATAGAGGTCTTTTCAGAACCACTTATTACACGAGTTACGAGGCAAGAGAAGAAAGTGCCAAAGTGTCTGGAACAACGGTCAACACTTTCTTCTCTAATATAGAATCCAAACCCAAAGTAGATCGTTTGAAAGAGGGTTATGATTACAGCAAATTAGATGAATTTGGATTAGTCAAAGAGAATACACAAATAGATGAAAAAATCGTGTTGATTGGCAAATTAGATTCCAATGTTGACTCTAAGGGTGAATACACAGACAACTCCGTTTTCACGAAAAAAGGGCAACTCGGCTATGTTGATAAATCATTTATTTCCGAGGGCGAGGAGGGGTTCCGAATTGCTAAAATTCGCATCAGAGAGGAGCGTCTGCCTGCCATTGGTGACAAAATGGCGTCACGTTGCGGGCAAAAGGGTACTTTAGGTCTAATTGTCGCGGAAGAAGATATGCCTTTCACTGCTGACGGAATTCGTCCAGATCTAATCATTAATCCACATGCGCTCCCGTCTCGTATGACAATTGGCCAACTCATTGAAAGTCTTTTTGGCAAAGCGTGTGCCGAATATGGATCCTATGGTGACTGCACTGCGTTCAGATCCAAGGGTTCTAATTACAAAACATATGGTGAAATGCTAACCAAGTATAATTTTCATTGTTCTGGTAATGAAATCATGTACAACGGCTTTACAGGTGATCAAATATACTCGGAAATATATATTGGACCTACATACTACATGCGTTTAAAACATATGGTTAAGGATAAGATTAATTACAGAGCAACGGGCAAACGCAGTGCTCTAACGCGACAGACAAATCAGGGCCGTGCAAACGATGGTGGTCTGAAAATCGGTGAGATGGAGCGCGACGGTATTATGGCAAATGGATTATCTTATTTCTTGAATGAATCATATATGGTTCGTGGCGATCAATATTATTTGGCAATTTGCAACAAGACAGGCGCGACAGCAATCTACAACACAAATAAGAACATATATTTGAGTCCTTTTTCAGATGGTCCACTAACATTTAATAAA